>TARA_B110000003_G_scaffold275736_1_pt1 | contig 14914 bp, 15 predicted proteins | sample TARA_B110000003 | Tara Oceans TARA_B110000003 (sample SAMEA4396424) | marine metagenome | biome: Westerlies Biome; feature: [SRF] surface water layer (ENVO:00010504); material: water (ENVO:00002006), including particulate matter (ENVO:01000060) such as... | depth 5 m
AAAAAAATTAAAAAATGGAAAATCTAGTAAAATTAACCCAAATCATTGTTGCAACTTCAGTCTTTTTTGTTTGGGTATTTAGATTCCATAATGTAATCAAAGAGTTCAATTTATTTGAACTAAAAGATGTTGTAAGGAATATTGTTGGTGCTACAAAAATTTCTTTAGCGACATTACTTGTGGTTGGTATCTGGTATCCATCTTTAGTACTTATCCCATCAATTTTTATGGGGCTATTTATGATTGCAGCTCAATATTTTCATTTTAAAGTAAAAAATCCATTTGGTAAACACCTTCCTTCTTTACTTCTACTAATCTTATGTTTTTTTATAATATATACATCTATTTAGTCTCTTAATGGATATAAAAACATTGTGTACTTTAATTTCTAGCTTTTCCTTTTTCGGCTATGTGATTTCATATTTTACTTCACCAAATATGAAAAATGAATTTATTAGATTTGGTCTAGAAAAATTTAGTTTATTGACTATACTATTACAAATTGTTGGAGCTTCAGGATTATTGATTGGACTCAAATACAAAATATTGTTAACTATATCATCTGCTGGTCTCACATTGCTTATGTTTCTGGGTTTACTTGTAAGAATAAAAATAAAAGATAATTTTTGGATTTCATTTCCAGCATTCTTTTTTATGGTCTTAAATGCATTTATCCTATGGGAATCGTTGTAGTTTTTAGTACAATAAGTTTTGATTTTAATCCAAACTTTATAACTTAAATTATTATAGTAGATTAAAACTATTAACGTTTAATCCATCACTAGATTTTTTATCATATTATAAGCAGGTTTTTTCTTGAAATTTCTATCGAAAAGTAATGGATAATCTGTTCTACCAATCATTGGTCTATAATTACGCCAAGAATTTCCATCCCATACCCCCCAAAAAGTTACACGTTCTATATTATGACTATATTTTAAAAATAAACCAAAGAGGTCTTTATAACGCTTGGCTTGTTTTTTTAATACTTTTTTAGGGACTCCATTAACATAGGGGTTAAATTCGTTTGCCAAGTCGAATCTTTCTTCTACACTTGCCCCTCTGTGTTTCCATGCATTTGGTAATACACTAATATCCATTTCTGTTATGTGTAAAGGAATCTTTGCGTCTGCACATTTTCTTAACCAATAATCAACTTGATTTAAACTAGGGTGTTGAATAAACATATGACTCTGAGAACCTATGCCGTGAATAGGAACTCCTTTTGCTCTAAGGTTTTTAACCATCTCTACAATAAAATCAGTCTTTTCTTTCTGATACATGTTATAATCATTATAAAGAAGTTTACATTCTGGATCTGCTTTGTGAGCTGCCCTATATGCTATTTCAATATAATCATCACCAATAATATCATGCCAAGGCGTTGATTTTAATTTTGCATATTTTTTTCCATTATCATTTTTAAAAACATCTACAGCCTCATTCACTACATCCCAATATTTAATTTGTCCTTTATATCGAGTGACAACTGCATGAATGTAATCCTCGAGTCGCTTAATTAAAATATTTCTAGTTACCTTATTGCCATTATCATCTTTAAAAAACCATTCAGGTGCACTATTTTTCCAAACCAAGGTATGGCCAATAATAGTTAAACCATTTTTTATTGCATATTCTACAAACTCGTCTGATTCTTTAAAATTATACTTTCCTTTATTTCGAATAATTTGGAACGGTTTCATACAGTTTTCTGGAGTTATTGCATTAAATTCTCTCACTGTAATATCAAATTCCTTCTTTTGATTAAGATTTTGTTTATCATTCCCTAATATTTTACCGTGATAGATAGTTCCTATCATAAAATAGTTTTTATAATATTTATAAAGACCTTTTTCATTTTTATCCTGAGCATTTACCACTACTATGAATAATGATAATATTATTGTTAGTGTTCGCATTATTTATATTATTAATTATATATCAAGAAATCAAATAGTTTGAAAATGATATTTATGTATTATAATGAAAATATATATAAAAAACACAAATATAAAAATGACAAAAACTTATTTCTGAAAGTTTTATAAAAATTCTTAACACTTTTGAAGCAATAAAAAATTAAATAGATGAATTATAATCTCTTGTTTTTATATTTGAAATATAAAAAAAAAAACTTTACCTTTAGTAAAGAGTATATGCAAGTTATTATTTTAATAGTCCATCAAAATTATATTGGGTATGCCATATTTATTTATTTTTTGTCAGAAACTGGAATTACTTCTTATTAAATATTCTCTCCCTAAATATAAAATGTTTTATTTTTGTTTGATAACAACTCTATTTTCATTTCAATTAGTTTTTTCGCAAAATAAAAGTGAAAATCTAATTGTAAATATCATTCCTAGGTTTAACGGAGAGCCTTTAACAAAAAATACCTGGTATGTCACTCACTCAAAAGATTCTATTCAGATTTCTAAACTAAAGTTTTATACTACAAACTTTATATTTACAAAAAAGAAATCTCATGTAAAGACAACAAAAAAACAACATCTAGTTGATGTTTTTAAAAAAGAATCACTAGTTATAACATTGTCTAATACAATTTACTCCGATATCGATGTCTTAAAGTTTAATATTGGTGTAGATGAAACGCTAAATACTTCAGGTGCAAATTCAGGAGATTTAGACCCTATAAATGGAATGTTTTGGTCTTGGCAAAGTGGCTATATTAATTTTAAAATTGAAGGAAAGAGTCCAAGTTGTCAAACAAGAAAAAATAAATTTCAATTTCATATTGGTGGATACCAAAAACCATACGCAACAATAAGAGTTTTGGTATTTAGTTTAGCATCGATAAAAGAAAATACTCTTTCAATAAATCTGGATGTTGATGCTTTTTTTGAATCTATGGATTTGAGCACTCAAAATCAATTAATGATTCCTGGAAAGGAGGCTAGTTCAGTTGCAGATATACTTCCAAAAATGTTTGCTATTAATGAATAAAGTTGTAAAACATATCATGTATAGTTTTGCACTTTTTTTATGCTTTGGTTTTATTATTCTTAAAAATAAGGATTTATTATTTGAATATCCAAACTATTGGCCTGTACCGCATTATGATTTTTCAAAACTATCTATGTCTGAAAGTGAATTTCAGCTTGGGAGACACTTATTTTATGATCCAATATTATCTAGAGATAACACCATTTCTTGTGCTTCTTGCCATACACAAGCAACTGGGTTTGCTCATGTAGATCATGAGTTAAGCCATGGAATCGATGGGAGAATTGGAACAAGAAATTCTATGACCATCATGAATTTAGCTTGGAATACTTCTTTTATGTGGGATGGAGGGGTTAATCATATCGAATTACAGGCATTAGCACCTATTTCTAGTAAAGATGAAATGGATGACTCTCTTGAAAATGTGGTTGAAAAACTAAATTCATCAAAAAAATACAGAACTCTTTTTTATAATGTTCATAATGACTCTATCATTACAGGGCAGAGAACCTTGTTAGCAATAACTCAGTTTGTAGTGATGCTAACATCCTATAATTCTAAATATGACAAATTTATTAGAGGAGAAATTGACGTAAAATTTACTGAACAGGAAAAAAATGGATTAAAAATATTTAGAAATAATTGTGCCTCTTGTCATACTGAACCTCTTTTTACAAATAACCAGTTTGAAAATAATGGGTTAAAAATAGATCCTACTTTAAATGATTTTGGACGACTGGTAATTACAAATAATCCTGAAGATTCTTTAAAGTTTAAAGTACCAACACTCAGAAATATTCAATTTACAAAACCCTACATGCACGATGGCCGTTTTGAAACCTTACAAGAAGTTATCAATCATTATACCACTGAAGTACAAGATAGCAATACTTTATCTGATCTACTAAAAAAAGGTATAGAATTAACTCATAGAGAAAAAGTAGACCTACTTGTCTTTTTAAGAACACTCACAGATAAAGGATTTTTATTTGATAAGCGATTTACTTTCCCTTATACAGAACAACAACTTAAACCTTAAAATTATGAAAAAAAAATTATTGCATTTTACAATCTTAGTTGCTTTTGTAAGCACTTCTATAGCTCAAACAAATCCTAGTATTTTATCCTGGATACAAAACAATGATGGAACAACGGGACGCCATTATGTTGAGGGAAATTCAACACCCATAGAAGATGATGTTTTGGCCAATGTACAATCTGTAGATTATTCAGATAATTGGGTGTATGTTACAGCAACAGGAATTCCCTCCTATATTACCGGGCCATTTCTAGACAATAATCCTTCTTTTGCAACCAATCAAGATGCTATCTACAGAATATCTTTAAATCCTACTCAAAATACAGGAACACCCACAAATACTAATGGTGGAAACATAGGTATTTTCATAAATGGTGTGTCATTATTTGATTATAGAGATGGTGTAGCTTGGGATAATAACAATAATAGACTTTGTGGTGGTCCCGGAAACCCTAATTGCGCAGGTGGTCAAATGACTACACAAGATTGGAATAGAGATGCTATCCCAGCAGAAATGGGTGGTTTTGATTGTGCAAAAGCACATCCTGCTATGGGTAACTACCACCATCACCAAAATCCAAGTGCTTTTAACTTGGATTTACTAGTAGTTTCTGATGTATGTGACACCTATCCTGCAGATGGTTTATATGTAATTGACACAAACAATCACGCACCTTTAATTGGTTATGCTTATGATGGTTTCCCTATCTATGGTGCGTATGCTTATAAAAATACAGACGGAACAGGAGATGTTGTAAGAATGAAATCTAGTTATTCTTTAAGGAATATTACAACACGAGTAAATGGTCCAGATGTAGGGCAAGTTTTCACGATTCCTAATGGGCCTAATGCTGGAAATCAAGAAGTCATGGATTTAGGATATTTTAGAGAAGATTATGAATATATCTCTAATACAAATCCAGATTATCTAGACGAACACAATGGACGTTTTGCTGTCACACCAGAATATCCGTTTGGAACGTATGCGTATTATGCTACAGTAGATACGAATCACAACTCGGCTTATCCTTATGCAGTTGGTCCAACATTCTATGGAAATGTTTCAGGATCTAAAGTGAATTCAATAAATGAGACTACAAGTAATTATAATTCTACTTTAGGGGAAGGTAATATAAATGAGGATAACTTTAACTTAAAAGTATATCCAAACCCAGCACAGGATTTTATTGCGATTCAGTCTAATTTATTAACTAAAAAACTAAGTTTAGAATTATTTAACGAGTTGGGGCAAGTAGTTTTGAAAAGTGAAATTTTACCTGCAAGCACCTTAAGTATCATGGAAACACATACTCTGTATAATGGCATCTATTTCTTAAAAATATCTGACCTTAAAAATGCCAAGAGTTACAAAATTATTATAAATAAAGAATGACTGAATTTGTTAAATAAAAGCTATTTCCATGTTACTTTAAATAAATTACTCCCATGAATAATAATTATTTCTTAGGAGTAATTTAGTCTTATACTATTTTGGTTTTGAGTGAATTCTTTTGGGTTCAAGCCATGGTTTTGCATTCTTAATTTGTCTTCCCAGACCTAAAGGAACTCGTTGAGCTTCTACTACTCTGTTATTTAAAATCTTAATTAGTGAATCTTTGACTTTTAAATAATCAACGTGGTTTGTTAGATTGTTAAGTTCTGCTTTATCTATATGATGGTCATATAATTCATAACTATAAGTATCTTGATGTTCCCATTTATTAAGCCGGTAACGACTTGTTTTAATAGAATACCCTTGAGCAAGTCCGTTCTTTGTATTTACTTGTAATTCAGTTAAAGCACTTTCACGTACTCTATGATGCACATTTTTTAACATGGGAGCAAGACTTTTTCCTTCTACAAATTTTGGAGTTTCCATAGCAACTAAATCCATCATTGTTGGGTAAAGATCTACCAATTCAATTGGTGTATCTTCTATTTTTCTATTTTTAAGAATTCCTGGTCCTGAAATGATTAAAGGAACACGTGTAGCATTATCAAACAGTGTTTGTTTTTGCCAATGACCATGCTCTCCTAAATGATATCCGTGATCAGAAGTGAAGACAATAATGGTATTTTTATCCAAACCTGTTTGTTTTAATTTATCTAAAACACGTCCAATCTGCGCATCCATAAAACTTGTAGTTGCGTAATATGCTCTTTTAATTGTCTTTGCTAAATCTTTATCTAAATACACTTGTTCTTTTTTAGATCGTACAGAAATAGCTGCTGGTGCTGGAAGGGTTTCTAAATAGGCATCTGAACTATCAGGAATTTCAAAGTCTGCTGAATCATATAAATCAAAATACTTTTTAGGCGCTACAAAAGGAACGTGAGGACGATAAAGACCAAAAGCTAAAAAGAAGTTTTCTCCTGTTTCAGCAAATTCATCAAGAAAACCCATCGCTTCCGTGGCTCCAATACCATCGGTTTGTTCTTCATCTTTCCCATCAGCTTCTAGCCAACTTAAAGTTCCACCATCCAATTTGGGTTTTAAGGTTTTAATTTTATATTCCTCTTTTTTATCACGCCCATAAGGATTAACAGTTCTATCCCATGTAAAAGAATCATCATGACCAGCTGTACCAATATCTCTAGGGTTGTGGTAGTGATAGATTTTACCTACTCTTACTGAGTGATAATTTTCAGTCCTAAATTTTTGTCCTATAGTAACTACATCTGGGATGGTCTGTCTAACAAATAATCTTAATTTCTTTGATTTGGTCTGATCTGGATATAAACCAGTCATTAATGAAACTCTTGAAGGTCCACAAAGCGGATATTGAACATGAGCATTCCCGAAAAGAACACCTTCTTCTGCTAATTTATCAAGGTTTGGAGTTTTTACTAATGCGTCACCATAGGCCCCAATTGCACAGTTAAGATCATCTGCAATAATAAATAAAACATTTAGTTTTGATGGCTTTTCGAAGGATGTTGAACTTGATAAGGTGGTAAAAAATAGTGGTATGAGTAAAAAATTTATTTTCTTCATATATTAATTTTATTTTTATTTTTTTTAACTAAAGATTAATTTATAAAAAATTATACATACTAATCTAGTATTAGATCTTTAGAAACTTTGAATAATATTGATTTACCTTAATAATATAAATACCTTTTTTTAGTTTAGAGATATCTATATCATTATGATTTGTTATTTTCTTTATAAATACTCCATTTATTGAATAAATATTAATTATTCTAATTTCCTCATTAATATAAACTTTTATCTTATTACTAGCTGGATTAGGAAAAACTTTTAATTTATTTTTTAATGGAGTGGTGTAATGGTCAGTTGATAATGAGTTTTCAAATGGAATACATTCAAACTCAAAGTTATTACTACCAATAGTAGCATCTAGGTTATCTTGTCCAATATAAAAAGACTCAGGTATGGATGCGTTAGATTCATGATTTTTATAAAATTCACCTATTTCCGTAAGGTTCATAGATGCATCATAAAAATCAGCAGTTCCTGAAACTGGTTCAAACCAAGAATACCGTTCTACATAAGCTAGACTTTCAAGATAAGGAATTGCCAATTCCATAAATTGATGATTTACTTCTTCAGTTCTATATTTATTACCATTAAATTCTGTAATCCAAATTGGTAATCCGTAAAGGGCATGAACTGCCTCTAAATAATTCACAAATCTGTTAAAAATATTTTCAGGATTGGCATTAGGTGAATCTTCAGGATCCGAATTCCAATCATACCAATGCAAAGCAATGACATCTATCCTAATATCATTCTCAATAGCCAATTGATTAAATGAATCGAGCCAATTAAATGCTGCTCCTTGTCTGCAGGCAGGGGAGACTAATCGTAAGCCTGTTTTCATTAGATTTTCATATACACCTATGGCAGTGTTTACATCACATAAATTATTGTACTGCCCAGATTGATCTTCGCAATTATCTGGTTCGTTAAATGCCAATACATGTGTGGCTTTATATTTAGATTGATATATCTCAATATCACTAGGTTCATTAGCACCTCCATAGCCCCAAGACATAGGTACATATTCTCTTTTAAGATCAGAGTATCCTTGATTATTCCATCTGTAATACCATGTATTATCCATTCCTTGAATATTTCCTGCAGTTCCTTTTTTAGAAACCCAGTTCCATGGTACTATTCTAATAAAAGAGACTTTATTTCTTAAAAATTCTGGGAGAGATCTTAATTCTAAATCTTCCTCAGAAGCTATATAAACTTTACTTTTCCCTGTTCCATCATCATTTAAAGCTAGTGTGAGCATATAGCCTCTTTTTAAATAAAAAGATTCAATATTATTATTTAACTGATTTGGAATGGATGAACCACTAAATACTTGATCTATCAAAATATTTGCTGAAATACCAGAACTATTTTCACCCGAATAAATAGTTAGTGGGCTTAAATTATCATTGTGAGTTCTAATTATAGTTCCTTTATCATAGTAATTGTCAAAACGAATATTTATAGGGTAGTCGGCAACAACATCGGAAACAAAAAGTCGTGAAGAAAAGTCATCAAAGACTTGATTTGGATTTATATTCTCTAGACTTAACCAACTTGAATCAGATTCTAAATAGACTTCTACATCATATAAAAGTGGCTCAGAATCACTCAAATACACATAGGAATTTTCATTTAATAGTAAAGAACCACCAGAGATATTTTCTGCTTCAAGGGTTCCATTGGATATACTTAATTTACTTGAGGGAGCTAATAAAATGGGTCTATCTGGCACTGAGTAAACCTCAATGTCATTTAATGAAATTTCGTTGAAAGTAATAGCACCAGAAGTAAATTGAAATTTAACAGTTCGGTTAAAATTTACACTATTTACACTAATTGTATTGATGCCCAAAGTAAGTGCTTGGGATGGTCCATAATACCAATTCCCATTGGAAACTGATTTTACTACTCTATAGTCTGCACCTTCAGTGGGTAAACTAGTAACATTGATTATAAATATTTGTGCTTCCTGACTGCTAAGGTCATCATTTGTTGTAGCAATAAAAACATATGGCCAAACTTGATTGTTTGGCTGTAAATTAAACAATTCTGGGGTTTGTGAGTAAATATCAGTAACTTCAGAAGAAAATGTACTCACCTCACATGTAAGAAAAAGGTTAAATTCTATCGGTTGTGATGGATTTATTGTTTCATCGTCTGGGTTTAAACCTGATGTACTATCAATCCAGTTGGCTTCTTGAAAAAAATCTGTACCATCTCCATTACCGGTCCAATAGTAATCTTGAGCTGATAATATCTGTGAGAACATAAAAATTAAATAAATTATAATTTTATTATTATTAGTAATCACCTTATTCTTAATTTTTTTATTAGAATATAAATTTAAAATCAAATTTCAAATAGATTACATAAATATTTTTCAATTAAGGTATTGAAAATTTTATTCTTTATTTTTTTACTCTATTTTTAATTGATTTAGTTGAAGAATTTTCTTTAGAATTCTTTTTAGAATTCTTATTTAACTGTTTTACAATTTTATTGAATAATTCTTTTTCTTTTTCAGGAAACATCATTTTATTTTTTTTTTGACTCTAAGCCTCCAAAGTCAGTATCTGAAATATGTCTTAGTTCTTGTAAAGAGAGGGTATTAGCATAATATTTCTTTAATTGGTATAAGTCTTTTTTTAAACGATTTATAAGAGTAGCATGTTCTTTAGAATTTATGAGATTATTCATTTCTGAGGGATCTTTTTGAAGATCATAAAATTCCCATACATCAATATCATAGTAAAAATGGATTAATTTATACCGTTGATTTCTTATTCCATAATGAGGCTGAACACGATGGTAGTATGGATATTCATAATAATGGTAATACATTGATTGACGCCAATCTTCAGATGTTTCTCCCATAAGATTATTAAAAAAACTTTTTCCTTGCACTTGCTTTGGAGGAGTAACTCCTGCCATATCGAGTAAGGTTGGAGCAAAATCTATATTTGACACAATATCATCTACAATGATTCCTGGTTTAATTTTACCAGGATAACGAATGACAAAAGGCATCCGTAAAGATTCTTCATACATAAAACGTTTATCAAAAAATCCGTGTTCACCTAAAAAGAAACCTTGGTCTGAAGCATATATTACAATCGTATTTTCCTCTAGGCCATGTTCCTTTAAATAGGCTAATACTCTACCAATATTATCATCTACAGATTTAATGGTTGCTAAATAATCTTTGATATACTTTTGATATTTCCATTCACGAATTTCTTGTGGATTTAAATTTTCATCAGGAGCTACTATTTCATTGGGTTTAAATCCGAATTGATTCCATTTCCTTCGATCTCTTTTAGACAAAGAATCTGGAGGAATCATTTTCATATCTTGCCTACTAAAATAATCCATCGTCATTTCAGTATCTCCAGCTGTTAATTCTCTGCCTTGATACGTATCATTAAAAGTAGATGGATAAGGCATTTCTTTATCTTTCCATAAATTTTCATATTTAGTGTCTGGTGCCCATTGACGATGCGGAGCTTTGTATTGTAGTAAGAGACAAAAAGGGTCTTCGTTATTCCTAGAATTTAGCCAATCTAACGCAAAGTCAGTTGTTAAATTTGTTGCATAGCCCTTTTCTTTTCTATTCTTACCATTGTCATTGTAAACAGGATCCCAATAAAGACCTTGTTCTCCTCTAGATATATGATATTTGTAGTAATCAAAACCAACGGGTTCTGACGCTAAATGCCATTTTCCAACTAAGGCTGTTTGATATCCTGCTTCTTTTAAAGCTTGTGGATACGTCCATTGTTGATTGTTAAAAACACCTCCTTTATAATTTTTGTAATAGCCATTTACATGACTGTATTTCCCAGTTAATATAGATGCCCTGCTAGGACCACAAATAGCATTTGTACACAACGCATTATTTAGTAATGCTCCTTCATTTGCAATACGATCTATATTTGGTGTTGGTGCCAATGCTTTAAAAATACCTCCATAAGCAGATATCGCATTGGTTGCGTGGTCATCTGAAAAAATAAATACAATATTTGGTGATTTTTTAGAATCAACTTCTATTTGACAATAGCAATTTATTATAGTCAAAAAAAACAGCAAAAAAAATAGTTGGTTATATGAATACACTAATTGAATTTTATATGATACTAAAAAACCAATAAAATCAAAAAATATATATTTTTGATTTTATCGGTTTTCAATTTAAATTATTTTAACTATTGTTTGATAATTTTTTTAGAAAAAATAGTACCATTATCAATCTTAATCAAATGGATACCTGATGAAAGTTCTGAAATATCAATTTGATTGGTATTAAATACTTCTTTTTCTAAACTTCCTAAAATAGAGTATATTTTTATTGATTTGATGTTTTTAACTCCATTAACAGAGACAATGCTTGATGCAGGGTTCGGATAAATTGATAATGACATCAATTCTTCATCTGAAATACTTAAACTACTATTTTTATAGGTTAGACTAGCATCGTCAATAAACATGAGCTCACCAAGGTTTGATAAATTACCTGTGACTCCACCATATTTATGAAATCTAATTCTAACTTGTCTTTCAACACTATTTGTGAAAGTACCTGTTTGTTGTACCCAAGTATCAACAGTAGTTGGCTGAGTTGTAACTACTACTTGAAGATCTTCCCATGCGTCATTATTATAGGTTTGAATTTTGAAGGTAGGTTCATAATCTCCAGTATTACCCCAAGAAACTAATCCCATCCACTTGGTATAAAAAGACCAGTCGTAAGTCCCAGCTGGAAGTAATACTGTCTGTGTTACAAATTGTCCACCAGAATTCCCTTTTATGAATAGTTTAAACATTCTATCCTCAGAATGACAATTTCCGTTTGCATCAGTAGTTACTGCATAGGCACCACCACTTCCAGTTCCCCAACCACCTAAATTTGCAGGAAAATTACCATTCCCATCTACTCCTGTATCAGGTGTTGTAGAAGTTGAAGCATCTGCAGAATTAATGGAAGGATTTACTAAAAATTCTTGACCAACTTGTAAAGCACTAAAATTAATAGTAACTGTATTTGTTGTTGTTCCATCTTCAGCAGTAATTAGGATTGATGTTGTTCCTGGAATACTTGTCGCATCTGTATTAATAGCAGTGGCACTTGAAGCAGCAGTTGTTGCCACTACTGTTGGAACCACAGTTGTTCCTTCTGCTAACAGGACATCATAGGTGGATCCCGTGGAAGTAAATCCATTAATCGTAACACCATCGATTGTTAAATCTGATAAAGAAGTATCGTCAGGTGAAGAACTGTAAGGACCTACATACTTGAGACTAACATCATCAATATACATTAGTTGATTAAGATTAGTTTGAGCAGCATTGGTTCCTCCATATTTAGAAAATTTTATTCTTACTTGTCTTTCAACATTATTTATAAAAGTTCCTGTCTGATCTACCCATGTTTCAACAGTAGTTGGTTGAGTTGTAATTACTGTTTCAACCACCTCCCATTCATTATCATTATTATCATTAGTCAAAATAGTGAACTTAGGAGTGCTGTCACCATCATTATCCCAAGAGACAAGTGCACCCCATTTAGTCCAAAAAGACCAATCATAATTTCCAGCCGGAAGTGTTACTGTCTGAGTGATATATTGTCCATCAACACCCCCCTTTTTATATAACTTGAACATTCTATCTTCAGAATGGCAATTACCATTTCCACCAGAAGTAGGAGCATAGGAACCACCTAATCCACTTCCCCAACCGCCTAAATGACCAGCGGTGAATTCACCAGATCCGTCTACTCCCGTATCTGGAGTGGTAGAAGTTGAAGCATTTGTAGTATTAATTCCTGGATTCACCAAATATTCTTGACCTACTTCCTGAGAGCTAATTGTTAAACTAAACAAAAAAGTGAGGGTAATAATACTATTACACAAGATTGTTTTTATTGAATTTTGAGTATTTGTTTTTGTCATGATTTATTATATTTAATTGTTTCTTTTATATTTTTGCCACAAGAACATTTTTTTTTCACCAAGATTTCCTTTTAACTTTCCGTATAATTTATTGTAAACTTTTCTCAATTCAGCTCTTTTTATTTCTGGATTGTCTTCGTATTTATCTCTAATTAGAGTAACCTCTTGAAAACGTTCTAATTGAATTTGATAAACTTTTGATTGATCCTCTTTGTTTAAAGAGAGGGCCTTAGTCATCAAAGCTGTTATATCATTTGCTCTTTTAACATCATCAGTTTGAGCATTAATATTAATAGAAAAAATTAATAAGGATATTAAAAAAATGATTTTTTTCATTTTGGGTATAGTTTTAACATAATTATGTATAAAAATACTTTTAAAACAATTGTTTTTGGTTCAAAATTTGTTCAGATAGTTAAATTATTTAACCAATCTAAAGAATCTTTAAAACTAAATGATCTTAATGATAGGAATTAAACTTTTTAATGGTTTTATTTTTCCAACTGATACCAGGTTGCCATTTAGGAGCTTTTACTTTACTTAGATAGCTATCCAAAAGGAACTCTAGTTCCCTAACTTTTTTAGGAAAAGAAGATGCTAAATTACTTTTTTCTCCGATATCGTTTTTAATATCAAAAAGCATCAATTCGTTATTGTTGTAAAATTTAATCAGTTTAAAATTATCTACAATAATTACAGAATGTGCTCTCTTGATAGCAATCCCGTTTTCATAGGGAACATGGAATATCAATCCTTTGGAAAAACGCTTCACATTCCCTTTTCCATCTTTAGCGAGTATATTTTTTAAACTCCCACCATCTAAATTATCTTTTAAAGGTAAATTATAGCCTGCTATATCAGCAATGGTTGGTAATAAATCTGAAAATGTGATTTGGGTTTTAGATTCTATTCCTGACTTAATTTTTGGACCAGCAATGATAAAAGGAACTCTTATACCCCCTTCCATAGCATCCCATTTTCCTCTACTTAGTGGAAAATTAGAACCTTCTTTATAAAATCGTCTAGGCGGCATCACAGGAACAGCTCCATTATCAGAGGTATAAATTATATAGGTATCCTCTTCTAAACCTAATTCTTTGACACGGTCTAATAACATCCCTACACCAGTATCTAAATCTTCTGTCATTGCAGCAAATCCCTCGTGTTTTTGATACTTTCCCTTTGGTTTGTTTTCGTATTTTTCTAATGTTTCTTTTCGAAGCATAATGTCAGAATGAACTGCATAATGCGAGACCTGTAAGAAAAAAGGTTGTTTTGATTTGGCTTTTCTTTCAATAAAATCTATTGCTTTTTTTGTGGTACTAAATATTTTTTTCGGATCATCAGTGATGGTATTTTTCCATTGTTTTTTATTCGATCTAAAATTAAAACCTCCATCTTTATTTCCTGTGATCCCATCACTTTCATCGTACCCAAGAACAGAAGGATCAACATCGATACCCCATTTACCAAAATGAGCAGTTTTATAATTAGAGTTTATGTTTTTTAAAAGCTTAGGAATTGTGAAAGAAGTTTCGTGTTGTATATGATTTGTATTCATTCCTACTCTAATCATTTTAAGTCTAGCGGGTGTTTGTCCAAACTGAATACTATACCTAGAAGGAGAACACACAGGAGCACTAGCATAAGCAGAGGAAAAACGCATCCCTCTATTTGCCAATTCCTCAACATTTGGAGTTTGATGGTAGTCACTTTTGGAACGAATTTCTTCATCCATCATTTGAACTGAGGTTCCATTCCAACCTTGATCATCAGTTAATATTAAAATAAAATTTGGAGCTTTCTCACTAGTATCTAATTTTGTGGATTTACAGCAACAATAAAGGAATCCTACCATACATATTACGGCAAATAATTTGTAACTATTTTTCATTTATCAATTTTTATAAAATTTAGGAATAATTTGATAATATTGATTAATTATATTTTATTTAAAAA
>TARA_B110000003_G_scaffold42217_1_pt1 | contig 14894 bp, 15 predicted proteins | sample TARA_B110000003 | Tara Oceans TARA_B110000003 (sample SAMEA4396424) | marine metagenome | biome: Westerlies Biome; feature: [SRF] surface water layer (ENVO:00010504); material: water (ENVO:00002006), including particulate matter (ENVO:01000060) such as... | depth 5 m
TTTAATTTCAATGAAAATTATTTTTAATGTAAAAATTATATTACAGCCCTTTCTTTTAGCTTTCTGTTTTATTATCGGGCTATCTAGTCCAATTCTTCATGGTCAAGAGAGAGCAGATTTACTATCGCTTTATGAAGAAGCATTAAGAAATGACTCTTTATTATCTTCTGCAAGATTTCAGAATGAAGCAACTAGAGAATTAATTAAGCAAGGAAAATCTTTATTCCTACCGAGTATTTCCATGAGTGCAAGTTTTGACAAACAGGATAAAGAAAGAAAGTTTTTAACCTCATCTCTTCCAAGTAATGATTTATTATCTGGTAAAAAAACAAATTATGATTCATATGATTATGGTGTTACTGTTAAACAGCCCTTATTTAACTATTCTGCATATGCTCAATACAAAAAAATCTTAACTCAAATAAATCTTTCAGATAAACAACTTATTAAAACTCAACAAGATTTAATTTTTCGAATTTCAAAAGCTTATTTTGAGACATTATTAGCAAAAGACCAGGTAGATCTTTTTCAATATCAAAGAGCCTCTATTAAAGAACAATTATTAAAAGCTGAAGCACAGTTTGAAGCTGGTTTAATTTCAATTACAGATATAAATGAAGCAAAAACAAAAATAGCCCTTATAAAAGCTCAACAGATAAGTGCTATACAAAAATTAAAAATAAAAAAGAGAGAAATTCAAGTAGTCACAGGCAAACTGCCTGGTAAGCTTACTCCATTAAATCCTATTATTACGTTCACAAAAATGGATAACTTAGCAGACGATTGGATTTTAATAGCTGAAGAAAATAATCTAGAACTTCAAATAAAAAAAGATGAAATCAAAATTGCATCTCGAGAAATTGATGCTAGACGTTCAGATCATTACCCAACTGTAGACGCTATTGCCTCTAGATCAAGAAATTGGGATAAAGGGGGCTATCCTTATGGCGCGACTGAAAATGAAGGGGTAAGAAGTTATTCTGATGCCATTGGAATTGAAATTAGTATTCCAATTTTTTCAGGTGGAATGACAAGTTCAAGAGTTACAGAAGCAGTTTTACTTAAAAGTAAACTAGAACAGGATGTAGAATATCTCAGAAGAGGGGTTGAACTTAAAGTGAGAGACTATTATTTAAGCTTACAAACTAATTTTTCTGAAATATCAGCTTATCAACAAGCTATGAAAGCAGCAACACTTCAATTAGAATCAACAAAATTAGGCTTCCAAGAAGGCTTAAGAAATAGTGTCGAAGTCTTAGATTCTCAACAAATATTATTCAATGCCAAATTGAATATATTGGAATCACGCTATAATTACATAATGAATTATATAAATTTAAAATTATCAGTTGGAATGTTATCAATTGAAGATTTAAACGAAATTAATCAATACTTAATGGTTAACCAAGAATGATTGCACTTTCAGAAAAAAGCCAATTAGTCATAATCGATATGCAGGAAAAATTATCAATAGTGATGCCTAAAGAAGTTATTAACAAAATTATTAAACGCTCTGAATTACTAATAACTGTAGCCAATGAATTAGGCGTTCCACAAATTTGTACAGAACAATATCCTAAAGGATTAGGACCTACATTAAGTAAAATGATCCCCTTCTTATCTGAAGCAAAATTTGTTGAGAAAAATGTTTTTGCATGTACTGAAGAACCCATTTTTCTTAGGTACTTAATAAAAACTCGTCCTCAAATATTTTTATTGGGTATGGAGACTCATATATGTGTGTTACAAACGGCTATAGGTCTTATTAATTCAGGTAAAGATGTTTTTATTATTGAAGATGCGGTAGTTTCAAGAAATATTCAAAATAAACAAAATGCTCTTCAAAGACTTCGTGAAGCAGGATGTTTCATCACTAATACAGAATCAGTTGTATTTGAATGGATGAAAACATCTGAACATGAGGCTTTTAAGAAAATTGCGCCATTAATCAAAGATATTGATTAATTAATCTAACAACCTTCTCTGTACTTCCAGATGATTTTTTTAAATATTCTCGGGCATTACTAAGTATGTCTTGGTTAATTTTTTTCTCAACTAATAAACTTTTTATAATTTGCTCCAATTCTTCAATATCTTGAAAACTAAATATTGCTTTACTTTTTATAGCATCATTTACCAAATCTTTAAAATTATAAATGGAGGGGCCAACTGCAGTTTGTATATTTAAACTCATAGGTTCAATAGGATTTTGTCCACCATAATCTAAAATACTTCCTCCCATAACGGCTAAACTTGCTATCCCGTAGATTTCATACAAGTCACCCATTGTGTCTACCAAAATATATTTTGGAGCTTTATTTAACCTAGCTAATTTGCTCTTTTTTATAATTTTTAGATTCTGTGCCTGAAAAATTTTCTCTACTTCAATAAATCTTTCTGGATGTCTAGGAGCTATTACCAAAATTAGGTCTTTATGATTTATTTTTTTTACAAGTTCTAAAAGAATTTTCTCTTCTCCGGGCCTTGTACTTCCTGCTACTAGAACGAATTGATTAGTTATTCTTAATTTCTTTCTTAATTGATTAATTTTCTCTCGATTACCTTTAGGAGGCCTAGATTCAAATTTAATATTACCCATTATCTGCAAATTAGCATCAGTAAGTTGCGTGAAATTATCTAAATCTTGTTTAGATCTAACAAATATTGCGTTAAATTGTGACAATCTGTTATTTGTAAATTTTCTAAAAGGTAAATATTTGTTTAAAGATCGTTTTGATAGGCGTGCATTAATCAAATGTAATGGAACTTGATGTAATCTGCATTGATTTATTAAATTAAACCACAGCTCTGTTTCAAGAATTAAACCTATTTTAGGTTGAAAATAAGATAAAAATCTTTTACCAGCTCCACTAGTATCATAAGGGAGGTAAGTTCTATGAATTCTTGGGCTATTAGGTAATTTAGTATTTCTTCCTGTTAATGTGCCATGACTAATAAGGAAATATGTTTTAGGGTGCTTTTTTAATAAAATCTGAATAAGATTAAAGACAGCTTTAGTTTCACCAACAGAGACACAATGAAGCCAAACTGTTTGTCTAGATTTCCATAAAGATCTTTTATCTTTTGAATATATAGCAAAATGTTCATTGAAATATTTCAATTGATTAAAATTTAATAAGCCACGATAAAAAAGTTTTACCAAAGCAAAAGGGATTAGGCAAATAATAATAATTTCATAAATAAATGAATACATTTTGTAATTTTCTCACAATGTGAAATTTATTTATATTTTTTATTTTCACTAAATAATTGCTTTTAAAAGGCTTCTAGAAAGTTTGTACAAAATTAGTACAAAAAATTACCATATTTATCAAAATAACTCTTGACCAAACACCATCAGATGTTAAAATTTTTTTCATTGGCACAATATGTTGTGGTTTTATTTTAAAGCTTTTTTTTGGTAAATAATGCTCAAAATAGCAATAAATATAGGGGAAATTCATGCTCAAGGCAGTTCCATCAGAGTCTACTCAAGAAGAATCTGAAGAAATAAATATACCTTTTCAATCTGTCTCAGAAGATATTTGGGATAAAAAATATAGGCTAAAATCAAAAAAAGGTGACTTTGTTGACAAAGATATAAACGAGACTTATGGAAGAGTAGCTAAAGCTTTAGCAGATGTAGAAAAACCTGAAAAAAGAGAATTGTGGCACAAAGAATTTTTATGGGCCTTACAGAATGGTGCAATTCCTGCTGGAAGAATAACTTCAAATGCAGGCGCGCTAGAACATAAACCAGCAACAAGCACAATTAATTGTACTGTATCTGGAATAATTGAAGATAGCATGACAGATATTTTAGATAAAGTTCATGAAGCAGGACTAACATTAAAGGCAGGTTGTGGAATTGGATATGAATACTCTACTTTAAGGCCAAAAGGAGCTTTTGTAGCTGGAGCAGGGGCTTATACGAGTGGCCCTCTTTCATTTATGGATATATATGATCGTATGTGCTTCACTGTATCTAGTGCCGGGGGACGACGAGGAGCTCAAATGGCAACATTTGATATAGCACATCCTGATGTCACTGATTTTATTAAAGCAAAAAGGGAAGATGGTCGTCTTAGACAATTCAATTTATCCTGTTTAATTACAAAAGATTTCATGGAAGCAGTTAAGTCAAATTCAGACTGGCAACTTGCTTTTCCAGTAACAGAAAAAGAAGCTAAAGAAGATGAATTAGATTTAACAGATAGCAAAAAAGTGGTATGGAAAGACTGGCCTGTGAAAGGAAGATATTTAACTCAAAAGAAAGGTCCTGATGCAGGAAAAGTTGCTTGTCGTGTTTACAAAACCATTAAAGCTCAACGTGTTTGGGATATCATCATGTCTTCTACTTATGATTATGCCGAGCCAGGATTTATTCTTGTTGATCGTGTTAACGAAATGAATAATAATTGGTTTTGTGAAAATATAAGAGCTACAAATCCCTGCGGTGAACAGCCTTTACCTCCATATGGCGCATGTCTTTTAGGATCAATTAATTTAACTAAATTCGTGAAACATCCATTTAGTGATGAAGCATATTTTGACTGGGATAAATATAAAAAAGTAGTAAGTACTTTTACTAGGATGCTTGATAATGTTGTAGAAGTAAATGGATTACCTCTTGGAAAACAAAGAGATGAAATTGCTAGAAAGAGACGACATGGCATGGGATATCTAGGCTTAGGATCTTCTCTGAGTATGATGAAAATGGTTTATGGAGATAGTGATTCAATAAAATTTACAGAAGAAGTAACAAAGGTTTTAGCTCAGGTAGGTTGGGAAGTTGGAATTGAATTAGCAAAAGAAAAAGGTCCAGCTCCAATAATGGATGAAGACTTTGAAGTTAATGCCGAGATGTTAGTAATGCGCCCTGAAATGAAAAAAGATGGGTATAAGATTGGTAGCAAAGTGAAGGGTAAAGTACTTTTAGGTAAATATAGCCGCTATATGCAACAATTTCCAAAAAAACTTCAAGATCAGATTGCAGCCTCTGGAATTCGATTTACACATCATAGTTCAATTGCTCCAACTGGAACTATCTCTCTTTCACTTGCAAATAATGCAAGTAATGGTATTGAGCCATCTTTTGCACACCACTATAGCCGAAACGTAATTAGGGAAGGAAAAAAAAGTAAAGAGAAAGTAGATGTGTTTTCTTTTGAGCTTTTAGCATACCGTCATCTTATAAATCAAAAAGCTATGCCATTTTCAGAGAAAGAAGGTGAAGTTTTACCAGAATATTTTATTGATTCATCTACAATTAAAGCAAAAGCTCATGTTGATATACAAGCAGCTTCTCAAAAATGGATTGATAGCTCAATTTCCAAAACAATAAATGTACCTACTGACTACGATTACGAAGATTTTAAAAATATATACTTGTATGCATATGAAAAGGGGCTAAAAGGCTGCACAACTTTTAGATTTAATCCTGAAGCATTCCAAGGCGTTTTAGTAACTGAAAAAGATTTAGAAGAAACAACATATCAATTTACTTTAGACGATGGTGCAACAATTGAAGCAAAAGGAAATGAAGAAATTGAATATGATGGAGAGATGCATTCAGCAGCAAACTTGTATGATGCTTTGAAAGAAGGCTACTACGGAAAATTCTAAGGATTAATTAAAATGGCATTAAAAATTGACAAAAAAATTGTAGCTTATACTGTTATTGATAAAGATTCAGAAGTAGAAGAAAAAGTAGAGCCAGCGGAAATATTCCAACTAGGGGATCCATTAAGTAGACCAGATCAAATTACTGGGTCAACTTATAAAGTTAAAACTCCTGTAACTGAGCATGCGCTTTATATTACTATCAATGATGTTTTAATGAATGAAGGTACTGAACAAGAGCACCGAAGACCATTTGAAATATTTGTTAATTCTAAAAATATGGAGCATTTTCAATGGATAGTTGCTCTAACAAGAGTCATGTCTGCGGTTTTTAGAAAAGGTGGGGATATAACTTTTCTAGTTGAAGAATTAGAAAGTGTATTCGACCCAAATGGTGGCTACTATAAAAAAGGTGGCAGATATGTTCCAAGTTTAGTAGCTGAATTAGGTCAAGTTGTTGAACAACATTTAATTAATATTGGTATGTTAAAACAACAAGTACCAGATAAACACCAACAAAATTTAATTAATGAAAAAAAAGCAAACTTTATTAAAGAAAATCCAGATGAAATAGATTCAGATACTGGATTTCCTAATAGTTCACAATTATGTAAAAAGTGTAATGTTAAAGCCGCCATCATGATGGACGGTTGTTTGACTTGCTTAAACTGCGGCGAAAGTAAATGTGGTTAGTTTAATATGAACTAAGGTGGTAATTTAGACTCTATTACTCCAATTCTAATTAAAGCTAATAGGTCATATGAAAAAAATTTTATTTCTTCTTTTATTCTTTTCTTTAAGTTTAACTGCAACTCCTTCCCCAGAATTATTATTTCAATTAAATAGATCGGTGGTTAAAGTCAACGTATCAAATAAAGAAGGTAATCATGGTGTTGGTTCTGGTGTCGTAGTTAAGAAAGATCATATTGTAACCAATTGTCATGTTATTGCCGATGCTCAAGGAATCAATGTTAACAAATATGGTAAGAGTTATATTCCACATGCAATAATTGCAGATTGGAAAAATGATGTATGTATTTTAAAATTTAAATACCTAGAACTTGATCCAGTTAAACTTTCTTCAAACGAATCTTTAGAATATGAAACAAAAGTTTTTGGTAAAAGTTACGGTGGTAATACAGTTAAACCTCATACATCATTTGGTCGCGTAAAAGGCATTCATCAACTAAACGATTTTAAAGTAATTCAATCATCAGCTTGGTTTGCTATGGGAGCTAGTGGTGGAGGACTTTTTAACTATAAAGGTGAGTTATTAGCTATAACAACTTTTAAAACTGCTGGAAATACAGCTTTTTATTATAGTATGCCAGTTGAGATTGTAAAAAAAATACTAGCTGACGGTAAAGAATCTTCTGTTACAAAGCAACCAGAATTACCTTTCTGGGACGCACCAAGTAAAGAGCAGCCCTATTTTATGCAAGTTATAGGGCCTATAAAAACAAAATCATGGGGGATACTTAAAAAAATTACTTCGGAATGGATACAAGAGTTGCCTAAAGAAATTGAAGCACAATATCATCATGCCTTAGCATTATATCAATTAGGAGAGTTAGTTTCTGCCAAGAATATATTAAAAAAAGTAATCAAAGAAAATAATAAACATGCCTTAGCTTATCTTTACTTGTATAAAATATCTATCAAAGAAAATCAAAAAGACGATGAAAGTTATTATAAGACTAGAGTATTAGAACTAGATAACTCGTTAATTGATCAAAAAAATGAAACTTAAATTCTGTTTATTATTTTTAATTGGAAGCCTTTCCGCATGTTCTTTTGATAAAGTACCAAAAATTGGTAACTTATCTAAAATATTTTCCGAAGAAAGTGAAGAAAAATCTATTCGCCCTGAAAATTCTGTTGAATATAATTGTGAGAAGAAAAAAACATTTTTCTTAATATATTTAAATGAAAAAAAATCTGTTTGGATTATTTTCCCGAACCGAGAATTTAAACTAAATCAAGTAGATGAATCTATAAGTAAATATACTAATGATATTACTACCTTAGAAATATCTGCTGAAAAAACTCAAATTAAAAATGAAAAAGAAGTTTTATACAAAGAATGTGTAGAAAAAAAAGATGCTGAATAAAGTTGATTCATTGATTAAGTTGGAGTAAATTTATATTAAGCATTAACCAAACCATTAGGAGTGGTATGGATAATAAATATGGATTAGGAAGCTCAAAAGTAGCAGTTGAGCTTCATAAAAAAAAAGATGCCATAAAATGTCGGGCTTGTAAAAGTTCTGAACTTCATTTTTGCCCAACTATGCAAGATCATCAATGCGAAAAATGTGGAGAATGGCAAAATGATATCCCAAACAATTATTCTACTGGTAGAAGCACAGATTATTAATAAATAGACCGTTTAGATTCTAATAAATATAAAGTAGAATAAGCCTTTAAATAATTAAAGGTAAAATATGTTAATTCAATCAGAGTCCATTGATCTTGATACTCCAACAGGAAAAATGAGGACTTATATTCATAGGCCATCCAAGCCTGGAAAATTCCCAGTAATATTGTTTTATTCAGAGATATTTCATCAAACAGGTCCTATTGAAAGAGCTGCTAAAATAGTTGCCAGCCAAGGGTATGTAGTTTTAGTTCCAGAAGTATTTCATGAATTAAATCCTATAGGGACCGTCCTAGAATACGATGACGCCGGAAGAAAAAAAGGAAATGCTGACAAGGAATCTAAAGATGCTCAAGCTTATGATAGTGACAACCAAGCTATGATTGAATGGGTTAAAAAGCAAACTTGGGCAAATAATAAAATTGGTGCCATGGGCTTTTGTATTGGTGGACATTTAGCCTTTCGTGCAGCATTGAATTCTGAGGTTAAATCAACTGCTTGTTTCTACGCAACAGATTTGCATACTAACACTATTCCTAATAAAGCTAATCAACATAGTATGGATCGTTTATTAGATATTAAAGGTGAATTATTAATGATTTGGGGTAAACAAGATACTCATATACCAACAGATGCTAGAAATCAAATACACCAAAAACTATTGGAAACTGATATCGTATTCAGCTGGCATGAATTTAATGCACAACATGCTTTTATGAGAGATGAGGGAGATAGATATGACCCTGAGCTTGCAATGCTTTGCTATCAGCTTTGCTTTAGAATGTTTTCAAGGACCTTAAATTAAACGCAATCTGAAAATGCTTCAAGAGAGCGATGAAATTTTGTATTCTTGCTTAGTTTGTTTGAAATTACATTCTTATTTTCTGACTTTAAGGTATTAAGTTTATTTTTGTTCATACCGATTTTTTTTAACTTAATATTTTTAACATTTAACATTTTATATTCCTTTTGGGAAAATTAATTATTAGGGATTTTGTCCCTCATTAAATTGATATAAAAATTCGATTAAAATTCAATTTAATTCAATTTAATAATAAAAAATAGGTTATATTTAAATTTATTATTGGACATATTTTAATATGAAAATACATATAAATGGAAGTATTAGCGAGTTTAAAGTAGAAAAAATTACTCCTGAAGAATTAATAATTAAGCTTAATTTAACTGGTAAACGTTTTGCAATTGAAAGAAATGGAGAAATAATCCCAAAAAAAGATTTTGATGGTATCTATATTAATGATGGTGACAACATAGAAATTATAGGGGCAGTGGGTGGTGGATAAAATTTTAGAGAAAAATGATGATTTAATTATTGCTGGTCGCTCTTTTCAGTCTAGATTACTTATAGGGACTGGAAAATATAATAATTTTAAAGAGACAAGAGCTGCAATTGATGAGAGTCAATCACAAATTGTAACCGTTGCAATTAGAAGAATAAATCTTGGGCAAAGCCCGGACAAACCTTCCTTACTCGAGTTTCTTCCTCAAAATGAATTTACTTATCTACCTAACACTGCTGGCTGCTTCACTGGTGATGAGGCAATCAGAACATTACGTTTAGCTAGAGAGCTTTTAGATGGTCATAACCTAGTTAAATTAGAAGTTTTAGGAGACCCAGATACACTCTATCCAAATGTTGTCGAAACAATTAATGCAGCAAAAATTCTTATTAAAGATGGTTTTGACGTTATGGTTTACACTTCTGATGATCCAATAATTGCAAGTCAACTCGAAGATATTGGTTGTTGTGCAATCATGCCATTAGCTTCATTAATTGGTTCGGGTATGGGAATATTGAACCCTTGGAATTTAGAAATAATTATTGATAAAGCAAATGTTCCTGTCATTGTTGATGCTGGCGTCGGAACAGCATCGGATGCTTCTATTGCAATGGAGCTTGGATGTGATGGCGTTTTAATGAATACAGCAATTGCTTTAGCTGATAATCCAATTTTAATGGCTTCTGCTATGAAAAAAGCAATTGAATCTGGAAGAGAAGCATTTATTGCTGGACGAATGGATAAAAAACTTTATAAGGCTTCTCCAAGTTCTCCAGTTAAAGGATTAATTAAATAAATGGTAAAAACTACCCCAAAATCTCAAGTAAAGATTTTAGTAAAAACTGAGTTTATTGAAGAACGCTCAAATATTGAACAAAACCAATATTTTTTTTCATATACCGTGACAATTAAAAATGAAGGTTTACAGCCAGTTCAATTGATTTCTCGTCATTGGATAATAAATAACGCACATGATGAAAAATTTGAAGTAAAAGGTGAGGGAGTTGTAGGCGAACAACCTATTATTCAGACTGGTACTGAATTCTCATATACTAGTGGTACGGAGATAGATACACCTACAGGAAACATGAGTGGCTCTTATCAAATGATAACTAAGGAAGGTTTAGAATTCCATGCAGAAATATCTGAATTTAAATTAAATATGCCAAGGACACTACATTGATAAGTAAATTTCTTACATCAGTTTTGTTTTTTAGTCTTTTAATTAGCTGCGGACAGTTAAATATTCAAAATTCATGTGATTGTGAATTAGAAAAGAGTGCATTAATTGAAATGGAGGCTGAGCTTTCAAGGTTAAAAGATCTCAAATCATTTCCTATAAAAATATCAAAAAATACCATTCCAGAATATGGTCTTCTTTCTAGGGTGCAATGGAATGAAATTGAAGAGAAGATGAAGCAAGATGAACCTAACCAGGCATGGTCAGCATGGCTTCATGGGTGCGAAAAATTAATTGAAAAAACTGACTGGAAAGTTTCATGCGAAGCAGCAAAGAATTTATCATCGCCATCAAATAAAGAAGTTATAAATTATTTACATACATATTTCAATCTATATAAAGCAAAAAATAGAGATGGCTCTAGTAAGGGATTAATAACTGGCTATTATCAGCCACTATTAAAGGGAAGTAGAACTAAAACAAAAAAGTATAAAATACCACTTTACTCCCCCCCACTGGATTTAATTACAGTTGATCTTAGTGAGATATATCCAGAATTAAAATATAAGAGATTAAGAGGAAGAGTTGAAGGTAATAAATTAATTCCATATCTTACAAGGAAAGAAATAGCAAAAAAAGATTTTCCATTGCAAGGAAATGAACTAATGTGGGTAGAAAATTCTGTCGAATCATTTTTCTTAGAGATTCAAGGATCTGGGGTCATAAAATTTGAAGATGGCTCAACAACACAAGTTGGTTATGCCGACCAAAATGGTCACCCATATCGATCTATGGGTTTAGCTTTAATTAGACAAGGTGAGTTACAAAGAAATAAAGTATCCATGCAAAGTATTAAAGCTTGGGCTAGAAAAAATAAAAGAAAATTGCAGAAATTTCTTAATGCTAACCCTAGTACTGTCTTCTTCAGAGAGCTGCCATCAGGATTGCCTGGACCAATTGGAGCATTAGGAGTGCCAATTTCTTCTGAAAGGTCTGTGGCTATTGATCGAAAGTTTATTCCTTTAGGGGCTCCTATATTTTTGTCAACAACTGAGCCAAATTCCAAAATCTCTTTGAATAAATTTATGATAGCCCAAGATACAGGAGGGGCAATAAATGGAGGAGTGAGAGCAGATTTTTATTGGGGCCAAGGAAAAGTAGCTGGTTCAAAGGCGGGGTCAATGAAACAATCAGGTGAGATGTGGGTAATGCTTCCTAAAACATTTACCTTCCCCAAGCTCCAAAAATAATTTATAAAACTTAATGCCAAGTAAAATTTTGATTAAGAAGATTTAGGGTTATTCTCTTTGTGATGTTTATTTTTAGCGATTATTTCTCTTTGAAGTGTCTCATCATTAACATATAAATTATATTGAAGTGTCCAACGATCTGTATCTTTCATTGCGAGCTTTTCTACACCGTGGAATGAGTTATTTGTTTTAATAAAACAAAAAGCTGAATTAGGGACAAATGGCATTGTAATTACTTTATGAAAATGTTCATGGGGATAATGTGTATGTGGCAATTTCTTATCTAATAAATTTGGATCTTTTGGGAGATAGAGTGATGTGCCTGTTTTTTCCTGAGAAGAATCCTTTGGAAGATAAAATAAAATAGAAATAACTTTAGTCGGTTTATCTGTATGAGGGCCTAATCCATAATTTATTTTATCATTTACAAGTTTTATATCATCATGAAATGTAACATTTTCTAAATATTGAAAACGCATATCGAGAAATTGTTTAAACTTAGCTCTGATAAGTTTACTAAAAGTACCTTTAGTAAAAATTTCTCCCAACTCACTTAAAAACTTTTGCTTCTCCTTTTGCACTTTACTCATTGCTTCTTCTTTTGCTAAATCAACTATAAATCTTTCTTTATAACCCGCTAAACCATAATTATCAGTATCGTTATCTGCTAAAGATGTCATCTCCTTTTGTTCAAGAAGATTTTCTTGAATCTTAGAGTAAAAATCATCAGGAAAAATATTTTCAACATACATATGTGGAAAAGGAAAATTCAAGATAGGGGTGTTTGCAATCTTATATGCAAGATGAAGTTCAGCGTCTAAAAACATATTCACTCATTCCTTTAAAAGCTCCTTCTTTTCTAGCAGCCTGATCAACCTGATCTTGAGAAAATTTAAAGCCTAAGTTTTGTAAAAGCTCTACTGAAGCCATATGCTCTGGTAGATGTGGACTTAATTCTATTATTACTGATTTAATCTTTTTGTTTTTAAGAGTTTCTAATGCCCCTTCAATTACTTTGTGCTCGAATCCATCGACATCAATTTTAATATAATCTGGTATTGGTAATTTATTAGTTTCTACTAGGCTATCAAGCTTGAAAGTTATGCAGCCTTGTGCAAAACCAATATGGTTATCAAATGGCTTAAGTTCGAAATTTAAAGGTTCTCCCACTGCATGATTCGCATCTCCTGCATCCAAATTTCCCATAAAAATATAATCAAAAGAATCTTTGTCTGAAAGTCCAACACAATAAGCAGCTGCCAAATGATCTAAATTATTATTTCTTATATTCATATTTAACAATGAATAATTTTGTGATTCTGGCTCTAGTGCATAAACTGTTGCATTTCTGATTGCAGCGGCATAAATTGAATACATCCCTACATTTGCCCCTATATCAAGTAAAATTTCTTCTTTATTAATTTCATTTAGCCACTCTATTGTATTTGGTTCTTTTGTTAATAAAGTATCTGCTCGCCACTTTGTTAGGAGATTTGGAGTTTGAAAAATTAGTTTTTTACCTTCTAATTCAACCGTAACTTTAGGATCTATTTTTTCGTATTCCTCTAAGCTTATTTCCATATCGCTTTTCGCAATTTACTAAATCTAAAAAAAAATTGTACCACATAAAAAAGGGAGCTTTAGCTCCCAATTTTACGTATTCTAAAGAAACAATTACTTGTTCATTACATACATTGTTACTTCAAAACCAAAACGCATTTCTGTTGCAGCTGGTGTTGTCCACATAATATTATCTCCTTTTTATTTTTTAGATTTCATCTACAATTTTTCTATAAATGAATAGAAACTATAGTTTTAATTATTAAATATACACTGACTTATCTTATGAAACTTACCTAAGTATAATCATGATTAAAATTATGTATTTTAAATAAAAAAAAGACCCATTTTCATGGGTCTTTCCTGATCACTCAAATTACAACAGGAGGAAGTAATTAAGAGTGGTACGCTGTTTCACCATGAGAAGTTGTATCTAATCCAGCTCTTTCATCTTCTTCAGATACACGAAGACCAAAAGTAGCGTCAACAATTTTAAATAGAATAAAACTAATTGCACCACACCAAATTATAGTGAAGCCAACTGATTTAGCCTGAATCATAAATTGACTCATCATAGTTACACCTTCATCAAAACCAACACCACCAAATTGAGGCGCCATAAGTATAGCTAAACCAAGAGCTCCAACTATGCCTGCAACTCCATGAATTCCAAATACATCTAATGAATCATCGTATCCTAAAACTTTCTTAAGACTAGTACATGCCCAAAATGCAACAATACTTGCAACAATACCTAGAATAATTGCCCCCATTGGTCCAACAACTGCACAAGCAGGTGTAATAGCAACCAGCCCTGAAATAGCACCTGAAGCCCCTCCAAGCATTGAAGGTTTACCACGAGACACCCATTCCATTGTGATCCAACCTAACACTGCTGCAGCTGTAGCTACTTGTGTGTTTATCATTACTAGTCCAGCAGTTGCGTCAGCTGCAAGCTCACTACCAACATTAAAACCAAACCAACCAGCCCAAAGTAATGAGGCACCAATCATTGTCATTGGCATATTATGTGGAGCCATTACTTCTTTCCCGTAACCTAGTCGTTTACCAAGTCCGATTGCAAGAACAAGTGCTGCAACACCAGCGTTAATATGAACAACTGTACCGCCAGCAAAATCAATTGCCCCCCATGAGCTAATTAACCCACCACCCCAAACCATATGACAAATTGGTAGATAAACAGTTGTTAACCATAGAGTTAGAAAAACGAGCATGCCAGAAAACTTAATTCTTTCGGCAAAACCACCTACTATCAGAGCAGGTGTTAAGGCTGCAAATGTTAATTGAAAAGTGACAAAGATATACTCAGGAATAGTGCCAGATATAGAATCACTGGTAATTCCTCCTAAAAATGCCGCTCCTAAACCCCCAATCCAGGTATTATATGGTCCCTCAGTAAATGCTAAACTATAACCATAAACAACCCACAATACAGACATTAAAGAGAAAGTAACAAATACTTGCATTAAAACTGACAGCATATTCTTAGACCTGACCAAGCCCCCATAAAATAATGCAAGTCCTGGGATTGCCATAACAATCACAAGAATTGTTGCAACAATCATCCAAGCTGTGTCGCCTGT
>TARA_B110000003_G_scaffold50689_1_pt1 | contig 14875 bp, 7 predicted proteins | sample TARA_B110000003 | Tara Oceans TARA_B110000003 (sample SAMEA4396424) | marine metagenome | biome: Westerlies Biome; feature: [SRF] surface water layer (ENVO:00010504); material: water (ENVO:00002006), including particulate matter (ENVO:01000060) such as... | depth 5 m
TTTTCTGGATCGTACAAATAAGCCATTCCACCAGTCATCCCAGCACCAAAATTTGCGCCAATATCACCTAAAACTACAGCTACTCCACCTGTCATATATTCACAACCATTTGTTCCACAGCCCTCCACTACAACCTCTGCTCCTGAGTTTCTTACAGCAAACCTCTCGCCAGCTCTTCCAGAAGCAAATAATTTACCACTTGTTGCTCCATACAGGACGGTGTTTCCTATTATAGTATTTTTCTGTGCTATTAAAGACGACTCAACACTTGGCCTTATGGAAATTAAACCTCCAGATAACCCCTTTCCAACATAATCATTTGCCTCTCCAGTAAGTTGAATCTTTATTCCAGGAACAAGAAAAGCTCCTAACGACTGTCCCGCCGACCCGTTTAACATTAAAGTTAATTGATCCTGCTGTAATTTATTATGCATCCCAAATATCTTAACAACATGACTTGATATTCTAGCGCCAATTGTCCTATTCGTATTTCGTACAGAATAAGATAGTTGTATTTTTTCTCCATTCTTAAAGAATCTTTCGGCATCATTTATTACTTGGTAATCTAATGTTTCATCTACTTCTGTACGCTTACGTAATCTATCTAACTTTAACTCCTTTGCCCCATCAACCATAATTAACATTGGATTCAAATCTAAATCATCTAAATGAGCAGACCCTCTACTCACCTGATGCAAAAGATCAACTCGACCCACCACTTCATTTAAAGAATGGGCTCCAATACCTGCCAATATTTCTCGAACCTCTTGAGCATAAAAAGTTATCAAATTAACAACCTTGTCAGCCGAGCCAGAAAATTTCTCTCTCAGGTTTTCATCTTGAGTACAAACACCTACAGGGCATGTATTAGACTGACATTGGCGAACCATAATACAGCCCATTGCAATTAAAGCCGCTGTTCCAATTCCAAATTCTTCAGCGCCCATCATCGCCGCAATTACAATATCACGTCCCGTTCGCAGCCCACCATCTGTGCGTAATGTCACTCTCTCTCGTAAATTGTTCATTGACAAAACTTGATGCGCTTCAGTCAAACCCATTTCCCACGGCAGACCAGCATACTTAATTGAAGTCGCTGGAGAGGCGCCCGTACCACCATTATGCCCAGAAATTAAAATGATATCTGCTTTAGCTTTAGCGACACCTGCGGCGATTGTACCAACTCCACTGGCAGCGACTAATTTTACCGTCACCTTACATATCGGATTTATCTGTTTAAGATCATATATTAACTGAGCCAAATCTTCGATTGAATAAATATCATGATGCGGTGGTGGCGAAATCAAGGTAACGCCCTTGGTACTGTATCTTAGTCTTGCAATCAGGTCCGTAACCTTCATTCCTGGTAGTTGTCCACCTTCCCCAGGCTTTGCTCCCTGAGCAACCTTAATTTCTAGTTCTTCACATTGATTTAAATATTCTGCAGTAACACCAAATCGACCTGAAGCAACTTGTTTTATTTTTGCTGAAGGATTGTCGCCGTTTGAATCCGGATAAAAATGTTCAGGATCCTCACCTCCTTCACCGCTATCTGACTTTGCGCCTATCCTGTTCATTGCAATATTTAATGTTTTATGAGCCTCTGGTGAAAGAGCGCCAAGAGACATGCCTGGCGTCACAAACCTCTTTCGAATTGATGTTATACTTTCAACTTCGTCAACAGGAATTTTACCCTTCAAAGATTTTATCTCTAATAAATCCCGCAAATGGATCGGTGAAGTTAATCGAACTTTTTGTGAATACTTTTTCCAAAGTTCAAAGGATCCCTTTTGACAAGCCACTTGCAACATATGCATATTCTGAGCTTCCCAAGCGTGCTTTTCACCACTTTTTCGTGATTTATAAAACCCACCTATTGGTAAAATATCTTGTTCAGCATGCCAACCCTTACTATGAATATCTGATATCTGCCCCTGAATTCCTGATATACCAATCCCGGAGATACGGCTCTGCATACCTGGAAAATATTCTGCGACCATCGATCGAGACAAACCGACAGCTTCAAAATTTAAACCACCACGATAGGAGGAAATTACTGAAATACCCATTTTAGCCATAATTTTCAACAAACCCTGATCAATTGCTTCTTGATACCGTTTAGTATTTTCAGTGATTGTGCCAGTTAACAAATTACGGTTTATTCTATCTGCAATACTATCTTGAGCCAGATAAGCATTAACAGTAGTTGCTCCACAGCCAACCAAGACAGCAAAATAATGTGGATCAATACACTCTGCAGATTGAACATTTATAGAGCAAAAAGTTCTTAGCCCACGCTTTGTTAACCAAGAATGCACAGCCGAAGTGGCCAATATCATAGGAATAGAAACTTTATCGCTATTTTGCATTTTATCTGTAAGTATTATGTGGCCAGCACCCGAACGGATCGCATCCTCAGAGTCAGTTTTTATTCTTTCTAATGCCTCTGCCAAAGAATCTTCTTTTACCTCTCTAAAAAAGGTACAATCAATAGTGGTTACATCATTTCCAAACATTTCCACCATCTTCAAAAATTTTGCATTACCAACAAATGGACTATCAAGCACTAGAATTTCAGTTTGGCTACCATCTTGATCTAATACATTCTTCAGATTCCCAAAGCGAGTTTTTAAACTCATAACTCTGTTCTCTCTGAGACTATCAATTGGTGGATTAGTTACTTGAGAAAAGTTTTGACGAAAATAATGTGAAAGAGGTCGGTATTGCTTGGATAATACAGCTGACGGAGTATCATCTCCCATTGAGGCAACCGCTTCCTTCCCATCTTCAGCCATAGGAGCTAAAATGATTTCTAGATCCTCGTTTGAATATCCGGCTGCGAGTTGCCTTTGACGTAATTCACTACCCGTAAAGCAGCTAAATTCTTTGCCTTTAGTAAGTTTTTCTAAATCTATTATTTTGCTAGCCCAGTCGTCAAATGGTGCTGACTTAGACAATTCGTCTTTTAAGTCTTTATCGTGTAATAAAATAGCTCTTTTTAAATCTACTGCTATCATTTCCCCAGGACCTAAAGCTCCTTTTTCAACAACTGCAGATTCATCGATTGGAATCATCCCAGCCTCAGATCCAGCAATTAGAAGGTTATCAGCTGTCACAACGTATCGCATTGGTCTTAATCCACTGCGATCAAGGCCAGCAGCAACCCAACGACCATCAGTCATGGCAAGTGCGGCTGGACCATCCCAAGGTTCCATTACAGAATTACAATATGCATACATATTTTGCCACTTCTTTGGCATTTCTACCGTTAATTTTGACCAACTCTCTGGCACCATCATGGTTTTCGCCATAGGCACATTTCTTCCACCGCGAACCATCATTTCAAACACCGCATCTAACGCTGCTGAGTCTGAAGAACCACTTGGAGCTATAGGCTTAATATCTTCAGCAAAATCCCCAAAAGCTGCTCCCGCCATGCGAATTTCATGGCTTTTCATCCAATTTAGATTCCCTTTTAGGGTATTTATCTCTCCATTGTGAGCAAGCATTCTAAATGGCTGAGCTAACCACCATTGAGGAAAGGTATTTGTTGAATACCTTTGATGATAAATGGCAAAAGTGCTTTGGAACCTTTCATCGAGAAGATCTGGATAAAATTCCGCAACCTGTTCAGCTAACATCATTCCTTTGTAAATTATAGATCTACAGCTTAACGATGGGAGATAAAGATCTTTCATACTTATGGCTTGTTTTTCAATTCGTCGACGAATTACATAAAGTTCCCGTTCAAAGGTCTCTTCCTCAACTCCCTTCGAATTAGAAATTAGAATTTGCTCAATCTCTGGACGAGTTGAGTTAGCTTTTTCACCAAGACAAGATACATTTACTGGCACATGTCGCCAACCATAAATTGAATAACCCATCTTAAGAATTTCTGATTCAATTATGGTTCTGCAAGTTTCTTGAGCTGAGAAATCCGTCCTTGGTAAAAACACCATCCCTACCGCAACTAATTCATTCATTTTTGGCTCATGACCAGTTCTGCGAATTTGATCATAAAAAAATGGAACAGGTATTTGAATGTGAATTCCAGCGCCATCACCCGTCTTTCCGTCAGCGTCCACCGCTCCGCGGTGCCAAACCGCTTTTAAAGCATCAATACCATATTCAACAACTTTTCTTGATGGTTTAGAATCTATTGAAACAACCAAACCCACACCACACGACGAGTGCTCATCTTCTTCTCTATACATACCACAATTTGAAATATATTCTCTTATAGCTTTTTGGTTTGAAGCCCAATTAATATTAAAATTTTTCATAAGTTACTCTGCTGCAATAGTGGCTTTTAGTTTTAATTTATTAACTATTTGATTAGCGGCTTCTTGACCGTCTCTAATTGCCCAAACAACCAAGGAAGCTCCTCTTGAAATGTCCCCAATAGCATAAACGTTATTTAAGTTTGTTAAATGTGTCTGAAAATCTGCCTTTACGGTTCCCCACCGTGTAAATTCTAACTCAGGACAATTCCATAGACTTTTAATATTTTCTGGATCAAATCCAAGAGCCTTGATTACAAGATCAACCTCTTCCACGTAAGTTGAATCCTTAATTATCTCTGAAGATTGTCGACCCGTTATATCTGGTGGGCCAAGCCGCATTTTATTGACTTTAACACCTGTAGTTAAATCATCAGCACACTCAAATCCACTAGGTGAAGATAGCCAAATAAACTCAACTCCTTCTTCTTCTGCGTTTTGCACTTCCCTCTGTGATCCTGGCATATTTGACTTATCTCGCCGATAGAGGCATTTCACAGAAGTAGCACCCTGCCTTATTGCCGTTCTGACACAATCCATTGCCGTATCACCCCCACCAATAACAGCGATCTTTTTTCCATTTGCATCCAACTTACCCGAGTCGAATTCAGGAACTTCGTCTCCGAAGCCTTTTCGATTCGAGGCGGTCAAATAGTCTATTGCCCGCACTACATTTGATTTCTCACCTTTTAGGTTTTCGAAATTTCGAGATTTGTAAACACCGATTGCAATTATGGTCGAATTATACTTTTCAGTAATTTCTTTAAAAGAAATATTCTCCCCAACATTACAATTCATATTAAATTTGACCCCACTTTCTTTTAATTGCTTTACTCTTCTTAGAACAATTTCTTTTTCGAGCTTAAAACCAGGAATACCGTAAGTTAACAAACCACCAGGCCGATCATATTTATCAAAAATTGTAACTTGAATACCATTCATTCTTAAAACTGCTGCGGCTGCTAAACCACCTGGCCCCGCGCCTATTATCGCTACGTGCTCTGAAAATTCCCTATCTGGTGATATGGGATTTACCCATCCTTTTTCCCAAGCAGTGTCGGTAATATATTTTTCGACAGATCCAATGGTAACAGTTCCATGCCCAGACTGCTCTATGACACAATTACCCTCACATAGTCTGTCCTGAGGGCAAATTCGGCCACAAATCTCTGGAAATGCGTTTGTTTGCTGACTCAAATGATAAGCTTCTTCTAACCTTCCCTGAGTTGTAAATTTCAACCAATCAGGGATATTATTATGTAATGGACAATGAGATTGACAGTATGGAACACCACACTGACTACATCGGCTAGCTTGATTTTTTATTTTGTCGGATGAGTCATCCACGTAAATTTCCCGAAAATCGGCGGAACGAACCCCAGTATCCCTCTTTTCAGGCGGACTCAGTTCAATATTCGTAAATTTTAGCATTTGCTCTTTGGACATGGCTCTACTTTTAATTATTTCAATCTCTCTTATTATACAAAATAAAAAACAATTAAACCCTAAAAGTAAATAAGACTGACCTAATTTACTATATTTTTAATTATTTCATTTATAATATCTAATATTTATTATTTTTAAGTCAGTAACGCTGACATATAGTACTTCATCTATTTAAGCGTTATGATTTCCGTTAACGAATCTTGGACTGCTGTTAAATGACTTTTTATCACTTACTCTCCATTGCTTTGATCCAAGGCATTACTGAATTTCTGCCAATTTCATCATCTGGGCATCTAATTCTCCTACCAAGTCTTAGCAGGCTACCTGACCAAGGACTTTTTATAGATGTTGCAGTTCATCTTGGAACACTTCTCGCAGTGTTAATTTATTTTTGGAAAGACACGCATTCTATTCTGTTGGGTTTTTACGATCTATCAACAGGTAAAGGTTCTTCCAAATCCGCAAAACTGCTGAAATTTTTAATCCTTGTTACGATCCCTGTTATTGTAATTGGCGCATTATTTAAAATCACTGGTCTGATTGAAATGTTAAGAACGATAGAAGTAATCGGATGGACAATGGTAATATTTGGAGTATTTTTATATTTAGCAGATAGATATAGCACCCAAGAAAGAACCGAATTTAGTCTTAACCCTAGGCATATAATTGTTTTAGGATTATGGCAATCATTAGCATTAATCCCTGGTACATCTAGAGCAGGGGCTACAATTACCGCAGGCTTACTACTTGGATATAAAAGAAGAAACGCTGTAAGAATTTCTATGCTGATGGCAATTCCAACTATCTTTGCGTCTGGGGTGTATGAGAGTTACGAAATATGGCAGACCAAAAACTCAATTCCTATCAATGATGTGGCGCTAGTTACTGTTTTAACCTTTATTTTTGCTCTGCTTGCTTTGAGTGTTATGATGCGTCTATTAAATAAGATAAATTTCACACCTTATGTGATTTATCGAATTATATTAGGGCTTTTGTTACTTGGTCTTGCATATAGTTAATTAGTGTCAGCACTTTCATGGATGCTAGTATATTGTCCATACGGCCGATAACGATATAAATAGGTTTCCAAAACAGCATCCATTGATTTTGGTCTTATTTTGAAATCTTCAAAGCTTCCAAAGTCGGTTGTGACTACATTATCAACTACCAATTGTGTGACCTGATCGCGCGTAATTATGACGTTCTTGAACATACCAAAAGTAATTATTTGCAATGCATCAAAACTGAATGACATCATTTTTGCTATAGGCATAGGTGTATTGATTATAATATTTTTACGCCTGATAACTTGTAACATTCTTGCCATAAGCACCCTAAATGTCTCTTTATCTGGCCCCCCCAATTCATAGATACCACTTGGCACTGAACCCCTAGCAGCAATTAATGCAGCTTGCGCAATATCATCAACATAAACTGGTTGAAAAATTGTTTCTGCTCCAACTAAAGGGATGAACGGGGAGAGCCTTGACATGGAAGAAAAACGGTTAAAAAAACTATCCTCAGCTCCAAAGACTATCGAAGGCCTTAGAATTACGGCTGTTGGAAATGCTTTTAATACGCACTCCTCCCCCTCTCCTTTACTTCTTGCAGATTTACTTTCTGACTCTTTGTTAGCTCCAATTGCGGAAAGATGAATCAAGTGCTTTACTCCCTCACTTGACGACAATCTCGCAATGCGCTCAGCCCCTAAAGCATGAACAGTATCAAATCTTTGGCGCCGATCCTCTAACAATATTCCAACACAATTTATAACGACATCAGCACTCTCTATTGCCCTGCGAACGCTATCTTCGTCACGGATATTTGCTAAAACAGGCTCAACCTGCCCAACATCCCCATAAGTTCTAACAAATAATGCCTCATTCGGACGCCTAACAGCAACCCTAACTCGCCAACCTTGCTTAGCCATTTTAGATGCAATGTATCGTCCAATAAATCCTGAACCACCAAAAATTGTTACGAGATTAGACATAATTAAAGCCTTTCTTATTCTAGTTTTGAATTACTAGTTAGATCAACACCACGCAAGCCCAAACATTGCGATTGGCAACATTATAAATAAAATCTACACAAAAGAACAAAACGTGAATATATTCCAAGAATGCGATTCTCTGAATTAAATATAATGTCAAATTTTACCTTTTTAAAAGGTGGATCTAGTCCTGAGGAATATGCACAATTTGCCTCACTAATTGGCTTAGATTGCATCGCTATAGCCGATGAAAATTCTGTTGCAGGCTTAGTACGTGCTCATACAGAATTGGAGGAAATTTATCGCCAAGTATGGGATCGTAAAAATTTTGAGAAAAAATATGGGACTATAGGGCCAACTAAAGAACACTCCAAAAAAAAATCATCTGCTAAAATATACAACATTGCCAGACTTATACCAGCAACTCGCTTAATACTTCGAAACCAAATAACGATTACAGCCATACCAAAAAACAAAAATGGCTGGAGCCAATTGACCAGACTGTTATCTATTGGAAACTTGCGAGCCCCAAAAGGACAATGTCATCTCGAACTCTCAGATATTATCCAAAATATTAAGAACACATATCTTTTATTACAACCACCCCATCTAGACAAAGAATATGGTGACAATTCCAATTGGATCAGAGAGGTCAAACAACTTATATGTCATTTTTCAGAAGATACCTCTTTAATTCTTAGTCCAAAATACAATGGAATGGACTTAGATTATTTTTCAAAAATAGATAAATTATCAAAAAAATTAGAAATTCCCCTCTCAGCATCTGCTTCACCAATTATGCACAAAAGCGAGAGACGGCAATTAATGGATATATTAACGGCCATAAGGATAAAAAAGAAGGTACAGCATTTGGGTCGGGATGCGTTGATAAACGCTGAGCAAAAAATGCGAAATGCTAAAAATATGCACTCTTTATTCAAAAAATACCCTGAAGCAATAAAACATGTGAACAAAATTGCAGAAAACTGCTCTTTTTCATTAAATGACTTAAAATATCAATACCCATACGAAACTTCAAAGATAGAAAATGCAAAACAAAAACTACAGCGCTTGGCGTATGAAGGCCTAACCTATCGATACCCAAAAGGAGCATCAGAAAAAGTACTTAAACTCTTAAAACACGAATTAAATCTTATAAATAAATTAAAATATGAGCCTTATTTTTTAACAGTACATAATATTGTAAATTTTGCTAAAAATCGTGGTATACTTTGTCAGGGGCGTGGTTCGGCTGCAAATTCTGTTGTCTGCTATTTATTAGGTATCACATCTGTTTCTCCAGAAATTGGAACGATGGTTTTTGAAAGATTTGTGTCTGAAGCGCGTGAAGAACCACCTGATATAGATGTAGATTTTGAACATGAACGTCGCGAAGAAGTCATTCAATATATTTATCAACATTATGGTCGTAATCGAGCAGGAATCTGCGCAACAGTAATACATTACCGTGGAAAACGTGCACTTAGAGAAGTTGGGCAAGTAATGGGCCTTGATGATGGAACCATTAGTATATTATCTAAACAACTTTCAGGTTGGGGAAAAACCCCAGATAGAGAGCAAGCATTACTAAAACTTGGAATTAATATAAACAAAAAATACTTGAATAAAATGTTATTTTTAGCAAAACAAATACAAGGTTTTCCAAGACATTTATCTCAACATGTTGGTGGCTTTATAATAACCCAAAGCTCACTGGATAAATTAGTTCCAATTGAAAACGCAACAATGAAAGATAGAACAGTAATTTGCTGGGATAAAGATGACATCCAATCACTTGGTATATTAAAAATTGATATTTTAGCACTTGGGATGCTTACATGTATTAAAAAAGCCTTTAATTTAATAAACAAACATCACTTCATAAAACACAATTTATCAACAATACCACAAGAAGATATAAAAGTTTATGATATGCTCTGCAAGGCAGATAGCATTGGTGTATTTCAAGTTGAAAGTCGGGCTCAAATGAATTTTCTTCCAAGAATGCGCCCACAGTGCTTTTATGATTTAGTAATCGAAGTTGCAATCGTAAGACCTGGACCTATCCAAGGAGATATGGTCCATCCATACATAAGAAGAAGAAGTGGAAAAGAAAAAATAACTCTACCCTCAGATGCATTAGGTCAAGTTTTAAAAAAAACACTTGGGATTCCACTCTTCCAAGAGCAAGCCATGCAAATAGCAATAATTGGTGCTGACTTTACTCCTGATGAAGCAGATAGATTACGTCGCTCCCTAGCTACTTTCAAAAAACATGGAAATATATCAGATTTCCGTTCAAGATTTCTTAAAGGTATGAAGAAAAATGGCTATGATAATAATTTTGCCAAAAATTGTTTTGATCAAATAGAAGGTTTTGGTTCCTATGGCTTTCCTGAAAGCCATGCTGCCAGCTTTGCTTTTTTAGTTTATGCTTCAGCGTGGTTAAAATATCATCACCCAGGTATATTTGCATGCGCTTTATTAAACTCACAGCCAATGGGATTTTATGCTCCAGCACAGATTATTGATGACGCAAGAAAACATGATGTTGAGATAAAACCTGTAGATATAAACAATAGTTTTTGGGATAACGTAATGGAAAAAAATACCAAGGGCGGTTTAGATTTAAGACTTGGGTTTAGACAAATCCGTTCCATGAGAAAAATTGATAGTGAAACGATAACCAATCTGCGCGGCAACGGATATCAAACGATTGAAGATGTTTGGAGAAGAGGAGATATTCAACCACATATATTGCATACACTTGCTAATGCCGATGTTTTTGCAAGCTTAAACATCTCACGACGTCAAGCAATATGGCAAGCGAAAGCAATAAAAAATACAAAAATATTACCATTATTCTCTAAACACTGGCAAAACGAATTATTAAATGAGCCATCAATAAAACTGCCTGAGATGACTTTAGGTGAAAATGTAGTAGAAGACTATTTTTCACTTAAATTAAGTTTGCGTATACACCCAGTTGCATTATTAAGACATAAATTGACACCTGGTTATCCAGCAATTAAAGGGGCCCCAATTTAAAATGTTAAAAACAAGCAATTTACAAACATTATAACAGAGATTGAGAAAAAATGACCTTACCATTTATGACATTTGATGAAGTAAATCCAAAGTTAAACTGGCTAGATTTAATACAAGATTTAAAAGAAGGGCACCTATTACCAAAAGCTCAAGTACAAGACGTTTTCATGAACCACGCTACCAAGAATATTCTCTCAAGACATGCTTGGATTGAGGGATTGGGCATTGCCGTGAAAACAGCTACTATATTTCCAGAAAATACTCAAAATAGCAAAATAAATGGATTATTGACCCTATATTCACACTCAAATGGCCTTCCAGAAGCTCTTATTGATTTTAAATTAGTGACAAAATGGAAAACCGCTGGTGATAGCCTTCTTGCAGCTTCAAAACTAGCAAGACCAACAAGTAGACACATCTTAATAAACGGAGCAGGTGATGTCGCAGAATCCCTGATAGAAGCATACAGTGCATTATTTCCAAACGCTGTATTTACTATATGCAATAGGACTAAGGAAAGAGCGCAAAAATTAGTACAAAAAATGTCAAAATTATATAATGTAAAATTGGGAGATACATTAAAATATGAAGTTTCAAATGCAGACATCATCGCCAGTGCCACAATGACAGAGAGACCACTGTTTGATGGTGACTGGTTCAAGCCTGGGCAACATATAGATCTTATTGGGGCATATAAGCCAAATATGCGCGAAGTTGACGATAAAACTTTAACCAGATCTGCGATCTTTGTTGATAGTAAAGACACTACAATTGATCATATTGGAGAATTAAAAATTCCAATAAGTACTGGTGCAATAAGACAAAGCGATATAATTGCAGATTTCTATGATGAAAGTAATGGCTATTGCAGAACTTCAGATCAAGAAATTACACTATTTAAGAATGGTGGTGGGGCGCACTTAGACCTGATGACTGGTAAATATATTCTAAAAACTACTCTTTAAGTTATTTGCGAAATGACACTTCTAATAAGGGGAATGCCTGACCCCTTTTCAGACGAACATAACAATATCTCAGGATAAGCCGCTACATGATGACTTAAATTCTCTCGGACCTGTGCAAAAATACTTTCACTATCTTTTTCTTTAACTTTATCTGCCTTTGTCAGAATAAGTTGAAATGTTACCGCGGCTTTGTCTAATAATGACATTATTTCACTATCTACAGATTTTATCCCGTGCCTCGCATCAACTAGAATAAAAGCACGTCTAAGGTTTTGCCTTCCAGCCAAGTATGTTTTCAATAAATTTTGCCACTCGTTAACCACTTTGATTGGAGCGTTAGCATAACCATAGCCAGGAAGATCAACGAGATAATAACGATCGTTCAAATCAAAATAGTTAATTTCTTGTGTTCTACCTGGCGTATTTGATGAACGAGCGAGTCCTTTTTGATTGGTCAAAGCATTAATTAAAGAAGACTTTCCAACATTTGATCGCCCAGCAAAACAAACCTCTAGCCGATCTGGGCTGGGTAAACCTTCCATTCCAACAACACCTTTTATAAAAGTGCAATTACTTGAAAATAATTTACGACCTTTTTCAATTAAATCGCTCTCCATTCCCTCAACAAATGGAAAAGAATTAATCATTATAAGATCTCCAACCTATCACCTAATGTAATGCTACCAGTCTTCGTTACTACTGCGTAAACCCCAAAATCTTGATGCCCCCTAGAGTTTAAAGCTTTGAGGGTATCAGCATCCCTTATTCCAGTATCTGGATTTGCTGTTGTAGCCAAACATCTCTCTATCCGCTCCTTAACTTGCAGCTCGACTGATCCTATTCGTAAATCCATACCAATCCAGTCAAATTCTTCCCATGGCGCCAAGCCATCAAACCATAAATTACCTCTCCATCTCAAAGGGCTCACTTCATAACCCAAAATTTGTCCAACGGCACGATTGCTACTATGATTATTTATTGAAATAGAGGCATATGGTGTATCTGTTAACCCTCTCCCCGGTAATTCATAAATACTGGAGGGCAAAGCTCGATCCTGCGGACAAATTGGCATTACCCAATCCAAGAACTTTTTTTGCCCTTCTTCACTATTAGGTTGGAATATAACATTTCCAATCTCCGGATGGCTTAAAGTAAGCTCTTTTAAATTTTCATCAAAATTAGCGTTAATTGCCATTAAGGCAGGAGCTTTTGAACCTCTAGAAAAATTCAAACAAGACATCCATCCTTCATTATCAGTCACTTTCTTCGAGGAATTATGCAAAACTCCCCAATGGCGATCCCACGGCATAGCCTGGCCTACATTCAAATTAGCATGCTCCAACTCTTCTCTACCGTGACTTTTCAATGGGTGGCGCCAAATATTTGATAATACTCCACTCACTTATTTTCCTTTTTCTTCACAAATTTAAGGTTAGCAAATATATTACCAAGTACATCAGGCTTAACACCCTGTGTTCTCATTATAGTATATTGTTGTATGAAAGTAATTGTATTGTTTGCTACCCAGTAAATTACAAGTCCACTAGCAAAACTACCTAGCATGAACATAAATATCCATGGCATCCAAGCAAAAATCATAGCTTGAGTAGCATCTGTGGGAGCTGGATTCAGCTTTTGCTGTAACCACATTGTGACGCCCATTAAGATTGGAAATACGCCAATAGAAAGAAGAGCGAAAATTGAAAACGGATCAGGTGTGCCCCATGGTAGTAATCCAAACAAATTCAACCAACTTGTAGGATCCGGAGCACTTAAATCTTTAATCCAGCCAAACCAAGGCTCATGACGAAGGGCTAAAGTTACAAAAATCACCTTATATAGTGAAAAGAATATTGGAATTTGTAATAATATCGGCAAACAACCAGCAGCAGGATTCACTTTCTTTTCTTTATAAAGCTTCATCATTTCTTTTTGCAATGAAGCGCGATCGTCCCCTGCTCGCTCTTTAATTTTTTCCATTTCCGGTTGCAATTCTTTCATGCGTGCCATCGAAACATGAGATTTATATGCTAGTGGAAACAAAATCGTTTTAATAATTAAAGTTAGTCCCACAATGGACCATCCCATATTGCCAATAATACTATTTAACCAAAATAAGACTCGAAAAATTGGTTTAGTTAGAAAGAAAAACCAACCCCAATCAATGCTATCTACAAATTTCTCGATATTGTGAGATTTTTCATAAGAATTTATGGCCGCCCATTCTTTCGCACCAGCAAATAAATTTGTTTCTACTGAATAGGAAGTGGCTGGTTGAATATCTACGACCGGATATCTAAACTCCGTCTGATATGTGTCACGCTCTGCCGAATATTTAGCCGCCGTCTGAAAAGAAGCACCCTGCTTTGGAGCTAATGTGGTCATCCAGTAATGATCAGTAAACCCTATCCAACCACTAGTTTTAACATTTTTTTCTTCTACATTAGCCCTTTCATTCCCAGAAAACTCGAAGTCTTCCAAGTCTGAATAGTCTAACTCATCCAATTCCCCATCTTGAAATCTAACAATTCCCTCATGTAAGATGAAGAACCCTCTCATATCAGGCTCACCTTTTCTAGCAATTATACCGTAAGGGCGCATTCTGACTATTTTGTCGGAATTATTTTCAACAGTCTGTTTTATCGAAAATAGGTAATCTTTATCAATTGAAATATCTCGCCGAAATGTCAATCCTGCCTTATTGTCCCACGTTAATGAAATTGGTGTAGACTCAGTTAGTATAGAATTTCCGTCCACATTCCATTTTGTGCTAGCCCCTGGCACTTCATCAAAATTCAAAGATCCCGCAGGTGCCCAACCATACATGGTAAAATATGCATTTGGCGCTCCAGCCGGTGACAGCAAAGTAACCTTCTCACTCTCATCATTTAAGCGGACATTATAATCTAAAAGTTGTAAGTCATCTATTCGTCCACCGTTTAGAGATATTGACCCACTCAATCTCTTAGTCTCAATTGTAATTCTTTCCGACTTCTCAAGCGCTAACTCTCGGCTCTCTTCTTTACTGATTTCTATGGTGGGAGTAGAAACACTCTCTAGATTAGACCCTGAATTTAAGGTATTTTCGGTGCCATTATCATTATTTGAAAAGTTTTCAACTTGCGAAGATGGTGGAAAGATAT
>TARA_B110000003_G_scaffold19056_1_pt1 | contig 14772 bp, 10 predicted proteins | sample TARA_B110000003 | Tara Oceans TARA_B110000003 (sample SAMEA4396424) | marine metagenome | biome: Westerlies Biome; feature: [SRF] surface water layer (ENVO:00010504); material: water (ENVO:00002006), including particulate matter (ENVO:01000060) such as... | depth 5 m
GGTGCCGCGGGCGCGCGCGCAACGCGCGAGTCGTTGGGACGCGACGCGACGACGACGCGCGATGGGACGGCGACGACCGGCGACGGCGGCGCGGGCGATCGTGGGGGCGGTGCTCGCGCTCGCGAGCGTCGCGGTGCCGGCGCGAGGGGCGTTCAGCGTGATGCCGTCGACGGGGACGGGGACGACGGTGACGTACGCGGGGACGGCGGCGTTTCGCGAACGCGTCGTGGACGCGTGCGGGACGTGCGGCGGGGACGGCGCGGCGTGTCAGGGATGCGATGGCGTGACGAACAGTGGGAAGGTGTTCGATGCGTGCGGGGCGTGCGGGACGGCGTGCGATAAGAGCGATACGTCCATAACGTGTACGTTTAACGCCACGTGCGAGGACTGCGCGAGCGTCACGGGCGGCGCCGCGACGACGGACGCGTGCGGGAATTGTAAAGCGCCGACGGACGCGACGTTTTCGCGAGAGGGGGTCCCGGATCATCATCTCGGTGGCTGCGTCGGGTGCGATGGAGTCGCGAATAGCGGAGCGGTGATGGACGTGTGCGGGGTGTGCGGCGGGAACGGGTGCTCGGGAACGGATCCGTCGCTGTGGAGCTGGTGCTGCGATTGCGCCGGCGTGGCTTTCGGGACGAGCACGCAAGATTTGTGTTGTGAATGCGTCGACGGCGCATCGTACTACCCCAACGGTGTGAAACCAGCCGAGCACACGCAGATAGAAAATTTATGGACGCAAGGGCAAGAGGCGTTCGCGGCGGCGGCGGCGACGATGACGACGTTTCGCGCGCTGGTAGAACCAAGACACAAGGCTGCGGCGCAGACGCTCTATGAACAGGCAGAACAGGCGTTCAAAGATGCATGGGCGCTCGTCGCCACGCAGGCCGCTGTTCCAGGTACGACGATGTGCTATCCAGAGCTCACGGCTTTACCGCAAGTGACAAACAATCGCGACGCGTGCGGCGTTTGCAAGGGGCAGCTTTCGTCTTGTTTAGGTTGTGCGACGAGCGCGACGCCGCTTCCGGTAGGGCCGTTAGAGGGCTTGTATCCAGATGATTGCGATGTGTGTGGTGGATCGACTGAGGTGGATGTGTGTGGGATTTGTGGAGGGAGTAGCAACGGCTTGGATTGCGTCGGTTGCGACGGCATCGTCGCGAGCGGTAAAGTGCAAGACGCGTGCTACGACTCTGACGACACAAGAATGTATAGTATCGACGCCGTTTCGGGAGCGAAGACGCTGCTCGTACAAGTTGGCGAGGTTGGTAGCGGGTGTAGCGATCCCGATGCTTTCATCACCGCGTGTGCAGCGGGGGGCGGCGGATGTTGCGGTTGTGACGGCGTGCCGAATAGCGGTAAAACGCTCGACGCATGTGGCTCGTGTTTAGCGGCGGATGCCACGGATAGGAAGACCAACGCGAATGCGTGCGAAGAAATCTTCCTCGTTAAACTTCCAAGCGGTGTAGTGATCGGTCCATTCACGAAAGAACAGATCCGAGGTGGATCTTTGACGTACACCGAATCGTCGACGAACACGGAGACGATCTACACCATCGAGCCGGATTCGCAGATTGCTAACGCTGCAGTTATTGATGTCACTGAAAGCGTCGAATACGGCTACACTTCCGTCGAGCAAGAATATTTAGATTCTTGGCAGTCGATTTTTGTGAGCGGACGAGCGGATGTGATCAGCTCCACGAGCGTGCCGAACACGGTGAACACAGTCGTCGTCACTGGTAGTCGAGTGACGAATACGAGCGAATATCAAGCGTTGCAAGTGAAACCGGAATTCGTCGGTGTTATTTATCCGTTTTGCACGGGGGCGACGTATCGGGCTGGTCATAGACTGCACGGCAAGAAAACGGGGTCGAACTATTTAGGAATCATCACCACGAGCGCGAGTATGCCGGAAGACTGGACCGAGGCACAGTCACGTCTCGATCGTGACTGGAACCCGTATTCGGAGAGAGTGTTGGACTACGTCGCAGAATGGGCCGATCAGCGGTGTACGTGCGTCGCCGACTGGAGAACTGAACCCGAGCCCGTACCTCCAACATGTGAGCGGGTTTGGCTGCAAGCGAGCGAGGAAAAGAAGAGTTCAAAGATGGAGCGGAGCTGGGCGAGCGGCTCGTGGCGCGTTACGGGTGGTTGGTGGACGCAAGACTTTGGGCAGAAAACGACGACCACGCAAAATGCTGCTCGCGGACCAAGACGTATAGACTCATTTGGGACGCTGCGCACACGACTCTCGCGTACGGCGAGCCAAGAAACCGACGAGCTCGGGGCGTGCGACTACAAAGCACTACGGGTCATCGATCCCGTGCGAAACGCGAGCGGCGCGGTGTGGTATCCACAGCAACAGCAAGTCGCGCAAGGATTCAACGTGACCTTCAAGTTCATGATCACGCAACCGACAGTCACATGTGACTACGCCGAGAGCGTCAGCGGTGCGTTCGTGCAGTCTTTACACACCAAGCTCTATGAAAAGTGTACGACTTCGGGCGGCGACGGCTTTGCGTTTGTCATTCGCGACGATAGCGCTTCGGCGCCGGGAGCGACAGACATCGGGTTCGATGGTCCCGGATTGGGATACGGTGGCATCACCAATTCGATTGCGTTCGAGTTCGACACCGTGTTCACCGCAGCATATAACGAACCACGTGAGAGTCACGTCGCGATTCACACTCGCGGTAAATCCCCAAACACGGCGCATTCGGCGGCGAGCCTCGCGACCGTCGCTCTTGACGGTTCCGTGCCCACGACGAGCATCACCGACGGTCAGATTCACGAAGTCTTCATCACGTACAAGCCCAACATCACCTCTGAGGAGATGTTTTTCGCCATCGAGTCCGGTGAAATCACCGGTTTGTCCACCGCCCTCAGCGCGCACACCGCCGACTCCCTCGGCGTCGTCTCCGTCTACCTCGACGACATGTCCTCACCGCTGATGAGCGTCCCTTTCAACATCGAGAGCATCTTGCGCGACTCCGCCACGAGCGGCAGCGCGTGGGTCGGCTTCACCGCCGCCACGGGAGATCTCTGGCAAGCCGTCGACATCTTAGAGTGGAACATGACCTCGGTCTCCGTCTCGTGACGGCGGCACGGTCAGACGGTTGTAACCAACTCCCTTCGATTCAGCAACCACGACGTCCCGCACTTCTCGACGCCCGCCCGCGTCGTTCTCGCGCTCGCGCGACTAAATCACGCGCGAACCGCGCGCGCGCGTCGCGGACCGCGCGAACCGCGCGCGCGCGACGCGCCGGCGACATTCATGACGGATGCCGCGTCAGCGACCGCGGCCGCCAAAAAATCGTCGAGCTCGCCGACGGACGCGTTCGGGTTCGATCAGCTCGCGCGCGCGCTCGAACCCGAGCGCGACGATGGAAATCGCGAGTACAAGCGGCGTTTGGTGGACGTCGCCCCCGAGCGATTCGAGGAACTCGTGACGCAGCTCCACTGGCGCTGCCTCGCGGAGGGCGCGGGCGAGGCGTTGTACGATTTAGGAGTGGACGACGACGGGACGGTGTTCGGATTGAGCGAATGCGAGATGGAGGAGAGCGTGGCGACGTTGAAACGAATGGCAGAGGCTATCGAGTGCGATGTGTCGGTGGTGTGCGAACGGCGGACGAAGACGGGAAAGCGAATCGCGACGTTTTTGGTGCGTCGACGCCCGTGCTCGAGCGAACACAAAGAGATCAGAATAACGACGTTGGGAAATGTGGATTCCGGGAAATCAACGGTTTTGGGCGTGCTCACAAAAGGTGGTTTGGATAACGGTCGAGGACTGGCGCGCGGGGGCGTGTTTCGACATAAACACGAGCTCGAGAGCGGAAGGACGAGTTCGATCTCGTCGCAAATTATGGGATTCGATGCGAAAGGAAATATAATCAACTACTCCAACCCAGACGTACGAGAGGCACATCAGTTGAGGTGGGAGCAAATCTGCGCGGCGTCGTCGAAAGTCGTGCATTTTAGCGACTTGTGCGGGCACGAAAAGTACTTACGAACGACGATGCATGGCATCGCTGGGTCGCTGCCTGATTTCGCGCTCATGTGCGTAGACGCGAACAGAGGCGGAATCATAGGCATGACGCGGGAGCATTTATCAATTATGCTCGGCTTGAAGGTACCTTTTTTCGTCATCGTCACCAAGGTTGACATGGCGAGCGAAGAGAACAGAGTGGCGACGCTAGACGCTCTTATGAAGATGCTCAAGCGCCCGGGCGTACATAAAACGCCCATCCTCGTGCGCGATGACATCGATGTCATGACATCTGTAAAGAACATCGCCGGCGGCGTGATCACGCCGATATTTCAGGCGTCGTGCGTCACGGGACTAGGACTCGATCTGATAAGGATGTTCTTGAATCACATTCCAAGCAGGCGGACATTCAAGCCGCTTGAAGGCGACCGCGCGCTTGTGCACTTGGATGAATCTTTCAGTGTGCAAGGTATCGGCACGGTGGTGAGCGGTCTCGTCGTGAGCGGAAAAATTACGACGCACGCGTCGATGTTACTCGGGCCTGATGGCCGCGGCGCATTCACGCCAGTGCAGGTAAAGAGCATCCAAAATAAGCGTGTGGCGGTCGAAGCAGTCGGTCAAGGGAACACGGCAAGCTTCGCCATTAAGCCGAAGAAAGGGCACATCCATAAGGAAGAAATTCGTAAAGGCATGGTTTTGTGCGACGCGAGCGTTCAGCCGAAAGCTACGTGGGTATTCAAGGCAGAAGTCATCATCTTGGCGCACCCGACCACGCTTCGGGTGAACTATTCGCCAGTGCTACACGCTCTCACCGTGCGACAAGCGGCGCGTATCAGCGCAATCGAAGGCAAAGACTTGTTACGCATGGGCGATCGAGCCATGGTGACATTCGAGTGGTGCCACAGGCCTGAATTTTTGTGCGAAGGGACGCGCATCATTTTCCGCGAAGGACGAACGAAAGGCGTCGGCGTGATTCGAACGATTTGTGCCGACGTACCGCGTACGCCACCGAGGACTTACAAAACCACACACATAGCTACCGTCGAGAGCGCGCACGTCGCCGAGGCTCGCTAAAAGCGTCGAGTATGCGTTTTCAATCTCATACAAAAACTCTCTCGTTTCCTCCTCCTCAGAACCTCCGAAGATTTCAGGTTCAAAACACGTGAAACCGGGATCATCGATCGGGCGTTCGGTATCGATCGATGAAACTACCGATGGATTCGATTAGAATCCGCGTCAAAGTAAAAGCTCGGATCCACTCCCAACACGAAACTCGTCGACAGAACTGCGCCGATCGACGGCCGTGACGCCGGAGCCGCCGCCGCCGACGACGACGCGGGTTTGAGTAAAGCGCAAGGGTGGCGTCGATCGTCTTCGACACCGCGCGACGACGACGCGTGACGAGGAGTACGATCGATGCGCGCGCGCGCGATGCACCGTGAACGCGAAGTCGATGCTGTTGACGAGACGGCGTCGACGACGACGACGACGACGACGTGCGTGTCGCAGTCGGATACCCGAATCGGTCGACCGGCGTTCGATGCGATGGAAGGACGGCTGATGGCGCACAATCGAGCGACGTGCGAGGGCGACGGGCCGTCGTGTTCGTACCGGTTGGAGCGGCCGCCGGAGTCGGCGTCGCCGTATTGGGCGAAAGTGTTTCTCGTTCGCGATCTTCTCCGCTCTGGGTCGTGCGATCGAGTGATTTGGTTGGATTCGGATGCAACGTTGCATCTCGGGCGGAGCGTGTGCGAGAGCGTCGATGACGACGGGGTCCGAAGGTGCGACGGCGCGACGCGGGCGGGCGTGTCGGCTGTGGCGGACGAGCTCTTCAACGGCGCGGAGTTTTTTTACGCTGGGCATACCGCGGTGACGTGTCCGGTGGGGCTGAATTGGGTGGCAAAATTTAACGCCGGGGTTTGGGGGGTGAATAATTCCACCAAAGGCCGGGAAATCATGGACACGTGGGCTCAACTGTACCCGAGACAAAACTGGCGAATGAACCCGGACAACACAAGTTGGACGTGCAACGACGAAAGTCGCGACGGGACGTGCGCGTACAGCGGGGGTAAGTATGAACAAGGGGCGTTTATCCGATACGTCATGCCGAAATACGCAAACGCGGGCGTTCTCCGCGAGCACGACGCGTGCCACATTGGAAGTCCTTGCGCGTCAAAGGCGGAGGCGACGAGTCGCGGCGCGAGCGTCTGTCACTTTCTGGGATGTTTCAAGGATCATTACGCAGCCTCCTACCTCGTCGGGAACTTCACCAGCGCCAACCTCGACGAGATTCCGGGTGAACTCGCCCACTGTCCCCACGCCAACGCTAGATTCTCTCTGCAGAGCGCTTCGGGCGTCGTATCCATCGACGGCAACCGCGTCGCTCGAGTCGTCGGATGCGGTGTGTTATTAACCCTCATCGTCGCCCTCTTCGGTCTCTTGAAGCGTCGTTCGGCCGAAACGCGCAAAGTGCAATCGTGCGGTGACAAAGATGAATCCACTCCGCTCGTTTAGTCTGATAGATAGTCTGCCAGTCTGCTCGTCGCCGGCGCTTGAGGGTGACACCGAGTACATTACAACTACAAATTTGTCTCGAGCGCTATCCGCCGAGGCTCGCTAAAAACGTCGAGTATGCGTTTTCAATCTCATACAAAAACTCTCTCGTTTCCTCCTCCTCGAGAACCTCCGACGCGCGCATCTCATCTAGTCTCAGAACCCACTTCCGCACGCACTTCGTCCCCTCGAAATCGTTCGGCAACCGACTCACCTTGCACAGCGCCAGCAACAAGTCCCCGAGCGCCGGCGCCACCTGATCCTTCGCCCGCATGTCCAGCTTCACCGTATCCATCACCCCTATGAAACAATGCGTCGCGTCCGCCACCGCGCGCGCCTCCGCCCTCCCCTCCGCCTCCGTGCCTCTCGCCGCGCCTCCGTGCTCCGCCGTCGCCGGCACCCCAGCCTCCAGCCTCCGTCTCGCCGCCGGCACCCTCGCCCCGTACGTCTCCAAGAATCGATCGAGGTCCGGCACGGAATCGCGCAGCACGCTCCGCAGCGTCTTAAACTTGCTCGTCAGGTCCACGCACGCGCGCTCGTACGCCTTCGCGTCGACGCTCGACCGCACGTACGCCCGCTCGAGCTTCTCGAGCGCGCGCGCGAGCGCGTACAGCGTCGCGAAATCGTCGTACCGCTTGCGCTCGTCCGTCGTGCGCCACAGGCGCACGCATTCGCCGTCCGCGACGTCGCGCGCGGGCGGCATGTCGGCCGCGCCGGCGCCGCGCGGCGTCGCGATGTCGCGTCGCGTCGCGTCGCGTCGGTCGTCAGAATTCGACCGCGAACATGAGCGAGGACTCGACCGCGGACTTCGCGCAGGCCGTCGTGAGCGCCGGCGCGGACGGCGGGAGCGCGAGCGGTGCGCGCGCGCGACGCGGCGAACGCGACGCGCGACGACGAAGCGACGCGCGCGGCGCGAAGGCGCCGGCCGATCTGAAAACGGACGGACGGCGCGGTCGCGCGAATCGGCGACGACGCGCGGAGACTGACGACGACGACGAGGGGTGTGTGTTCGAGACGCAGCGCACGATACCATGGACGATGGATCGGTGCACGAGGACGCGGGCGCGCAGGAGGCGCAGATGCAGATGAATTCGTCGTTTCAGAGCGTGAGCTCGCTGAGCGCGTCGCAATCGCAAGATTTCGGAACGAACGCGGGCGCGGAGGACTCGGGGCACGCGGACGGTGGATTGGATGACTTCGGCGATTTTGCGGCGGAGCCGGCGGCGGTGGAACAGATGACGGCGGAGGTGGGGCAGATGGCGGTGGAGCACGCGGCGCCGGCCGAACCCGCGGCGCCGGCGCCGGAGGAGGCGCCGATGGAACCCGTAGCGGTCATGTCTAACGCCGGGTCCGCGAGTGCGTTGAGTGAATCCGATTTTGCGGCGCCTGAGCAATCGGTGATGGCGGAGGAACCGGCGGTGAACATGTACAACTCGCCGCACTTGCAGGCGTTTCGCGCCGAGCAAGCCAAGCAACTCGCCGAGCGCGAGGAGGCGGAGAAGCGCGAAATCGAACGCATCAAAGAGGAAGCCCAGGCCGAGCTGGAACTCATGGATTCGCAGCGCGCCAAGCAAATCTCGAGCGCCAAGCAGGCGAACCGCGAGCGCCAAACGGCGGAGGAAGAGCTCTTCGCGAACGCCAGCGGTTGGGAGGCGGTTTCCAACTACGTGTCGGATGAAAATCTCGTCCCCGACTCCCTCACCGACCTGTCCAAGATGCGATCTCTGATTCGCGTGCTAAAAAACACGCCACCCGTGAAGAGCGCGTAGATTATGCAGAGCAACAACCACAATAACACCAAACCTCGTCCCCGCTCGCGAAGCGCCGTCGAGGACGCCTGAACGTCACAACTCGGCTTCCGCGGACGGCTCAGTTCGATCAACGATGCCGCGTGGCACATCGTTCGCGCGCATTTCGCTCGCGCGCTGCGCGCTCGCGTGCGCGCTCGCGCTCGCGACGTCGACGCGCGCGTGTGGTGAATTCGTCGTGACGACGGACGAAGTCGCGCTCGCGTCCAGAGCGTCGTCCGCGCCTTTGCGAGGGCTGACGCTCGCGGACATGATCGCCAAACACGTCGCGTTCCCGAGAGAGGTGAGGCCAACGCTCGATCGACGCGCGCTTAGGGACTCGGGCGGTCGGGGACGCGTGAGACGCACGCGCGGGACGACTTCGACTGCGACAGACTGACGATCTCTACTTATCGATCGGTTAGGCGCTCGTGAGAAACGTGGGAGATGCGTACGATGGCGACGATGCGTGCTCGTCTCTGGAGGGGCCGACGTGCGCAGCGCTGGGGGGGTCAAACGAACGCGCGACCGACGGCGACGACGCCGCGACTGCGCTCAAGGCGACCTCCGTTCGGCGATCGCGCGTGTCGCTCGTGCGTTTAGACGACGTGAGCGATTTAGTAAAGTATTTCAAAAAGAACGGCGTGCAAGGGGCGCTGTCGATAGCGATGGAGGAAAACGCCGGGGGGCTTCGGGAACGGCTGAGCGAACTGACGCAGGCGGCGGCGACGTCATTCGCGAAAGCGCAAGCGAGTACGGCGGCGAGCGATGCACAAGATGCCGTTACCGATGGCGCGGGCGTCGACGACGCATCAGACGCATACTCTACGTCATCGCCAATTTCGGGCTTCACCGGCGGGCCGTTCGACGGGTCGTCGAAGTCCGTCCCGGGTTTGGCAAAGCGAGTGGCCATCTTCTACAACGCCCGTCCCACCGCGGTGTCGCTTTACTGGGTTGATTTCGACGGTAACGAAGTCCACTACGTCGACGTACATCCACAACACCAAGGCATCGTGAAAACCTTTCAAATGCACATCTGGATCGTTCGCGAGTTGGATTCTTCGCGCTTCGTCGCGCAATACACCGTCGGCGACGAAGACACGTCCACGCAATCGTTCACCATTCCCACTTCCTAGACCGCCTCGAGGCGTTTTGTAATTTGTTTAATCCATTCGATGTAAATCCGGCGCAGTTTTCGCGTCTCGTTGCCGCTCTTCTCGCGTTATCCTCGTGGCTCGCTCTGAACCGCGCGTTGGGCCGACTAACAAGATTCAGAGGATAGAGCGCCTTCTCTCGCGCCGCGCGTCACTTCCCGCACCCTATCACCAATCGCCGCTCTCGGCGATCCATCGAGGCCTTTCGAGCCCATCTGCGACTCAGCGCGACCGACGCGCGACCGACGCGCGACGTCGTCGACGCGTTTTCTTCGCCGCCGGACGCTGACGTGGAAATTTCTCGCAATTTCTCGAACGCTCGAGGACGACGCGCGTGAACCATGAGTGGAAACGCGCTCGACGGCGTGCGGCGCGCGCACGAGGAAAAGTTCTTCAAGACGGAACAAGAGCACGAGGTGCGAAGGTACGTGGCCAAGCTGAAGGCGGAGGGACGGTACGACGCCGCCATGACGGCGGCGAGCGAACGCGCGGCGAAGCGAACAGTCGGCGCGAGTGCGTTACCGCAGATCATGGCGCATTCGTTACGGCTGAACGGTGTCGAGGAAGCGAAACACGTGAAACGCGTGATAGATCGTGAGTTCATGACGAAGCACCACTTGGTGACGAATTTGCGATACACGGACGGGTTTCTGCTCGGCGGACGCGTGACGCTCGGGAAGAATAAGTGGGTAGCGGGCACGACGGGGAGTGGCGTCGAGGGAGCGACTATATTCAGCGTACACAAAGCGACGACTCTCATGTCGGAGGTTCCTAAGCAAGCGCTGGACGGGGTGGAATCGCGCGCGGCGAGGTACATGGTTGATAACTCATTCGTGGAAGTCGCGGGCAAGCGAGTCAAGTTGATGCCGGATCCGACGCCGGGACGCGCCATGGCGTGGGGGGGGACGTTGGCCGTTTGGGGTACCTTGGGCTTAACATTGACGGCGTGCAAAACGCTCGGCATTCACTCTATCGGCGACGTGACGACGGTGATGAAGCGCGTCTTCACGCCGTACGCGAATTCGATTCGAGAATCGATGGCGCCGCTCAAGTCCCGTTTCTCGATGAGCAGCGCGGACGACTCGCCGAAATTCAAGGATTCAAATTTCGCGCACGATATCCGACGCATGTTCGCGTGACAAAGTTGTTAATCTACCGTCTGAAGATCTTAAAATCAAATCGCGTCTCTATCGTCTTCTATCGCGCGCACGCACTACTCCTCAATGCCCCTAACCTCCAACACTCTCAATCCCGTGAGCTGCGCTCTGTACCCATTCATCCGTCGATAATTCTTCCGCCGCTTCTTCTTGAATATAAACTTCTTCCCGTCCCGCACGTGCTCCTCGACCAACGCGAGAACCTCCGCCCCTGGCACCGTCGGCCGCCCGATCACCGTTCGCGTCTTGCTCCCCAGCATCAGCACCCGCGGCAACCTCACCACATCGTTCACCTCGACGTCCTTTATCTTATCCACGAATATCAAGTCGTCCGGGGACACCTTGAACTGATGCGACCGCACCTCGACGACGCCGAAGACGTCTTTAGGGCGCACCTCGACGCCGCGCTCGGCGTCGATCGCCGGCGCCTCCTCGCGCGGCACGAGGACGATGGATTCCGGCACGGCGTCCACGGCGGGGGTGACGCCGCCGTTGATCGTGAGTCCGCTCGCGAACGCGCGCGCGAGCGGCGGCGAGGGCGACGGCGACGACGACGACGGGGCGAAGGCGGCGACGGCGCGCGCGAACGACGTCGACGGCGCGGTCGCGGCGCGCGCGGCGCGCGCGGGCGCGACGGACGTCGCGAGAGAGAACGCGCGACGCGCGACGTGGCGAGACATCGGCGAGGGACGACGATCGGTGGGACGACGACCGGTCGAGGACGCCGCGCTGCGCGTAGTGACGTCGAGGCGAGACGGCGCCGAAGGGAGTCGTCGAAGGATTGGTCGGGCGATGGGACGATATCGATTACAGCGGTGTGGGGTGCATAAATAACTAGTTGCGTCAGGCGATGTCCTCCACCTCCGCCAAGGCTTCGGCCATGTGATGGTGCAGCTGCGCCAGTTCGCGCTCGAGGACGTCCATGTCCGCGCGAAGGTCGCGCGCGAGCGGCGAGGGAGGAGAAGACACGCGCGGTGACGGTGCGTCGGCCCTCGAGTCGCGCTGTTCGACGTCTTCGCGCTGTTCGCGCACCATCTCTATCGCGCGTGACGTGGCTTCCGTCGCCACGCGGATGTCGTCGTCGTGACGCGCGGCCTGCGCGTGAATTTCTCTTCGCGCCGAAGCCAACTCTCGCTCTAAGATGACCCTCTCCTTCTCGGAGGTGCGGATGATTTCGTGCGCGTCGCCGAGCTCGCGCTCTAAAATCTCCACTTGCGCCTTTGCTCGCTCTATTTCTGCGACGCTCCAAGACGACGCGATGGTTTCGCGCGTCGCCGGCGCGTTGTCGTCCTCCTCCATCGCCAAGCTATCTCTCAGCGCGATCGCCTCGGTCAGTGCGCTCAACTCGGCGATGACCGCGCTGACGGCTGAACCGCCCAGAGCGCGCCCGCTCGGCGCCGTCGGCGCGAACGAACGCAGCGCGTCCAACGCCATCTTGAGCGTCGATACTGACCGGCGCCTTTGCTTTGATTCTCGCTCCAAAGTCTTCGTCAACTTCTTCTTCAGAGCCCGAATCTGTCGCTTACGCTCGTCATCATCCCCGTCTTTCGTCTCCTTTAACTTATCGTGCGAATATCTCAACGCCGCGTGCTCGCGCTTTAACTTGACGCACTCTCCCGAGAGCTCCTCAAGTTTTCCCTCCGCCCTCTCGCGTCGACGCTTCTCCTTCGTCAACTCCTCTCGAAAGCAAGCCGCCTCCTTGGACAACGCCCGAAGCTTTGCGCTCGACGTCGTCGCGCCGCGCGACGCCCCACCGTCGCGTCTCGACGTTTCCGCGCGCGCGTGCGCTCGCGGCGGTCGCGTCGCGCTCGGCGTCGGCTCGCCGTCCGAGCTCGACGCGTCCGAATACCCCCCCACGTGCGCGCCGAACGGTCTCCGAGTCGCACCGGCACCGCGCTTACTCGCGTCGCCGCGCGCGCCGCCATCGGCGCCTCCCGCGCGCGTCGGCGTCGTCATTCTCGCGCGAATGCGCTCAACGGTCTGTTTCCCTCTCGTCCGAAATCCCGCCCCTTCGCGCGCGTCCTCCTCCGCGAGCGCCCATATCCACGACGATCGCACGACGACGTCGTCGACCTCGCGCATGTCGACCGGCGCGATCGATCGACGCGCGATCGCGCCGGTCCGCTCGCGGACGCGCCGGTCTGCCGTCGGCATTGGTTCGCGCGTCGCGTCGGCACCGCGCGGCGCGTCGACCCGCCTCGCCGTCGACCGCGCGCGTCGATCGGGCGCGATGGCGCCGTACGTTCCCACCGGACGCAAGCGCGGGCGGCCGCGCGATCCGAACAAGCAGCGACCGCGCAAGCCCGGGCCGCCGCCCGCCGCGCTCAGGGTGCGCGCGCGACGACGACGACGACGACGACGCGGCGCGACGCGACGACGACGATGACGCGCACTGACGATGACACGCCGACGCGAACGCGCGCGCAGGTGCGACGGAACCCGATATTCGAAGAGATGCGACAGCAGATGGACGCGGTGGTGGCGGCGGTGCACCCGAAGCGCGAGCGCGACGGCGAGGAACGAAAGAAACGAACGAAAGAGACGCTTGCGGATCGAGTGGAGAAGGCGGTGGCGATATCCATGACGGAGGAAGAAAAGGCGAACATCGAACGCGAGCGGAGGGAGGCGGCGATGTATTGGCCGGTGTGTTTGAATCCGAAACTGAAACCGAAGGGGAGCGAGGTGAGCGAGGATCGTAAGACGTTCACGAGCTCGAAAGGGTATCGCACGTGCGCGGCGTCGCACGGAGTTCGATGCGGTGCGTTTTATTATGAGATTACGATTGCATACTTGGGGGAGAGCGGACACGCCAGAGTGGGGTGGAAGTCGAAGAAGGGCGAGGCGAACGCGCCCGTCGGATTCGACAAGTTTGGGTACGGGTACAGGGACGTGGGTGGGGAGAAGGTGCACGAATCGACGCTGGCGCCTTACGGCGAGCCTTTTAAAGAGGGCGATGTCATTGGGTGTTACATATTCGTCGAAGAGATGAAGATGAAAAGCCTCAAGAAGGAAGAAAGCGGCGACGCCCCCGAACCCGCTAACGCGAGTTTCGTCGCCTTCTCGCGAAACGGGACGTTTCAAGGCAAGGCGTACGTGGGTCTGAACGACGACGACGGCGCGTACTTTCCCGCGGGTTCACTCTTCACCGCCCCGGACGTGGAGCCGGCGAAGTTGGTGTTTAATTTCGGACCAGATTTCCAACATCCACCGGACGCCGAGGCGTGGGACGTGCCCGCGCCGCGACCGATGAGTGATTTAGATCCACCCCGACCGACGCCTGAAATTAAACTCGAACCATCGCCGGAGGAGACCGCGGTGATTGTCGAAGCGCCGAACGCTGAAGAAGAGACGCACGCCGCCACTAGCACGTAGCACTGTGTACATAATTATTGTTTTGAGGTATGAAATCTAAAAACACAACGTTACAAACATCTCCTCCACGCTATCACGCCGGTACCTTCAACCGCGCCGACTTGACTTGTTTCAGCTGTCTCTTCATCTTCTTTCGCGCCTTCGAATCGTTTTGAAACGTCTGCGCCGCCAGCTGTCTCGGAGTCGGCGCGCCGTCCGGCCTTCGTCCCTTCTTCGTCACGCCGCTGCCCTTCTTTGTTTTCAAAAATATATCCGCCTTCCCGACCGCGTTCATCCCCCAAGCCACCGCCTCGTCGTTTCGTCTCGCCGCGTCCTCGGCCCGCGCCAGCGTCTCGGCGTCGACGACGACGTCTCGACTTCTCCGCGCGTCGTTCGCGTCGTCCGTCTCCATGGTCATGTTCTGATGCGCCCGCGAGTTCACCACGGGCACCTTCGGCGCCGCCATCGCGCGCGCCATCGCGGCTTGCTTCGCGTCGAACTTTGCGCGATCATCATCGGTTTCGTTGAGCGCGTGCAGGCGCGAGGCGCGGACTTCGCGCTTACACGCGGCGCGCGCCGATTTACCCATATATGGCGGCGGCGGCGCGACGAAGACGACGACGGACTCGCGAGCGCGACGCGCGCGGTGCCTCAGACGCGAGCGCGGCGAACGGTTACGATTCGTTCGCGCGAGCGCGGCGTTCGAGCTCGCGAGCGAGTCAGCGAGCGACGAAGACTGCGGCGCGCCTCGCAGCCAACGCGAGGGACGGAGGCGCGACGAGCGGCGAGCG
>TARA_B110000003_G_scaffold108296_1_pt1 | contig 14698 bp, 15 predicted proteins | sample TARA_B110000003 | Tara Oceans TARA_B110000003 (sample SAMEA4396424) | marine metagenome | biome: Westerlies Biome; feature: [SRF] surface water layer (ENVO:00010504); material: water (ENVO:00002006), including particulate matter (ENVO:01000060) such as... | depth 5 m
ATTGAAGAATCTGAAGATAAACTTTCTGAAGATGAAAAAAAACAAGTTGAAGATGCAGTCGTGTCTCTAGAGGAGGCCATTGCATCTGAAAATATTGAATCGATAGAATCATCAACAAAAAGTCTAAATGATGTTTTAACTCCATTAACGCAAAAGCTCTATAAGCAAGAAGCTCCTGAAGGACAGGCAGAAGCTAATCCTGAAAATGAAGATTCATCAGACAACACCGTTGATGCTGAATTTGAAGAAGTAAAAGAAGAAGAAAAGTAGACTAGATCATGTCGAAGAGAGACTACTACGAAATTCTTGAAGTCTCTCGAGATACTTCAGCTGGCGAATTAAAAAAAGCTTTCAAAAAGAAAGCTATGAAATATCATCCTGATAGAAATCCAGATAATCCAGAAGCAGCAGAAAAATTTAAAGAAGCTGCAGAGGCATATGAAGTTCTTTCAGATTCACAAAAAAAGTCTGCATATGATCAATTTGGACATTCTGGAGTTGAAGGAATGGGAGGGGGTCAAAGTTATAACGATGTAAATATCAATGACATTTTTGGTGACATTTTTGGTGATGTTTTTGGAACTCGCTCTCAATCAAGAAGACAAACAAGAGGATCCGATCTTCAATATAATCTTGAATTATCATTAAAAGATGCTGTTCTTGGAATTCAGAAAAAAATTAAAATACCTTCTCATAAGGTCTGTCATGACTGTAATGGAACTGGTGCTGCTAAAGGCACAAGTCCTGTAACATGTTCAAATTGCAATGGCACAGGTCAGGTTAGAATGCAACAAGGTTTTTTTTCTGTTCAACAAACTTGCAGTGTATGCTCTGGAACTGGACAAGTTATTAAAGATAAATGCAGAACTTGTGGAGGTATTGGAGCAATAAAAGAAAATAAAACTCTGTCAGTTAATATTCCTGCAGGTGTAGATAATGGAGATAAAGTAAGGCTCTCAGGAGAGGGTGAATGGATGAAAGGGGGTCAATCTGGTGATTTATATGTAGCTATAAGAGTAATTGAAAGCCCTTTATTTGAAAGAGATGGTAGAAATTTATATATTGAAACTCCAGTACCATTTGATATTTCAGTTGTGGGAGGTTCCATTAAAATACCAACACTTGAAAATACGATATCCCTAAAAATACCTCCTAATACTCAAACTGGAAAAGTTTTTAGAATTAAAGGTAAAGGGGCATCAATTGTAAGAGATAGAAGAAGAGGAGACATTTTGTGCAGAGTTATTGTAGAAACCCCTTCAAATCTTGATAAAAAACAGGCAAAGCTTCTCAATGAATTTACAAGCTCATTAAATCAATCTAAAAATTATCCTGGGACTGATACATTCCTTGAGGCAATATCAAAGATAAAAGATTGATGCATAAAATATATATAAATGGTGCCTCAGGTAAAATGGGGCGTTCAGTACTTAAATTAATCAAAGAGGACAATGAATTCGTCATCGAGAATTTTTTAAATTCTGATGTTGTTATTGATTTCTCGAATCCAATTTCTACCATACAAATACTTAACGAATGTGTTAAAAATAAAAAACCCCTTATAGTTGGTACAACTGGATTTAGTAAAGATGATCTAGATATTATTAAAAAAGCATCCTCAAAAATACCTATCTTATTAGCTGCAAATATGAGTATAGGTGTTAACAACCTAAAAGAATCAATTGAAACATTTTTAGATCAACTAACTGATGAAATGGATTGCGCAATAGATGAAACACATCATATAGAAAAGATAGATAAACCATCAGGAACAGCAATTGAGTTAATAGATTTAATAAAGCAAATAGACAAAAATAAGAATATAAAGAATATAGAAGTAAATTCTCAAAGAGTTAAGGATATTTTTGGAATTCATAAAGTTACTTTTTATAACAAGACCAAATCAAACTATTTTAAGCATGAGGCACTATCAAGAGATGTTTTTGCTCAAGGTGCATTATTTTCCTCAAAAATTATTGTTGGATTAGAGCCAAATATATATAAATTTAAAGATATATTAAATTGATCTAAATCTTTTAAAAAAGTCTTTTTTTATATAGAATACAAAAACTTTTAACACGAAGATTCTGTTTTTATAAAGTTGGGGTGCTTTTTTATAAGTCAGCTTTATTATGAATCGGAGAATAACCCCTCAGGAGAATAAAATTGAGCATAGTATCAATAAAAGACCTGCTTCAAGCAGGCGTTCATTTCGGTCATCAACAAAGATTCTGGAATCCAAAGATGGATGAATATATCTTTGATACAAGAAAACAAATAAGCATTATCAATTTAGAGCTTACACAAGAACATCTTAGTGCGGCAGCCTCAAAAGTTGAGGATATTTGTTCAAGAGGCAATAAAATATTGTTTGTTGGTACTAAAAGATCTGCAAGTAAAACTATTAAAGAGGAGGCTTCTCAAATAGGGTTGCCATATGTAGATAAAAGATGGCTTGGTGGAACATTAACAAATTGGAAAACAATAAGAGGTTCTATAAGAAGACTTATTGATATTGAGGAGATGATTTCTTCTGGAAGAATTGAAAAGCTTATAAAAAAAGAGGCAGTTGAAATTCAAAAAGAGTATACAAAATTACAAGCAAGTGTGGGAGGTATTAAAGATATGAAAGGATTGCCAGATGCACTTTTTGTAATTGATGTTAAGTACGAAAAAATAGCTGTCCTTGAAGCTAAAAAGATGGGAATTCCTGTAATTGCATTAGTTGATACAAATTCAGATCCTGATGGTATCGATACTGTCATTCCTGGTAATGATGATGCCATAAGATCAATTAGACTAATTACTAAGGTTATAGCTGATGCTTGCTCAAGTGGTATTGAATCTTCTAAGGGTTTTGCTCCAAAATCTGATTCTCCAGTAATACAAACTGTTAAAAAAGAGGATAAAGAAGAAACTTCTAACACAGTGCTAGAGACAGAAACAAAAGAATCTGCAAATACCCCTGAGACTGAAGAATTAAAAGAAGATGTAAAAGATTCTATAGAGCTTGAAGATTCATCACCTGAAGAAAAACAAGATGATGTTGATGAGAAAAAAGAGGAAAAATAGTTATGGAAATTAAGGCAACACAAGTAAAAGAATTAAGAGAAATGACTGGCGTTGCAATGATGGATTGCAAAAAAGCGCTTGTTGAATGTGAAGGAGATGTTGAAAAAGCACTAGATTTATTAAGATCTAATAGTGCATTAAAAGCAGAAAAAAAATCATCTCGTGTAGCAGCTGATGGAATTCTTGTTACTTCTGTGTGTGATGATTACGCAACTATGGTTGAAATTAATTCTGAAACTGATTTTGCAGCAAAAGATTCAAATTTTTTAGGATTTGCAGAGAAAGTAAAAGAATATATTTCACAAAACAAAGTTACAGACATTTCTGCTTTAAGTGAATCAGAACTAGAAGACGAAAGAAAATCTCTTGTTCAAACAATTGGTGAAAATATTCAACTAAGAAGAATCAGTACAGTTGAGTTTTCTAAAGATATGAGTATCGGGCTATATCTTCACTCTGATTCTAAACTTGCCTCAATAGTTTCGGTTACTGGTGGAAATGAAGTTGTAGCAAAAGACATAGCAATGCATGTTTCAGCCTTTAATCCACTATGCTTATCAGAAGATGACATTGATAAAGATGTGCTTGATAGAGAAAGAGCAATATATGAGAATCAAGCAAATGAATCCGGAAAACCTAAAGAAATAATGGCTAAAATGATTGATGGCAAAATCAAGAGGTTTTTATCTGAGGTTTCTTTGTTATCTCAAAATTTTGTGAAGGACCCAGACCTAACTGTAAGTGATTATCTTTCTCAACATGACTCTAACATAGTGACTTTTTCTAGGTTAAAAGTTGGAGAGGGCATTGAAGTTGAAGTAAAAGATTTTGCTGAAGAGGTTGCTGAGCAATTAAAATAAAATATGTCTGTATTAAAGCATAAGAGAGTTCTTGTTAAATTTAGCGGGGAATCAGTTGCTGGAAAAGATGATCACGGTATTGATCCTTTGATACTCAATGATATGGCGGCTTCTGTAGAATCATGTGTAAACATTGGTGCAGAAATTGGCATAGTAATTGGAGGCGGCAATCTTTTTAGAGGTGAGAAGTTAAATAAAGCTGGAATGGATAGAGTTGCTGGGGACCATATGGGAATGTTAGCGACCGTAATGAATGGTATTGCTTTAAGGGATGCTCTTGAAAGAGCCGGTATTAAAACAAGAGTAATGTCTGCAATATCAATGTCAGGAATTGTTGAACATTATGATAGAAGATTAGCTATTCAACTCTTAAGTGATGGATACGTTGTTATCTTTACTGCAGGAACAGGCAACCCCTTTTTTACAACAGATACCGCAGGTTGTTTAAGAGCAATTGAAACACAATCTGATCTAATGTTGAAGGCAACTAGAGTAGAGGGCGTTTATGATTCAGATCCAGAAACAAATAAAGATGCAAAATTTTTTGACTCTCTTACATTTGATGAAGCTATTTCAAAAAACCTTAAAGTTATGGATGCAACTGCTCTGACGCTTGCCAGAGATCATGAATTACCTATAAATGTTTTTAAGGTGAGTAAAAAGGACGCCTTAAAAGATATTATTTGTGGTGAAAAAATAGGTACACTTATAAGTTAATATGCAAAGTTTAATTAATGATGTTTCAGATAAAATGGATAAATCAGTATCTGCCCTAAGAAATGCTTTTAATAAGATTAGAACAGGCAGAGCAAATCCTGCAATTTTAGATGACATAAAAGTAGACTATTATGGAAATATGACTCCAATTAATCAAACCAGTAATATTAGTGTTGAAGAAGGTAGATCATTAGTTATATCTCCATGGGATAAGAATCTAATACCAGAAATAGAGAAGGCAATATTGAGTTCAGATCTTGGCCTAAATCCGAGTACAAGCTCTGATCTTATAAGATTAACTATGCCAGCTTTAACTGAGGAAACTAGACAAGATTATATTAAACAAGCAAAGGCAGAGGCAGAAAATTCAAGGGTATCGATTAGGAATGTGAGAAGGGATGCCAATCAATCAGCTAAAGATAAGCAGCAAGCATCTGAAATATCTGAAGATGAGCAAAGAAGAATAGAAGACCTTATTCAAAAAGAAACTGACAAATATATTTTAATAGTTGATACAGAGTTAAAGAATAAAGAATCAGATTTATTAGAAATCTAGAGATCCAAATGGCCAATAGCCAAAACAAAAACAAAAAGCATCCTAAAAATATTGGAATAATTATGGATGGCAACGGCAGATGGGCCATAAAAAATGCATTGAATATAAGCCAAGGTCATAAAAAAGGTGTTAGTGTCGTAAAAAAAATTGTTGAAGAGTCTGTAAAGCAAGGCATCCAATCACTTACATTGTATGCATTTAGTTCTGAGAACTGGAAAAGACCTAAGACAGAAATCAATGCTATTAAGAGCCTAGTCATTGAAGCAATTAATGAACAGGTGCCGGACCTTAAAGAACAAAAAGTTAAACTAAAATTCTTTGGTCACACAAATGACTTTGGAAAAAAAATACAAGATAAAATATCTTTTGCTGAAAATGAAACCCTTTGTGTGGATACTCAATTAGATCTTAATGTAGCTTTAGGATATGGAGGACAACAAGATATTCTTGATATGGTCATAAAGGTTTCAAAAGAATTTTCTCAAGGAAAAATAAAATTGGAAGAGCTTAATGAAGAATCTATTAATGAATTTTCATCTGTACCGGTAAATGAAATCGATTTACTAATCAGGACTGGAGGAGACAAAAGAATTAGCAACTTTCTTTTATATCAAATCGCATATGCAGAGATTATGTTTATTGATAAGTTTTGGCCAGATTTTACAAAAGAAGATTTTGTACAATGTTTAGATAATTTTAAAAACGTGAGTAGAAGATTTGGAAAAAGAATATAACAAGAATCTTATAAAAAGAGCATTTACAGCATTGGCTATTGTTGCACCAATTGTTTTGATTACATACCTTCAAAACTTCTTCTTCTTTTTTTTGATAATCACCTTGGTTTGCGCTCTAGCTTATTATGAATGGTTAAAAAATAAATTTAGACATCCTATATTCTGGGGATTTAACTTAATTTTTGGATATTTTTGGCTTTTAATAAATCTAATTATAGGAGATATTTTATTTAGTAGCTCTATAGAATTACCGCTATCAGCTTATTCTATTTTCCTAATAGTAATACTTAACACATCTATTTTTGATACTTTTGCATATGTTACAGGCTCAAATATCGGAAAGCATTTTATAACTCCAAATATAAGTCCTAACAAGACATGGGAAGGCTTGGTTGGCGGGTTGATTGGAAGTGCAGCCCTCGGATTTATTATTAGCAATATGTTTAATTCAAGCCTCTTGCTTATATTAATTTTTATTCTTGGAGGTATATTGGCATTTATTGGCGACCTTATAATCAGTTTTCACAAAAGGGAAAACAATATAAAAGATACTGGAACATTATTGCCAGGCCATGGAGGAGCGTTAGATAGATTGGATTCCCATCTTCTAGCAACGCCTATCATATTAATTTTAACAATCTTAGTAGTATGAAAAACATTTTATTACTTGGCGCAACTGGAAGTATTGGCAAAAGTGTTTTAAGTGTAATAAAACAAAATCAAGACGAGTTAAACCTCATGGGAATTTCTTTTAATACAAATATCTCAAAAGGAACAGAGATCATTGAACAGTTTTCTCCTTCATATGTTCATATAGAAAATGTAAGTTGCTTTCAAGAAAAGAAATTTTTTGATACTTGTTCATATATAAATACTCCATCTGAACTTGAAGATCTTATAAATCATAAAGAAGTTGATATTATTGTATGCGCTATTTCAGGTTTTGCTGGTTTAAAGGCCGCATACATGGCAGCTAGTTCAGGAAAGAAAATATTATTAGCAAATAAAGAAAGTGTTGTTGCTGGAGGTGATCTGATTTTACCAATTGCCAAAGAAAACAAAACTGAAATAATTCCAATAGATAGTGAACATAATGCAATCTTCCAGTGTTTAAATGGTGAAAAAGGTACAGAAGATGTTAAAAAAGTCATTATTACCGCTTCAGGCGGACCTTTCTTAAATAGGTCAATTTCTGAATTAAAGAATGTAACTGTTAATGAGGCATTAGCCCATCCTAATTGGAAAATGGGAAACAAAGTAACCATTGATTCAGCTACTCTTGTCAATAAATGTCTAGAACTTATTGAAGCAAAATATCTTTTCAACCTTGATGAAAATTATTTTGACTTAGTTGTTCATCCACAAAGCATTATTCATTCAATAGTAACTTACATAGATGGATCTAGTATTTGTCAGATGAGCTCACCAGATATGAGAGTTCCAATTGCTCATGCTATGTCCAATGAAAATAGACTTCCAATTGATTTCCATTCCTTAGATTTTACATCTTTAAATTTATCATTTCAGGAATTTCCACCCGACAGGATAGACATCCAAAATATTGCCCGTGAAATATGTAACAAAGGAAGTAATTATGGAGCTGTATTTAATGCAGCAAATGAAATTGCAGTGGAGAGCTTTATAAATGGAAAAATAAATTTTGATAAGATTTATGAGGTTATTTATAGAACTTTTGACAATAAGAATGTGTCTAATGATTTATCAATTGAATCTATTAATGATATTGATATGCAGACACGCATTGAGGCGAAGAAGGTGGTAAAATCCATCACTAATTGATATGAATACAAAATTAAAAATCTTTATAGCGATATCCATTATAGGATCATACTATGCATATAGAACTGATTCTTGGGGTTATATTATGTCTTTAATACCTTATCTATTAGCATTCGCTGTCTTACTTGGTGTTCTTGTAACAATTCATGAATTTGGACATTTTATAGTTGCAAGAATGTGCAATGTTCATGTTCAAAGGTTTTCTATTGGCATGGGCCCAGTATTTTATAAAAAGTATGACAAACACGGTACCGAATTTGCTTTATCGGCTGTTCCACTTGGCGGCTATGTATCAATGATCACAAATAAATTGATTGAACTTGAACCAGAATCTGTAAAAGGCTTGTCAGCTGAACAATTAAAGAATACTTTTGACTCAAAACCCAAATGGCAAAGAGCATCAATAATGTTCGCAGGCCCGCTAGCAAATTTTTTACTTTCAATATTTATTTTTACGACAATTTTTTTAAATACTATTGATCCACAAACAGTTCCAGTTGTTGATAGCGCTAACCAAGGTATTTCATACACAAGCAATTCATCTTTTGAACCTAATGATAAGATTCTTTCAATAAATAATACAACTGTGAAAGATGCTAAAGATATTAATCTTGAACTACTAAGTTATGCTGGTTTTTCTGGAGAATTAAATTTTTTAGTTTCTAGATCAACTATCGAAAAGCCATTAAATATTAAAGTAAGTGTTGTAGACTTTTTACCAACATCTGAATCTCAAAAGAGTCCTGCTGAATATATGGGCATTGATATTTCTTATATGATGATGCCAATAATAGGAAAAGTTTTATCTGGCGGTGCTGCCGATCAAGGCGGCCTTAAATCAAATGATATAGTCTTAAAAATTGGTAGCAGCAATATTAGTTTTGCAAATGATATTCGAGCAGTGGTTTCTGATAATCCTGAAACTGATTTAGAATTTAAAATAAATAGAGAGGGTGAGATACTTTATTTGCCCATATCAATAGGCTCTCAATTAAACAATGAAGAAATGGTCGGTGTTTTGGGAGTTTCTTTTGGAACTTCAAGAAGTTTTGGACAGTCTTTTTCAAAGGGAGTATACGAAACATATAATTTAAGTGTTAAAACACTGCAATTTATTGGGAAAATGTTAACTGGTAATATGGGAACTGAAAACTTAAGCGGGCCAATTGGGATTGCTCAAATGGCAGGAAATACTGCACAAGCTGGTTTTCTCCCATTTATGTATTTAATGGCTCTTTTAAGCATAAGTCTAGCTGTTTTAAATTTACTACCTATACCTGTACTTGATGGAGGGCAATTAACATTGTTAGCTGTAGAGGCTATCAGGGGCAAGCCGTTACCTGAAAAAGTTGAAAATTTTATTTATACAGGTGGGGCCGTGCTTGTAATGATGTTAATGATTTTTGCTGTGTTTAATGATGTCTCGAGATTCATTTAGGTCATATAAGTGAAGCAAATAAAGCTAGTCCTAATATCTTTGCTATTAAGCACACAACTTTTGGCTTTTGATGAGTTCTTAGTAAGTGATATAAGAATAATCGGTCTTCAAAGAGTTTCCACAGGTAGTATTTTTAATGTTATTCCAATTAGTGTTGGCGACAAGATAGATTCTAGAAAATCAAATGATATTGTGAAATCTTTATTCTCCACAGAACAATTTGATGATATTCAAATTGGTAAAGATGGAAATACTCTGATAATAACAGTGACCGAAAGACCCTCTATATCTGCAATAGATATATCTGGTAATAAAGCACTAAAAACCGAACAACTAATGGAAAGTCTTGATGGTGTGGGTATAAAAGAAGGTGAAGTATATAAGAGATCCACATTAGAAAAAGTTAAATCTGAATTAGTTCGATCTTATGCTTCGAACGGAAGATATGGTGCTGGTGTAGAAATTGAAGAGGTTATTAAGCCAAGGAATAGAATTGAGATTAATATCGAAGTAGACGAAGGAAAGAGCGCAACTATAAAAAAGATCAATATTATAGGGAACGAAATATACACAAATGAAGAATTAATCGATGGCTTTGAACTATCAGAAGGATCCTTTTTTTCATTTCTTGCAAATGATAATCAATATTCTAGAGAAAAGTTAAAAGGTGACATCGAAACACTTGAATCATTTTACAGAAATAGAGGCTATCTTAAGTTTTCAATTGAATCATCACAAATCAGCCTATCTAGGGACAAAAAATCAATTTTTATTACTTTTAATATTAATGAAGGTGATAAATATAAAATTAATGATGTTGATGTTGTTGGCGACATACCTTTTGAAGAGGCAATATATAAAGATATTGTAGAAAGCCTAAAAGATACAACTTATTCTCAAGCTCAAATAACGGGCATTGAGGAGTACTTTATAAATATTCTTGGAAATAGGGGGTATGCTTTTGCGGAAGTTGCAGGTAATCCTGAAATTGACGAAGAAAGCAACGAAGTAAAGTTAATTTTCTCTGTCCAGCCTGGAAATAGGACGTATACAAGAAAAATATTATTTACAGGCAATAACATCACACAAGATCAAGTTTTAAGAAGAGAAATGAGGCAGTTTGAGGGCGCATGGACATCCGATAACGCCATTGAGGCAGGAAAAGTTCGTCTTGAAAGGCTGGGATATTTTAAGGAAGTAAGTGTAGAAACTATCCCAGTTCCTGGAACAGATGACCAAATCGATATCTCGTATAGTGTCGAAGAGGAAACAACTGGAAGCATAGGTGGAAATATTGGTTACAGCGACTTTGGTTTAATGCTTGGGTTTAATCTTCAAGAACAAAATTTCTTAGGAAGCGGAAACACCGTTGGTATTGGGATAAATAAAAATATTTACAGTGAGATGTACAACATCTCATACATGAATCCATATGCAACAAGAGATGGAGTAAGTTTGGGTTATAACCTTTACTTTAGAGAGACTGATTATGGAGAGTTTAATGTTGCAAATTATTTAACTAACTCAAATGGTTTTGGAGCTCAGTTCGGATATCCTATCTCAGATATCACAAGATTAGGCTTTAACATAACATATGATAAAACTGATATTGATGTTGGCAGTCTTCCAGCTAGAGAAATTTATGATTTTGTATCGGCTGAAGGAAATATATTTGAGACTCTTTCAGCTCAACTTTCTTGGCAAAGAGTGACCCTTAATCGAGGTTTATTTCCTACTGATGGAGCTTCTACAGTTCTTAGTTTTAGTTCAACGATTCCAGGTAGTGATTTAAGTTACTACAGGTTAAATGTTCGACAGAGATACTATCAACCTTTGACTCAGAATCTTGTTTTTGGTTTTCAAGGTGAGCTTGGTTATTTAAATGCTTATGGTGATACTGAAGAAACACCATTTTTTCAAAATTTCTATGCTGGAGGACCCAGGTCATTAAGAGGTTTTGAATCAAATACTCTTGGACCAAGAAGTACGGATGCTCCATGTTATGAATTCAATTACGCTGAAGGTACATGTCCAAATTTACTAGATATCGATGGTGATGGAGAATTAGATACCCCATATTACAATCCATACGCAAATCAAACCTCAAGATACAGAGATGCGCCTATAGGTGGAAATATTAAAATTGAAGGAAGTTTACAACTTATCTTTAAACTGCCTTTTATTGAGGATCAAAGATCATTAAGATCTGCTTTTTTCTTTGATTTCGGAAATGTATTTTCAGATAATTGTAAAGAATATCAAATAAACTGCTCAGAACCTTCGATTGACGATTTAAGATATTCATATGGTGTTGGTATTACTTGGATTACTGGCTTTGGTCCGATGAGTTTAGCTATTGCAAAACCAACAAACGCAGGACCAAGAGAGAGAACGGAAGAATTCCAATTTACAGTAGGAAATGTATTCTAGTTAATATAAAATGGTCAAATCCATTAAGGGGTAAACATGAAAATTATATTTAAACTTTATTTGCTAACATTTTTGTTTGTAGCATCTCCATTATTTGCAATGGACGGCGTTGCCGTTATTGATATGAGAACAGCTGTGTTATCAACTCAAGGCGCTGCGGACGCATTCAAAGCATTAGAAGAAGATCCTGATTATTCATCTAATCTAGAAGAAGCCAAGTCACTTCAAGCAGACAGACAAGCTATTGCTGAAAAACTTCAAAAAGAACTTGAAACACTATCACAGGAAGAAATTGCTCAAATGCAAAAAGATATTCAAGATAAAGGAAAAGATCTTGAGTTTTTAGCAGGAAAAATCCAACAAGCTCAAGAAGAAACTGCTCAAGCAGTATTTGCGCAAAGTGGACCAGCAATGCAAAAAATTATCAGTGAACTAATTGCAGCAAAGCAAATAAAAGTTTTATTAGCTAAAAATGAAACCTTGCTATTTAGTGACCCTGCATTAGATCTTACAGACGATGTTACATCTATGTTAGATGTTGCCGCTGCTGGGGCTCCTGCTCAGACTGATTAGTGTCAAGTCATAAAGGCTTTACTTTAAAAGAGCTAGCTGAAGCTACTAATTCTGAAATTTTAGGTGATCCACTCTGTCATATTGACAAGTTATCAACAATAGATAAAGCCGATAAAGGCTCTATAACCTTTCTTACAAATAAAAGATATGTAGATTCTCTATCTAACTGTAATGCTTCCGCCATTATTGTTTCAAAAGAATACCAAGAGGATAATAAATTTAATTATCTTAAATCTGATGATCCGTACATGGCATATGCAATTCTTTCAAAGATTTTTAAAAAAGAATCAGAGCAGCCTTTGCCATGGATTCATGAGTCTGCAGTTATCTCGGAAAAGTCCTCTATTGGTAAAAATGTCTTTATTGGTCCGAATGTTGTAATTGGACCAAATTGCATTATTGAAGATGGCGTAACTATTAATGCAAATTGCTCGATTGTAAAAAATGTTTCAATTTCTTCAGATACCCTTATACATCCTGGTTGTGTCCTAGGCTCAGATGGCTTTGGTTTTGCTCCATCAAAAAAAGGGTATGTAAAAATTGAACAGCTTGGAAATTTAAAAATTGGCAAGAATGTAGAAATAGGTGCGAATTGTACAATAGATAGAGGTGCGCTCGATGATACAGAGATTCATGATGGAGTAATTTTGGATAATCTTATACATATCGCTCATAATGTAATTCTTGGAGAAAATTCTGCAATTGCTGCATCTTGTGCTATTGCAGGCTCAACAAAAATAGGAAAAAACTTTAAAATGGGAGGCCTTTCAGGAGTTCTTGGTCATTTAGATATATGTGATAATGTCTCTATTGGAGCCCATACCTTAATCACAAAGAGTATTGATGAACCGGGTGATTACATTGGAATAATGCCATCTCAAAAACAAAAAGATTGGGCTAAATCTTCAATATTTATAAAAAAGCTTGGAAAGTAATTTGAAAATAAAAAAAGAAGATATTAAAAAATATCTACCACATAGAGAACCTTTTTTATTTATAGACGAGGTTCTTGAAATAAAAGAAAACAAAGAGATTCATGCAACAAAATTGATTTCAGAAGATGAATATTTTCTCAAAGGACACTTTCCAAATAATCCTATATTTCCAGGCGTCATAATTATAGAAGCATTAGGTCAAGCATCTGGAATATTAGGATTTGTTTCAATGAATAAGACTCCTGAAGAGGGATCAATCTATGTTTTAGCTGGAGTAGATAAAGTTAGATTTAGAAAGAGAGTAAGGCCAGGTGATAACATTGATTTAATATGCAAAGTTGTCAGTGAAAAAAGAGGTATATGGAAGTTCGATTGTAGGGCAGAACTTAATAACAAATTAATTTGCACTGCTACTATCTTATGTGCTGATAGGAAGGCGAAATGAAAAATCATGAAACATCAATAATACACCCATCATCAAAGATAGATGATTCAGTAGAGATTGGTCCATATTGCATAATTGGAGAAGATGTTGAAATTTTACAAGGAACTAAATTACTTAGTCATGTTGTTATAAAAGGACCCACTTCCATAGGCGCAAATAATATTTTTTATCAATTTTCAACAATTGGAGAAGATACTCCAGATAAAAAATTTAAAGGTGAGAAAACGAAGTTAGAAATTGGTGATAACAATATATTTAGAGAAGGCGTTACCGTTCATAGAGGCACTATCCAAGATAAAGGAATCACAAAAATCGGCTCTAGCAATCTATTTATGGCTTATAGTCATATTGCTCATGACTGTACTGTTGGCAATCATAATGTTTTTGCAAATAATGCTGGTATTGCAGGGCACGTAAGTGTTTCAAATAATATAACAATAGGCGCCTTAGTTACTGTTCATCAATTTTGTAAATTGGGTGATTTTTCTTTTATTGGAATGAATACATCCATAAACATGGATATTCCAGCATATGTGAAAGTTGCTGCAGATCCAGCAAGAGTTATAGGGCTTAATTCAGTTGGAATGACAAGAAACAATATACCAGATAGCTCCATTAGCTTAATTAAAAAAGCTTATAAGTTGGTCTATAGAAAACAATTAAAAATAGATCAAGCTATTAACCAAATTAAAGCTCTAAATGAAAATGATGACCCTTATTTAAGTTCTTTTATTAAATCTATAGAAGTTTCTGAGAGAGGGATTTTAAGATAAGTGCCGATTAACAGACCTTTAAATATTGGAGTGGTTTGTGGCGAGCATTCAGGTGATAGGTTAGGCGCTGGCTTAATCAATGAAATTAAAAAAAATTCTGAAGTTAATCTTTATGGTGTAGGCGGACCTAAACTTGAAGAACTAGGCGTAAATTCAGAGTTTAATTTCTCTGAAATAAATGTAATGGGCTTTGTCCAACCCCTAATGAATTACAGAAAGCTTAAAAATTTAAGAAATTCTTTAATTGAGACCTTTATCAATAAAAAAATTGATCTTTTTATTGGAATTGATTCGCCAGATTTTAATATGGGAATTCACAAGGCTTTAAAAAAGAAAAATATAAATAAAAATATCCAAGTTGTGAG
>TARA_B110000003_G_scaffold22663_1_pt1 | contig 14694 bp, 9 predicted proteins | sample TARA_B110000003 | Tara Oceans TARA_B110000003 (sample SAMEA4396424) | marine metagenome | biome: Westerlies Biome; feature: [SRF] surface water layer (ENVO:00010504); material: water (ENVO:00002006), including particulate matter (ENVO:01000060) such as... | depth 5 m
AATTCTTCATCATCTCCCCAAACTTCAAGTTTGTTTATTTGAAATTGTTCATAAGTTTTACTTTTTGGATCGAATTGAAGATCTCCTATAATTCGCACCCTTTGCAATATGTTTGAATTTTGATCTGTTAAAAGCCCATCAAAAATAACATTTTCGCACACCAATTGAGGATATCCATCCTCAAAAATAATTTTTCCTTTCAGGTCTTTAAAACTTCCAATTAAATTTAAATTTTTAATAACCAATGAAAATTCAGAATCTAAGTTTTCGATATAAAAAGTGGACTCATGATTATTAGGAGAATTTATCGAGGACCATTCAAAACCTTTCGCTCCCACATGGTTTAGAAAAAAATTACCAACTTTAATCTCGCCCACTCGCATATCATAATTAAACATTTCCAAAGAACTGTTTTCAACGATCCAACCTGAATTGGTAACCTGGCCCGTTACCCTTAGACTCTTAAAAGAAAATTGTTTTTTTTGATTAATAACTGGAGGAAGCAAATGGGTAAACATCTCAACAGCAGGTAAAATCTTGAAATCAAATCTTATACCTGCTTCCATATTGGAACTAAGATTTAAGGGTAGCTTAAAAGAAATAGAAATATTCTTTTGCTCAATTTGGCTATCGTTGTATGAGGAATTATCAGAATCCAAAAGTATAAAACTTGGTGTGATTATTGTCTTAAAGTTTCCATTTATCTTGGCCTCTTTTGAAAAATGTTGATTAAACCGCCCTAATTCAAAGTCGACCAAAGAAAAATTAAATTCGACTAATTTTTTAGACCAATCGATGGGTTCATCTAAATGCACTTTTATCTTCTCTCCATCCTCATTCTCAATGTGCATATTTAATTCTTCTATTCTCCATTTTTGATCAATGAATACGACCCGACTCTGAACATCCCCTTTAACCAGACCTTCCTTTGGGAAAAAAATCGAGGAAACTGAAAATCCAGCAATAATCTCTAAATCGAACATTCTACTGACGGAATCAAAAGAAATTTGCCCCCCACCTTTAATCTTGGCATCAACAAGAGAAAGAGTTGGTAGATAACGGACCAAATCGGTCGAAGAAATCGTTCCATTCCAATCGCCTTTAAATTGTCTTTCACCTCTTTTTCGTTCCATCTGAATTTGTCCAAGAGGAATATTTTTACTCTTAGATTCAGTTATCAATTTCATTGATTCCAATTCACCGTCATTTTCAAATTCAAATTTAAACAAGTCGTTCGCTAATACTGAGACCGTTAAGATTTCCCTCCCTTCTTTTAGATCTTTATTAATAAAAGCTTTTAAAAAAAGTGGTGAACCAATCGAAGTAATACCGCCTAATAATGGAGATCCTTCATCCATTCTAAATTCAATTGCAGATTTAATTACGTTTTTTGATTTAGGCTGCGATCCAAAAAAAGAAAAGGGAATGGCAAGTGAACCCATTTCAAAGTTGCCATTCACATCAAGTGAATTACATCCCAAGTTTAAAGGGTTTAATCTCAGATGGTTAAAAACACTAAAAATACTCTCATTTGAATCAAAGTTATTCAATGCCCTAACTTTTAAATTTCTTAATTCTAAGTGTTTAATCTGTAACTTATTTCCTAAAAACCAATCAAATGATGAATATGAAAAACTACCATCTCCCAATGCCAAACTCCATTGCGAACTCTCCCATTTACCACCCGTTAAAGTACCGTCCCACCAGTTTAATTGAATATCTTCAAAAGTTAACTGACCACCATCCATCTCCTTTTCAAGAAATCTTAAAAAACGTTGGGGTAGCCACCACTCAAAAACAACTAAATCAACCAATGCAATGGTTAACATAAAAGATACAATTGCCCACAAAGATTTCTTCATGTCTTTATGTAAACGACACTGTGATTTTAAAATTCAAAATTCCCCTCCCCCGAAAATGGGTAAAATTGAAGGAAATGTAAAACTAAAGAAATGTGAAAATGTCTTAAATTTAAATTCCTTCAGCTGGGCACTCTAAAAAAACTAAAGATCAACTAAATATCTACGGGGAGAAATTTAGTTTAAAACCGGATCAAAAATCGGTTTTAACCTTGAGAACTATCGACCTTTACGCTTGGCCTCAAATAGTCTTTTTTCTTTAACCTTGTTAGCTTCTTTGCCGATTCTGTCCCTAAGATAATACATACGTGCTCTCATGGTAACACTCTCGCGGTCAATTTCGACTTTATCAATAAGGGGAGAATGAACAGGAAAAACGCGTTCAACACCAACTCCAGAAGCAATCCGACGAACGGTAAAGGTTTCATGGATACCTGAACCCTTGCGTGCAATGATAATACCACCAAAAATCTGAATTCGTTCTTTTCCTCCTTCTCGGACTCGGACGTGAACTTTTACACCGTCTCCAACCTTAAATTGGTCGCGACCTTCTTTTAAATATTCGTTTGTTACTTCTTCTAGCAGTTGATTGTTCATAATACTTATTACTCTCAGGTTAATTTTTTAATAAATCAGGACGCAGTTGCTGAGTTTTTTCCAATCTCTTTGTCTCACGCCATTTTGAAATTTGTGAATGATTACCAGAAAGAAGGACATCAGGCACCTTCATCCCTCTAAATTCAGCAGGTCTTGTATATTGAGGAAAGGCCAATAATTGATCCTCAAAACTTTCATCCTTCAGAGAACCTTCATCTCCAAGAACACCAGGTATATGACGACTCACGGCATCAATCATAATTGATGCACCCAAGGTTCCATTCGTCAAAACATAATCCCCGACACTAACCTCTCTTGTAACAAGTTGATCACGAACACGCTGATCAACTCCTTCATAGTGTCCACTAATAATTAAAATATGTTGCTCTTGGGCTAGTTCTTTGCACATGGGAGTATCCAGTTTCTCCCCATCTGGTGCCATATAAATGACCGTCGTTGAATCACTTGAAATGTCCTCAACTGCAGAGAATAAAGGTTCTGGCTTCATAACCATACCTGCACCACCACCAAAGGGGCGATCATCAGTCTCCCGATGCTTACCTTTTGCCCAGCGTCGAAGATCAAGGGAGTTAATTTCTACAAGTCCGCTATCGATTGCTCGGGCAATAATACTCTCTCCCACAAAACCATCTAAAGTTTTAGGAAAAAGAGATAATACATCGAAACGCAGAATTGGGTCCATTTTGCGAATCATCACCAAGTTTCAAAGACATATTATAAAAAGAGTGGCAAAAATACTTTAGCCTTCTTTCGAATCTTCTTCAGTTTTGGCATCTGCCTTCGCAGGATTTTCCTCCGCTTTCGCTTCGGGTTTAGCAGTAGAAGCTTTTTCTTTCTTCGCTTTCTCCTTGGGTGCAGCCACTTCTTCGCTTTTTGCTTCGGCTTTAGGAGCTTTTTCCTCCGCTTTTTCTTCAGGTTCAGCAGCAGGAGCTTCTTCTTTCTTTGCCTCTTCCTTGGGTGCCTCTACTTCTTCACTTTTTGCTTCGGCCTTAGGAGCTTTTTCCTCCGCTTTTACTTCGGGTTCAGCAGCAGGGGCATCTTCTTTCTTTGCCTCTTCCTTGGGTGCCTCTACTTCTTCACTTTTTGCTTCGGCTTCAGGAACCGATTTACCTTTTTGAGCACGTGCAAGTCGCTTAGTCGCTTCGCGTTCAGATTTCTCTAACCATTCTTCAGGAGTAAGTCTACCCTGACGAATCAGGCTCTTCGCAGTGTCAGTGGGTTGAGCACCAACTCCGAGCCAGTGATCAATTCGCTCCATTTTAAGCTTAAGTTCTTCAGTACGGGAATGAGCCTGAGGATTATAAGTTCCTAAAACTTCAATAAACTTTCCGTCTCGACGGGTTGTTGCAGGAGTAACAACCATACGGTAAAAAGGGGCATGGCGTGCTCCGTGTCTTTGCAAGCGAATCTTGATCATAATCTACTAATTAATTGAAGGGTACGAAATTAAGGAAAAAGTAAAAAGGAAAGATTATTTCCTTCATTCTGTCAATGCAAAAGCCCTAATACCAAGGGTATCAGAACGCGATTAGATTATTCTAATTCAACGGAAGCCAACAAAGCAATCTTGTCTTTTTTCAAACGATCGTTTAATTATGGTTTTTATGCCTATATCATCCGTTCCCAAAAGGGCTAATGGACAAAAGACAAAAGCCCGTCTCCTGCGAACAACCGAAAAATTGTTTGCATCAAAAGGTGTCGCGGGTGTCACCATGAGGGGTATTACTCAACAGGCTAAAACTAACCTTGCATCCGTAAATTATCATTTTGGAACCAAAGAAGCCATGGTTTTAGAAATGATTAAGTCAAAAATTGAACCGATCAATGCGAAAAGAAGGAAAAGACTTGCCGAAGCCAAATTAAAATATCTTGGTAGTCCATTAACCACAGATGAAATATTTAGGGCTCTCATTCGCCCTGTGGGAGAACAGGTTGAGAAAGAATTGAAGAACCAAACCGGTATTTTAGAAATTATTTCACGTAGTTTTACCGAACCGGCAAGTTTCCTAGAGAAGATTCATAATAGATTTTTTGGTGAATTGTCACAAGTTTTTATGAATGAACTCAAAATTGCCCATCCGTACGCCAAAGAAGAGGACTTATATTGGAATTATCATTTTGCTGTTTCCTCGATGCTTGGAGCTCTTGCTCAACATAATCGAATTAGAGATTTTTCATCAGGCAGATGTAATGGAAATGCTATACAGGAAATGATTGAAAGACTTATCATTTTTGTATCCCAAGGTTTTGAAGCCGGCATTAAAAAAACGCAATGAAAACAACTACTTTTTTAATATTACTTCCCGCCTTCATCTTTCTTTCATGTCGCTCAACAATAAAAGATTCCACATCCGTCGAAAAAAAGATCGTTCCCGATAAATGGAATGCTGATTTATCGGGATTCGTTCAAAAGGATATAAAAAATTACTGGGCACATGAATTTAATGCTACCGATCTTATTGAGTTAATAAAACTCTGTAATAAAAACAATCCTGAGCTTAATTCGATGTACCAAAGAGTTGTGGCTCGAGGAGAGGATGCAACCATGGCTGGAGCCATGCTTTTGCCTCATGCCAATGCGAATGTGTCCGGTTCAAAAACGAAGCGAAATTTAATTGGATTCAATTTTCCGAATAGTGAAACTTCTTTTACATCCAACAGCTTTAGCTCGGGCATAAATATAAGCTGGGAATTAGATCTTTGGGGGAAAATGAAAGACTACAAACAATCAGCCAAAAAAAGATTTGAAGCAGATTTATTGGACTACGAAGCAGCTAGATTGTCTCTTAATGGGCAAGTAGCAAAAGCTTGGTTTAACCTCTTAGAAAATTCTCATCAGATTCAATTAGTTAATAAAACGATTGAGACCTATTCTCAAAATCTATCCTTTATAAATAATCGTTATGAAAAAGGGTTGGCCACCGCTCTCGAACAAAAATTAGCTGAAGCAAGCTTCAAATCTTCTCAAGCCACATTGGCTCAAATGAAAAGATTTGAAAATAACCTCACTCGAATTCTTCAGGAGTTAATTGGATCTAAACCAAACGAAAGTTTTACCATTAGCACACCAGCTTCTCTGCCAAAACTAAGTATGCCTCCCCTTCCTCCCACCCCTTCTGAAGTCGTTAACGCTCGCCATGATTTATTATCAGCGAAGCTTCAAATTGTTGCTTCCGGACTGGATTTAAAAGTAGCAGAAAAAAACCTTTTACCTTCATTTACTCTTACTGGAAGCCCTGGTAGCCGATCTGATAACTTTGAAGATTTAATCGATAAAAAGTTTCGTGTCTGGGATATTTCAGGTGGTATAAGTCAACCACTCTTTCAAGGTGGTAGATTGCGTGCCGGAGTAAGAAAAGCTAAAGCTTTACAAAATGCCGCGTTACTTAATTTTAAATCAATTGCTCTACGTTCTTTTTACGAAGTTGAAAACACTCTTTCCGCTGACAAACATTTTTCATCAGAGGAAAACAAACTTGAAGAGGCTTCCAATGCATTAAAAAAAGCTGCCGATCTAAGTTGGGATCGATATCAAAGTGGATTAGAAGGAATTTTCAATACTCTTGATACCCGTAGGCGTGCCTTCGATGCTGAAAGTCGGTTTTTATCTGCCAAAAAAGAACGTATTTTGAATCGAATTAATCTCTACATTGCAATTGGCATGAATGCAGTTGCACCTGAACTATGAAAAAAATCGCCATATTTGGTCTATGCGGACTCATCATTGGAATAGCAGTCTTCGTCGGAAAAATTCTCGTCGACAGTAAACCGGTAGCTGAGCCCAAAGAAATTGTGGCTTCGCTTCCTTTTGTTGATATCATTGTGGCTAAACGTATATCGCAAAAAGCCGCAATTGAAGCTTATGGTACTGTTCAAGCTCGTACACTTACAAATCTAATTGCAGAAGTTCCCGGATTAATTGAGGAAGTGGCTCCTTTCGATACAGATTCTGATCATGGAATATCGTCTTTTCGTGCTGGAGGTTTTTTTGAAAAAGGAGATTTACTGGTCAAGATTGAAGACACGGATTTGGTTGCCAGAGAAGCGGAAGCCTTTGCTAACCTTAGGCGAAACGAATATCAATTAGCTCAGGAAGGCGCACTTGCAGATCAGGCTAAAACTGAATGGGGCGACCGAGACTGGAAATTGGCTTCTGACTTAGTCAAAAGGGTTCCCCAAATTCTTAAAGCAGAAGCTGAGGCCAAAGCAGCAGAGGCACTTCATGCTCAGGCCAAAAAAAATGTTAGCAAGGCGATGGTACGAGCTCCCTTTCGTGGTAGAATCTTAGATATATTAGCCGATGTGGGACAGCAAGTAGGTGCTGGAGCTCCGTCATCCCTCGCTAAAATATATTCAATTAAAACAGGTGATGTGCATTTATCCCTTAGTAGTAAAGAAATTTCCTTTCTGAACTTTGATGAAGGTTCCCCCCAGGGAAAAGACCAAATTATCGCCCAAATTATTAATGACAATGGAAAAATAATTCATAACGGTTCAATTGATCGCTCCCAGGGTATCATTGATCCCAAAACACGCTTACACAATGTAGTTGCAAGCTTTGAAAACTGTTTTACCGATCCCTATGAAAAAAAGCTTAAAATCAAACATCCATTAAGTATTGGTCAGTTTGTTAAGCTTAATTTAATCGGGCCCGAAATTAATGTTTTTATCATTCCAATCTCTGCATTCAGGGAACAGGATACCATTCTTGTTCTTGATCAGGAAAATAGCCTCACATTTAGAAAGGTGGAAATAGTAAAGAAAGATGGACTGGAAGCCTGGGTCAGCAAAGGAATCAAAGAAGGTGAGAAAATTTGTATCACCCCATTAGACATTATAGCGGAGGGAATGAAAGTTAAGGTTTCCCCCTCATCATTGGATTCAAATAAGAGTCGTCCATGATTGCCTGGTTCGCAAAAAATGGCGTTGCTGCCAATCTACTGGCCGGCATTATTCTACTGGCCGGAATCATTTCCATTCGGAGCCTAAAAATGGAACTCTTCCCGGATTTCGATCTCGACATTGTAACCGTCTCTGTAATTTACCCTGCTGCTGCCCCTTTAGAAGTTGAAGATGGAATTTGTAAACAAATTGAAGAAAAAATTTGGGATCTCACTGGTATTAAAGAAATGACTTCATTTGCCCGGGAGAATACCGGAGTGGTAAGCATTCAAGTTGAAAAAGGGAAAGATGCCAAAATACTTGCTGATGAGATCAAAGTGAGAGTTGATGCAATTAATAATTTTCCAGAAGAAGCGGAAAAACCCATTGTGGAAGTTATGACGGCGAAGAGGAGGGTTCTAGCGTTAGCAATTCATGGAAATTGTGATCTAAAATCACTTCGTAATCTTGCAGAAAAAACTCAGGATGACCTGACCCATATTCCAGGAATAACTCAGGTCGAGATTTCGGGAATAAGGAGACCTGAAATTGGTATTGAACTCTCCGAGCATGCAATGAGAGAGCATGGATTAAGTTTCGACTCGGTTTCTCGATCTCTTTCTCAAAATTCAGTCGATGTTCCAGGAGGAGTAGCAAGAACAACTGCGGGAGAAACTCTCATCAGAACCACAAGTAAAGCACGGGAAGGAAAAGAATTTGATCAAATTGAAATTGTTTCCTCCCCAAATGGTTCTTCCGTCCAGCTGAAAGATATTGCACTGGTTAAGGATGCTTTTGAGGACAAGGTATTATATACAACTTTTCAAGGGCAACCTGCCGTTACACTAAGAATATTTCGCGTTGGCAAACAAAGTCCGCTCGATATCTCAAAAAAGGTATCCAAATATGTAGATAGTAGAAAATCCAGCCTTCCGGGTGATATTAAAATGACCATTTGGCAAGATAGTTCCTATTACTTACAAGGTCGATTGGATATGATGATCCGGAATGCTCAGCATGGATTAATCCTTGTATTTTTGGTCCTGTCCTTTTTCCTTCGTCCATCTCTAGCATTTTTTGTGGCTCTAGGTTTACCGATTTCTTTTATGGGGGCATTCGCAACCATGGGGGTAATCGGAGCATCTATTAACCTTGTATCACTTTTTGCTTTCATAGTTGTATTAGGAATTCTAGTAGACGATGCAATTGTAGTCGGAGAGTCCGTATATACATTGGGAAAAAAGGGACACAGCCCAATCGAAGCATCAATAAGAGGGACTCAACTAGTTGCAATGCCGGTTACCTTTGCTATCCTGACTAGCGTTGTTGCCTTCGTCCCCCTCCTTTTCCTTCCTGGTTGGCTCGGTAAGCTAATGAAAGATATCCCACTTGTGGTTATTCCCGCTCTATTATTTTCACTGGTTGAATCAAAGTTTATTTTACCCTACCATTTAACATTCTGTAAGTTTAATAAAGGTAGAAAAAATGGATTCTTTCGAATGCAGGAATCGATTGCCGATGGACTCGAACGCTTTATCGCGAAAGTTTATTCTCCTTTTTTAAGCCGTTGCCTACGACTACGATGGCCAGTAGTTGCCGTTTTTGTGGGAATTCTTATTGTTATATCCGCACTTATAATCGGCGGTCATGTTAAATCTGTTCGAGGAGTTCCCCCTGTTCCCTCGGATTATATATCGGTCAAAATAACGATGCAGGATGGCGTGCCAGCTGCGACTACCGAAAAATCCATCAAATTAGTCGAAGAAGCAAGAATTGAAGTGATCAAATATTTAGAATCAATGGGAGAACCAAATCCGTTTAGGTATGATATGATAACGATGGGTGCACAGCCATTTTCTGGTGGCCCGAAAAGTTCCTCCAATATCGTGACCGGATCAAATATGGGAGAGATAAGCGTCGAACTTATAAAATCTGAAGACCGCACCCGAAGTGCTCCGCAGATCTCTGCCCTTTGGCGTGATAGGATAGGTCCTTTACCAGGAGTCAAACAGCTTTATTTTGGAGATGTTGCCGCAGGGGGAAGCAAAACAGCTCTTGATATTGAAATCGCAGGGCAAGATTTAGAATCCATGACTAGGGCTGCGTTTCAACTTAAAGAACAACTCAATAAATACCAGGGTCTCTTTGATATTTCGGACACCTACTCGGGGGGAAAGAGAGAATTAAAATTGAATCTTAATTCAGCAGGTCGTGCCTTGGGGCTTACTCAGGCTGATCTTGGTCGCCAAGTCCGCCAAGCTTATTACGGAGAAGAAATCCAAAGAATTCAACGTGACCGCGAGGAAATTAAAGTGATGCTTCGTTATCCACTTAAGGATAGAAAAAGCCTAAGTGCTTTAGAAAACTTGAGAATACGAACACCCAATGGAATTGAAGTGCCTTTGGAAGAGATTGCAGAAACCGGATATGGACAAGGTTATCCAACAATAAAGAGGTCCGATCGAGCGAGAATTATAAATGTTCAATCCTCCGCAGATAAATTAATTGCTGACATTCCCAGTATTGAGAGAGATTTAGATCAATCTTTTCTTCCATCCATCAGAAAAACATTTCCTGATTTGCGATTTTCTTTTGTCGGCGAACGCAAAGAACAAAATGAAAGTGATTCAAGTCTCGCTCAGTCAGGTTGGATAGCACTTTTTATTATATATGCATTATTAGCAATTCCATTTCGTTCCTATTTTCAACCACTTCTAGTTATGTCGGTCATTCCTTTCGGATTAATTGGAGCCGTATTGGGACACTTAATTTTTTCGATTCCGCTTAGCCAACTTTCAATGTTTGGAATTGTCGCCTTAACGGGTGTAGTGATTAACGATAGCTTGGTACTGGTTCACTATGTGAATCAAAAAAGTAAGAATTCTTCTTTAATTCAAGCAGCAAGAGATGCGGGAATGGCTAGATTTCGGCCCATTCTCCTAACCTCTCTTACTACTTTTGTAGGACTTCTTCCTATTTTGTTCGAGCGAAGCTTACAGGCTCAATTCCTCAAGCCAATGGCGATTGCTATTGGTTTTGGGGTTTTATTTGCCACATTTATAACATTGATCATGGTTCCATGCCTGTACCTCATTTTAGAAGATATTATTCAAGTCTTCAGAAAAAGCCTAAGATGGATTGGAATAGGTTCAATCAATACTACAAAGCCAAACCTTCCATCTGAAGATAACCTCAAACAGTTTTAAATCCTGAGGCTAAGAGCGTTTCAAAAAATGGTTCAGTGTTTTCTTTAGCCACAATCTCTACTTTTACTTTTTCGAAACCTGCATCTTTTATCATTTTAAAAAGATCATTTTCAGCAAAGCCTAACCAACGATCGTTGTACAACTGGCGAGCCTTTTCAAATTGGTGTTGCTTTAAATCTATAATAATTAATTGCCCACCCGGTTTCAATATACGATTAGCTTCTAATAATGCAATTTCAGGTCTTTCAGCGTGGTGTAAAGACTGACTCAACAAAGCCAAATCAACGGAACAGTCTTTAAGGGGAACTTTTTCAAGATCGCCTAATTTATAAACCAAATTGGAAAGTCCATTTTTTTTTGCCAGTTCAGTCCCAACACGAACCATACTTTTAGAACGATCAATGCAATATACTTTTTTTGCACGCTCAGCCAATAACTGCGAAATCGTACCCTCTCCTGCCCCAAGATCTGCTATAATTATTTCAGGAACAAGGCGAAAAAGAAAATGGCCAATCGCGTCCCACGAACGACCTGGGACATAGTTTTTGCCTAATCGTTCTGCAACCTCATCAAAATATTGCTCGCTTGCCCGCCTCCTTCTTTCAACAATTCTTTGAAGAGATGATTGATCAGATATCCAAAACTCCTCATCTGAATCAGTGTCTAAAGCAAAACGCACAATTTCAAAATGTTTGGATGCACCGAGGGATAATATGTAAAAAGTTTTCTTTCCCTCTTTACGATCTGCCACCATGTTATGCCTTCTTAGTAAAGCAAGATGGCTCGAAATTCGGGACTGCCCCATTTCAAGAATTTCCTGAAGTTCAGCTACGGATAATTCTTCTTGGTCTAAGAGTCTAAGCATACGTAACCGAGTACTATCCGATAATACCTGGAGAACTTCAGTTACTTTTATTGTCATACCTTCCTAGGATTTCCTAAAGAAGTGATCTTTGGCAAATCTCTTTTTGAAATGTAGTTAATTTAATTTGAAAACCACATTTCAGAATTCGATTTATTTCTTATCTACCCAACGGGATAATCCTTTAATTTTCCAAGTCTGAATATTTCCAGCGACATCAGTTTCTACAATATCTTCTATCTTTTTCCCAAGGAGCATCTGTCCTAATGGAGTGAGGTAAGATAGAACATTGTTTTCAGGATCACTATCCCATGCTCCAAGCACAGTGTATGTTTGGCTATCTGATGTGGACTGATCTACTAATTGAACAATGGAACCAATTCCTATTGAATCTGTAGGAGCGTCAGAAAAATCTGTTGGTTTGGCCCGCATGATATCGGACTGTAATTCAGATTGTCTGGCAAGAAGGATTTTCTGTTCATCCTTGGCCATATGATATTCTGCATTTTCCCGCAAGTCTCCGTGTTCACGAGCAACTTCGATTGCGAGTGAATTCTCTGGGATTTTAACCTTGGTTAATTCGTCCAAATCCTCAATTTTCCGATCATAGCTGGACTTAGAAACAATTAAGGAATCATCAGTAACCGTTGAACTGCTAGAGGAACTACTATTTGAACCACCATCCAATAAATCCTGTATTTCCGGATACCTTTTTATAAATCGAGCTAACAGAGAACGTTTGCTGAGATCTTCAAAACCAGGATTAAGAAGTAGGGCTTGTGCCAGATCTTGAGCGTTTTCAGCTGTACCCTTACTCAAAATATCAGGAAGTAATTCTTTATCGTCTGATAAAATTTCTGCCAAAGGAATCCGACGCGTGGTAGCATTTTGTAAGGACTCGTAATCAATTGCTGAAAATACAGCAGTTAAAAGCCTTGGGTTGATCAAATCCTTAAGTAGGTCTTTAAATTTAGCCAACTCGCGAAATTTCAACATCCATAATAAAACAGGGGCCTTTAAAGTTTGCTCATCCAAACAAAGTGACAAGGATTTTATAAGTAATTTCGACTCCTCACGATCAATGAGAAAATGGGCACATTCTCCTGAAAACTTAACGGAGGTATTTTGAAGCAGGTTAAGAATAATAGACTTCCAATTATCTGAATAAACCCGGGTTACAAGATCAAGAAAACGGCTATGAAACTTGGTTGGTAAAAGATCAGCTAACCGAGGTAAATCTTCTTCGCACTCGTGCAAAATGGACGCAGATGTGGGTTCTAATTTTTCAACATCCTCTTCAACATCTCGGGCTAAGTTATTTCGCACCCAAATTCCATATAAACGATCGGCTTCACTTAAATTTCGGGCTTCTAAAATTGCATTTGTTAGATCCTCGAGCACTTGCGGTAAATCAGCTTGGAGGTCTTCTTTTTCAGATGCTAAATCATAAAGCTTTTCGGCTAAAGCAATTTTTTCCTTGGATCTTTTCTCATCAAAGAAGTCTTGAAGAATTTCCTGTTCAGGTTTTACCGGTTCATCCCTCAATACATAGGGTTCTGTTTTTTTATTAGGAACCGCAACCCGTGGATCCTTAACTAAAAGTTTTTTAGTAGCCGTCCACCATTTTTTGCCTTTCGTTGGGCCAAAAAGGAAACCAAGAATTCGTTCAAAATCACGGTTGGCGGCACACCCGTCCTCAAATTTAGATAAAATCTCAATGATTAAATCCACGGGGGTTTTCTTAGCCATCAGGTCAATTTCTTCAGGATTTGAACGATGCCGCGAAATGATATGGTCATCTTCAAGAATTTCAATTTTGCCGAGACAAAAAACTGGATCCATTGCATGGCTTTTTCTTTCTCCTTCTTCAAAATCAATAAGAAGCATGCCACGATCTGAATCAAAGCCGGTTATTTTGCCAAGGCCCCAACTCCGATGGATGCATGAGGCACCTTCAGTCATAGCCTCTAAGGCTGGGCGTGAAGATTCAAGGGAAGGATCTTTTTCGATCAACTGATCGATATTTTCAACATTCATTCAGGTTCGGCGGGTAAGATATAACTGGGCAATTGTTAAGATATTAGAAAAAGTTCTATCATAGGATAAACATAAGAAATAGCGAGCGAAAAGGTGCTTAGAATGGAATGATTTTTTATTCCGTGTGTGCTTTGGGTTGAGGAACACGGAATAAAAAATATGCAGGGACAAGCAAAAACAATGCACCAGCCAAGTACGCGGTTGATGATCCATATTTAAAATATACCGTTCCCGCAATTAAGGGACCTATTGCTCGTGCCATCGAACCGGATGAACGAAATACACCAAGATGAAACCCTTGATCCTGCTCGCTGGAATACAATGATGTAAGCGATGTCAATGTTGGACTAATAAAAGCGACCCCGGTTGACATTAAAAACAATGCAAAATAGAACCAAGTCTCATTCTTACTGATGGAAAGCAAAGTAAAGGCCAAAAGACCTATAAACACCCCAAGTAAAGCCATTCGTTTCTCTCCGATTGTCCCTACAAACCTTCTCACAAAAAAACCCTGAGCAAAAATTAAGGTTACCCCAATAAGCAAAAACATTTTAGCTATATCAAGGGGAGCATATGAAAATCTCTCCACGGCCAAGAAGGTCAATGTAAATTCCATACCTGAAAAAGAAATCATATAAAATAGGTATGCTAAGCAGGTGTTACTCACCGCACTGTCCTTGATCCTGCCAAGTTGAAAAATTACTGGTTTTGTCTGTTCTCCCTTCCCTCTTTTTTCTTCCGGCAAAGTTTCTTTAAAAGAAAGAGTTAACCAAGTCCAATTAATAACAGCCAAGGTAAAACTGATCAATGCTGCCAGAGAAAAAGGATTCAAACCCAATATGGAATCGGTTTCATTTCCCCATGACCACTGAGAAGCAAAACCGCCCAGTGCGGGTCCTATTATAAAACCAAGACCAAAAGCAACGCCAACAAATGCCATTCCTTTGGACCGGGATTCACGGGAAGTCACATCTGCAATTGAGGCAGTTGCCACTGATAGATTTCCACTCGCAACTCCACCAAGAATGCGAGAAATCACCAAAATCCAAAAATCACCTGCAAAAATCCACAATGCATAACCAAGACAGGTTCCCCCTAGGGTAAACATTAGAACCGGACGCCTTCCTATCTTATCAGATAACCGACCCCAAATCGGTGCGAAAAAGAATTGTAAAATTGCATAGAGAGAACCAAGTGCTCCACCAAAAATAACGGTTTCAAAACGAAAGCT
>TARA_B110000003_G_scaffold48616_1_pt1 | contig 14663 bp, 12 predicted proteins | sample TARA_B110000003 | Tara Oceans TARA_B110000003 (sample SAMEA4396424) | marine metagenome | biome: Westerlies Biome; feature: [SRF] surface water layer (ENVO:00010504); material: water (ENVO:00002006), including particulate matter (ENVO:01000060) such as... | depth 5 m
CTTCCAACCATCGCAAAGATACTTAATGTCCCGCTCCCCGAAAAACCGATTGATGGGAAAGACGCCTGGCCCGTCATCTCCGGCCAGCAAACAGAGCCAGTGCAGGAAGCCTATTACTTTTGGTATAAGCGCAACGACCTTGAAGCAATGCGAATGGGTAAATGGAAACTACAATTTCCACACACTTTCCGAAATTCCAAAATCACCCCTGCCAACGATGGCCATGCCGGAAAGTATGTCATGCAAAAATGCGGACTCGAGCTTTACGACCTTGAAACTGACATTGGGGAATCCAAAAACATCGCAGCCCACCACCCAGAAATCGTCTCTAAAATGCAAGCACTTGCAATTGAGAAGCGCAGCGAGCTCGGCGATCGCCTTCAAAAAATTAAAGGCACCAAGAACCGCGAACCCGGCATCGCAAAAATTGCGAATTGGGCGAAACCACAACCAACAAAAAAATAAAAACGGCGCTGTAAAAAACGGTTATGGAAAAGCAGGAAAGCAAGCCCCGTGGGGTTTCAGCGACACTTCAAACCGCGGTGAGAATTCTCTGTTAATAACCAGTGCTCCAAAAGTTTTTCACTTGCGATACGCTGGATTTTTTTCTGTAGGAATTGGAGCTTCCGTCGACTTCTGCCAATCTTGCAGTTCTCTTAACAACTCCTGCTTTTTTTCGTCATTCTTTAAAATAAGATTCGTCTTCTCTGATGCATCCATCTTCAAATTATAGAGTTCGATCGCACCATCTTCAAAATATTGAATTAACTTCCAATCTCCCTTCCGAATGACACTGCATGGCGTCGTTCGGAAGAACTTTGAAGCGGAATCTGGATCCGCTTTATAGCTCTGTAAATATCCGGGGAAGTGCCAGAAGAGTGAACGTGGTTTTAAATCCTTTTTCTTAAAGGTTGGCAGGAGGCTCACCCCATCAAGCCCGGCCGGCGCGGTCTGCCCGGCCAGATCTAGAAAGGTCGGGTAAAGATCGATCTGAGAAATCGGAGTTTTGTTTTTGGCACCTGCTTCGATCACCCCGGGGAAGCGCACCAGAAACGGCTCCCGGATCCCGCCTTCATAATACATTCCTTTCACACCGCGTAAAGGCTCGGCACGCGAGATACTCCCGTGCGGGCCGTTGTCCGAAGTGAATATCACAAGCGTATTCTTTGCCAAATTTTGCTCGTCGAGAGTTTTTAAAATATGGCCTACCGCTTGATCCATCGCATCAATCATCGCGGCATATTTTGGGTTCTTATGCGAACCATCGGGCGACTTCTTTTCATATTTCGCGGCCAGATTCTTGGGGGCCTGAATCGGCGTATGGACCGAATAAAAAGGGAGATAAACAAAGAAGGGGGACTTTGAGTTCTCGGTAATCCAGTTTGCGACATCTCTACTCAAACGCTCGGGTAGATGTTCCCCTTTGGGCCCGTCTTTAAGATATGGATTCTTATAGGGTGAAAAATATGACTTAGGATGTCCCCAAGTGGTCCCTCCAAAATTTTCATCAAACCCATCTTTGGTGGGATCTTTGCTCAAATGCCACTTCCCAGCCACACAAGTTCGATAGCCCCTCAATTTCAAGGCCTCAGCCATCGTCACAAATTTCCCATCAAGAATTTGCTTATTTTCGATCGGAATGAGCTTACGATTTTTGGCTTTTCCCCGGTCTGAATTAGCCACCGTGAACACGCCATGACGAGGAGTGTATTTCCCCGTCATCATACAAGCACGCGAAGGAGCACAGTTTGCGGCTCCAGCATAAGCATTGGTAAAAGTCATTCCCTCCCTTCCGATTCGATCGATATTTGGAGTCTCATAATATTTCGAACCCTGACAGGAGAGGTCGGTATAACCTAAATCATCGGCATAAATCAGGACGATGTTGGGATTTTTTCCAAAGGCTAAAATGACGCCCAGAATGTGAATAAGTGTAAATTTCTTAATCATTCTTAACTGTAACGATTCCCTCGCTTCCACGATGAAAACGACGGTGACTGGAATACCCTTGTCCCGATTCGGGTTGAAGAGGAAACTTTTTTTCCAAATTTTATGAACAAGATCCTTACACTTTTGGCTGCACTCACGCTCCAAATCCTTACCCCTGTCTCGGCACAGGAGCCAGGAACCGAGCTTACCGGGGCCCAAAAAGACCGTGAACGGCTCATCGATCTAGCACTCAGCCTGGAAGCAGACTTCGGCCGGACTCTTCAAGATTTTACCCAGCTTCAAAAAGACTATGCCAAACTCCTCAAAGAGAAGGCGGTTCCTGCCCAATCGGAAAAAGTCCACGACCTCCAAAAGAAGCTTAAGGAAGCGCTTGCTAAACTAGCGGAGAAAAGACCTACCGGACCCAATCTACGCACCCAAGAGCTTTTAAAGCAAGATATGGTGAATCTCCGCAACGAGCTCCATCGGGAGCGGCAGGATCTCCTTGTCGCCCGCGCACGCCTCATCCGCGTAAACGAACTGGAGAGCAAGCTAGACAAAGAAACAGTAGGGAAAATACAGGTAACGAAAGAGCTCAAGAGAATTAAAATCGAGCATGCAAAGCTCCTCAGTGAGTTGAAATCAACAATGGCAAAGCTCGAAAAAACTAAGCAAGGCCACGAGATCGCAATTGCAAGAATTGACTCACTGCAAAAAGAAAACCTCACTCTAAAAGAGAAAGTCAAAACTCAGGATGCCGAGATCGCACGACTCCTCCCAATCGAACAACAGTATAATAAAGCGGCGATTGCAGTGACTAAACTCAAAAAGGAACAAAGCCACCTCTCAAAAATCCTTACCGAGCGTGAGAAGCAACTGGCCAACCTTAAGTCTCATCTCGCTGCCGAGGTCAAACGGAGCCTTGAGATTCCAATCTTAGTTCAAGCTAAGATCAACCTCGAAAAGCAACTTGCCGACAGTAGTGCCGGCAACAAAGAATTCAAAAAAAACAACGATACCCTTACTGCCAAAAGTCTTGAACTCGAGGAAAAGATCAATGAGGCACAACAAACCATTCTTACCATGCGCGCCCAGCTCGAAAAAAATGAGAAAGCGATCGCTTCAGTTACAGAGCTCAATACAACGAATGCCCGTCTCGTCGCCGAAAAAGCCCTACTTGAAAATACCGCCAATATGGCTAAGGCCGAGCTTGTAAAAGCGATGGGATTGCGAACCCGCCTCGAAGCTGAATTAGCAGAAACTAAAAAGGTCGCGATGGCTGTTGAAACGCTCAAAAATAAGAACGTAGTTCTGGTTGAGAGCCAAGCTATGATCCAAGATCGCCTCGGTGCGAACGAAAAAAGCTTTAACCTACTCAAGGCTGACCGCGATAGAATAGAAGTGGCTTATAAAGACCTTGAGAAAGCGAAAACTGACCTTACGACGGAGATCAGGCAGCGTAATGATGAACTGAACAAAATCCGTGCGGAATTCGTTGAAAAATCGAAGGATTCTGAAGATTTCGGCTCTCTTAAAAAAGAAAAAGCCGCTCTCGAGGCAAAGCTCATCAAACGCGACGAAGATTTAAAGAAGGCCCGCAAGGAACTCGGTAAACTTCAAATCAACGCTACCGTCCTCGAAAAACAGCTCGTATCTCTCAAGCGGACAACTGCCTCCATCAATCCGATTCGCTACGCCAAAGGGGACGCTAATGTCACCAATCAACAAACTCGCGTATTAAGCGAAGTTCAGCAGGTCCTTAAAATCTTCCCAAACGCCCGCTTCGAAATCGTGGGCCATACCTGTGATCTTGGAATAACCGAACAAAATATAGATCTTAGCCAGCGGCGCGCGAAATCGCTTCATGACTTTTTACTCTCGAAAGGAATAAAAGAAAATCGCCTCAACCATCGTGGAATGGGCCAAAGCGAACCAGCTATTCCCAATACTAACGAAGCCAATCGTCGTCAAAACCGACGTGTTGAAGTTGAAATCCTCGACTAACCCTCCGCTTTGGAAACCTCTCCTTACGGGACCACCACAGACGGTCAAACCGTCCGGCTTTTCACACTGACCAACTCGTCTGGAGTGAAAGTCCAGCTTTGTGAATATGGTGCCATCGTCGCATCCGTAAAAACACCTGATTGCAGCGGCAAGTTTGCCAATATCATCCTTGCTAAACACTCTTTAGAGGGCTGGCTTGAAAACCCGGAATATCTCGGTGCGACTGTGGGGCGCTACGGGAATCGAATTTCAAAAGGAAAATTCTCAATAGACGATACCGACTACGAATTAGCCAAAAATAACGATCCAGGCGGCATCCCATGCCACCTCCATGGTGGTGAAAAAGGTTTCAGCCACGTTCTCTGGAACGGAGAACCTGTCATTCGCCCTAAGGCTAGTGGTGTCTGCTTTACCTACTACTCGGATGCAGGTGAGGAAGGCTACCCTGGCAATCTCACTGCCAAAGTCACCTACTGGCTTACCGAAGATAATGAACTCATTTTTGAGGCGACTGCTAAGTCCGATGCCCCTACTCCGGTCAACCTCATTAATCACACATATTGGAACCTTTCCGGAAAACCAACCAAATCGATTCTGGATCACGAACTACAACTGAACGCGAATCATTTCCTGCCCACCTCCGCTGGATTGATCCCAACCGGAAAAAAGGAAGAGGTTAAAGGAACCCCTATGGACTTTACCAAGCCCATCCGGATTGGAGAGCGGATCAAAAACAACTTTGAGCCTCTTAAAATTGGAAATGGCTACGACCACTGCTGGGTCCTTCAGGACGAAGGCTCTGGGAAGTTAAGAACGACTGCAATTGTACACGATCCCAAGAGTGGCCGGATTCTTGAAGTAAAAACGGACCAGCCTGGAGTGCAATTTTACAGCGGGAACTTCCTTCCCTGCAAACACACTGGATTTTGCCTTGAGACCCAAGCATTTCCCGATTCACCAAATCAACCCGATTTTCCTAATACTATTTTGAGACCTGGTGAGAGATACTCCCACACCTGCGTCTTTAAATTTTCAACAAGATGTGACTAGCTACTGGGCCTTGAAAGATCCTGATCGTGCAGCCCAGCACTTCCCCTCCTGATTCTCGACGAGCATGCGATAGTAATACTTCGTGTCGGGCTTCAAATTCTTGAGCCGAAAACGATTACCACCCATTGCAAGGGCTTGAGCATCAGTCGAAGCCTCCCACACTCTGCCTTCCCCAAATAGCTTCTCACTCGCTCTCCCACGCTCGGTGCCATGGAACTTTCGCGGAGCAAAGGTTATGGCATCCACCTCGCCATACCACACCACTCCTTTAGCCGCCCGCCCTGGTGATTTAAGCTGATAAGAAATGGTGGCAGAACCAGACTCGATCTCGGTCACATGACTGCCTCCTATTTCTGCCGGTAATTGATAGAGCCCCTCTAAAACATCCGGCTTGAGATATATTAGCCCTTTGTGAAGGTGATCTGAATTCACCTCAGCTAGGACCTCGCGAAAATCCACCCCACCGGTTGTCATTCGAAACCAATGATCCTCGCTCATCGCGATTCCATGATTCTGAAATCGGGCTTTAGTTGTCATTCGATCCACCGGAAAAATCTGTCCCTTAGCATCAACGAACCATCCCCTCCGATCAAGAATACGTTCCACGTCTCCCGTTCGCTCCACTTGGGGAGGGCCCGGGACTTCACAAAAAGATGAGGCCCTGACAATCGCCTTACTATTCCTACGAGGCACCTTGTTCCCCACCGCATAAAGAATCCATTGATTTTTCACCTCATCAAAAAGGTAGCCATAATAGGTATGATAAATTCCGTTCTTCTCAACACGCAGGGCCTGAATCACGGACTTTGGCTGATGTGCGTACGGTGCCCAATTACGAATTTTTACACCCGAACCCTCATGGCCAAATCCGCTGAACTCGGCGTCGGGATTCCCGGTCGCCAATAGATGAGGCATCTGGTCGAGCGCCGGCAACTCTCCTTTCGCCCCCTTTTGCGAAAGCGCCCACATAGAGAAATTCACTCCTCCTGCGGCTCTTTGATTAGCTCCAAAACTAGCCCCAAAGTAACCGAAATTTGTCGTCATCGGACTATAGCTTGAACCACTTGATGAATTGCGACTTTCAAAAATCCACATCACCGGCTCCGGACATCCCTCAGACCAGTAGCGGGTGTGAATCGCCGCCGGCCGCCAGCGCGCCCGAAGCAGAGACAATTTCTCCATTTCAGCTCCTTTTAATCTGACCGACTTTACTACCCCCATACCATTTCCGTATCTTATCAGAGAGATTTTCTGTTTCCCTTTCTCAAAAAAGATCGGGAAAGTCTTCAGTGTATCTTCTTTCCCTACCTCGAATTGGCTCTGGTTATTACCCACCCCTATAATCCAGCTCCCTTCGCCTTTTCCTTGAGCAAATTCAATGGTTATTGTCGCATCAGTTTTTGCCTCCGCAAAAAGATACCATCTTGCCGTAGGCACGTCTTTACCCGAGATAAACTCAAGCCCTTGAAACGATGAACTAATGAACTCCTTCTTCGCTCCTTCCATCAAACCTTTCCCAATTGCTCGAACCTTACCCTTATCAAAAAAGCCATTATTGGCAGTCAAAACGAGCATTCCATTTTGTGATCGCTCAGCCTGATGATATATCCCTTCCTCCCCTCCTTCTATTTTTTCCAAGGCAACGCAATCCGTAATCGCGACTAAACTTACTGCCAAAACCAAGGACCTCATATAGACTCTACGTTTGCCATCGGTTGATTCTACCGGATCAGTGGCACTTCTTACGTCTCATCCAATGTAAACCCACACTTCCGAAACGAATCATATAAATTCATCATCCTAAATTCTAAGAGAGTGTCTATTGCCATCGTAGCTCAATAGACTAACCTAGAGGAAGCCGTGTCCAAAGTTACTATCTATCACTTCAATCATTGAGGATCTTCTACTAATGCCTTGGCGGTCGCCAAGGACCTAGGAGTTGATCATGAAGTCATTCTCTACATTAAAATACCACCAGACGAAGCCACCCTCACAAAAATCGTAGATGTCCTCGAAGATCCGGTAGAGGACCTTGTTCGTAAGGATTCTAAATTTAAGAAGCTTGAGCTTAATCCTGACGATTTCGTAGGCAATCCAAAAGCGGTCGTAGATATCCTCGTGAAGCACAAGCAACTCCTTCAAAGACCAATTTTGGTCACAAGGAAAAAGGCTATCATCGGGCGTCCCAAACAAAGAATCATCGAATTTTTAAGTGACTAAAAGTGACAGGTGAAATCTAACCTCGGCAATATTCCCTCAACCAAAACCCCCACTCTCTATTCTAAGAAAACAGCTGACGACCGCTTAAAGTCGAAACCCGCAAACGGCCTGTAATTCTTTCATAGACAAACCTAGAAAAAATAAAAAGCGAGTCCCTAATGCGCCGCTTGTTCCATAAAGTAAAATCCATGAAAAATATTATCGTTTTCACATTGTTCCTCGCTTTCGGGTCTTTTGCAAACGCCCAAAACGCTCCCACTGCCGCAAAATATCCCAGTAAATATGCCGCCAAAAAATGCGACACTGGAGCCTGTGCTACAGATCCCTGCGGCCCCATGGTCAAGCTCGCCGTCAACGGACTTGAAAAGGAAGCTGTTGCTGAGACAACCAAAATCACTCTTGGTGCCATAGCCGGCATTACACATTGTTCGACCTGCGTCAAATCCGGCACCGTCATCCTCAACTATAATGCCGAAAAGATAAAAGTCGCCGCCATCGAAAAAGCAGTCGCTAGAAACGGTATTAAAATCGTGGGTCACAAAACTGACTTTAAGGTCAAAGGCCTCGCTTGTCAGTCCTGCAGCAACCACCTCACCGCTATTCTTGGTAAGACCGACGGAGTTGTGAAAGTCGACAAAGTCTGCCACATGAGCGGAATTGTTACGGTTACATTTGATGCCAAAAAAACTGACAAGGAAACACTCAAGGCCTCCATTCACACTACCAAATACAAGGTGATCAAAGCCATGATCGGGGCAACTGCTGATGCCCCTCAAAGCTAGATCCTCATCCCGACTGTTTCACCTGTTTGATGGCCACTCCCTTTGCTAGGAGTGGCCATTCTTTTTGAAATATGTAAAGCCATCATCACCCGATAGATCCCCAATTTCCTCCAAGTAATCTTGATACCATGAAGTTTTTTATTCTGACACTTGTCTTTTTCACTGGCCCGCCTCTCCTCGGCGATGACGGGTTCACCAAAGATTCCCAACGCCAGGAGGGTGTCCCCGTAGGTAAGGTCACGCGACACGAGTACCGCAGTAAGATCTTTGAGGGCACGCTGCGTCAATACTATCTTTACATTCCCAACCAATACAAAGCCTCTGAACCCGCTGCTGTCATGGTCTTTCAAGACGGCCACGCCTACGTCGACGAAACTGGCCAGGGCCGAGCCACCATTGCACTCGATAATCTCATCCATCGAGGTGAGATTCCCGTCACCATCGGCATCTTCGTTAACCCCGGAATTTTCGACAAAAAAATTGAAGGTCGTCAGGACTGGTCGACCGGGAAAAAGACAAGAACCAGCAACCGCAGTCTCGAATATGATTCTCTCAACGATACTTATGCGCGTATGCTTGAAACCGAACTTCTCCCCGAAGTGGCCAAAAAATTCAACCTCACCACGAACCCAGACCAACGCGTAATCTGTGGAGCCAGTTCCGGAGGGATCTGTGCCTTCACCGTCGCCTGGCAACGGCCCAACCTCTTCCGCAAGGTCATCAGCCACATCGGCAGCTTCACCAACATTCGGGGAGGTCACGCTTATCCGGCGCTCATTCGGAAGCAGGATAAGCGACCCCTTCGCGTCTGGCTTCAGGACGGTCGCAAGGACCTCGATAATGCCCACGGCAATTGGTGGCTCTCCAACCAACAAATGGCCAAAGCCCTCGCCTTCGCCAAATACGATTACAAATTCGTCGCCACCGAAGGCGGTCACAGCATCCAGGAAGGCGGCCAACTCCTCCCCGACGCCCTCCGCTGGATCTGGCGGGAGTGAGAGGATCCGCAGCACAACTTTTTCATCCTCGCCTTTTCCCCACAGCAGGGAATAAACTCCTCCCAATCTAACAAGAATTTGGGTGCGGATTCTGGTGACCTGAAAACCCGCTGCCAGTAAGATCTTGTCAACGCGGGCTAGGAACCTACAATAGCGACCCCATAAATGTTATCCTTAAGTCTCCCAGTTCTGTTAGAATCAAGAGCCGCTCAGGGACTTTTCCCGCCGAAACCACGACAACCACCAAACCAAGCCATCATCTCCTCCCCTCTCCCCTCTCCCCTCTCCACTCTAAATCGGACCTCAAAGCCCTTCCGCCAAAAGCAAATTACTAGCAGTAGTATTTATCGACCTGAGGGCCGTCACTTTGAGGATCGCTTCAACTGGTCTGTTAGTTTTTTCAAACGGCTTTATGGTTAGCGGCATTCAGCGGCAGCTTGCGGTTATAGTGGCGCTGCTAGTTGGCATCACCACGACAGGCTGTCGGCAGGAGCTTGCTGCAGAATTCCGATTCCGGTATGCCCATGAACAGCCAGTGGGTTCCCTACGCAGTCAATCGATGCGTTTCTTCGAAACGGAATTGGAAAAGCGCAGCCAGGGCCGAATCCAGGTCGAGCTCTACCTGGGCGGTGTGTTAGGCCATGAGCGTGAGTTGATGGACTTTGTTGCGACTGGGGCCTTACAGAGTACGCGTGGCGGATTTTTCACGGATGCCAACCCGAAATTTGGCCTTCTGATGATGCCTTTTCTGGTCAATGACTGGGATCAGGCTATTCGTTTGGTCAATAGTGGCTTTGTCCGTGAGATTAATCGCGAAGCGGCCAAGAACGGCTTTCACATCCCAGCAACCGGCATTTCGCAAGGCTTTCGCGCTCATACCAACAACAAGCGCCCCTTGAAACATCCCGATGATTTGAAAGGGCTAAAGATGCGTGTGCCGATGCAGGAAGTCTACGTACAGACGGCCTTAGCCTTTGAGGAGAATCCACAAGAACTGCCCTACACTGAGGTGTATCAAGCGTTGCAAACCGGCGTAGTGGATGGTCAGGACAATGCGCCGGCCAATATTTGGGACTTCAAGATACACGAAGTGTCCAAATACCTGACATTGACCTATTATGCAACTGGGCCGGACCCGTTCATGGTGAATTTGGATTGGTATGAAACCTTACCGGTGGAACTGAAAGAAGTGTTTGATGAGGTAGCGCGCGAAACGATGGCGTTGAGTGATCAATTGAATCGGGACAAAGAGCAGGAATACATTGATCAACTTTCCGCCGAGCTGGAGACCAATATTGTGAGTGGCGATGCCTTGCAACCATTTCGGCAAGCTGTGCAACCAGCCTATGATTACTTCATCGAAAAAGGCGATTTCAGCGAAGAGGACGTCAAACGAGCCCGAGCCGCATCCGAACCATGAAAAGTATTGAGCAGATCCTGGCAGGAATCTTGGAAGGCGTGATCGCCTGCGCGTTTCTCGCCATCTTCATCCTGGTGGTGATCCAAGTCTTTCTGCGGTATGTCCTGAATTCTGCCATTCCTGGGGCGAACGAAGTAGTTATCATTCTCTTTGTCTACACGACAGCACTCGGAGGCGCTTTGGCTGCTGGCCGTGGTGAACACATTGCTCTCACCTTCGCCACCGATTTATTGCCCGAGGCAATTCGCAAGGTGATGGCGAGAATCAGCTTTCTGCTCGTGGCATGGATCAATGGTGTCATGGTGTGGTTCAGCCTACACTGGATCGGCGTGACGGGCGATTACTTGATGCCTAGCACAGGCCTCACCCGCAGCGTGACCCAGATCAGCATTCCGTTCGGCTGTGGGCTGGCCGGGATCTACTGTCTGTTGAAAGCCGTTGCGCCCTTGGACCCGCAACCCGATGCCCAATCATGACTATTCTGCTGCTCAGTTTGGTGGTGTTCCTGGTGATTGGAGTGCCGGTGGCCTATTCGTTAGGCTTGTCTACCTTCACTTACTTCGTGCTGGTGCAGCCGGACATCATGCACGTGCTTCCGCAGCGTTTGTTTTCAGGTATGGAATCTTATGCCTTGATTGCTTTGCCGCTCTTCATCCTGATGGGTCAGGTGATGAACAAAGGTGGTATCACCGCGCGTTTGATTCAGTTCTGTCTAATGTTTGTCGGCCGCTTTCGTGGTGGACTTGGATTAGTAAATGTGGGCTCTAGCATGTTGTTTGGCGGTATCTCCGGGTCATCGACTTCTGACACTGCGTCCATCGGCTCGGTACTCATTCCAGAAATGGAAAAGCGCGGCTACCCGAAACCCTTTGCAGCTGGCCTAACAGTTGCGTCATCGACGATGGGGATGATCATTCCGCCAAGCATCCCGATGATTCTGTTTGCCGTGACGGCGCAGGTCTCCGTGGGCAAGCTTTTCCTCGGTGGGATCATTCCTGGCATTCTGGTAGGCGTGCTTCAGTTGATGCTCACGCTTTGGCTGGCACATCAGCGCGGTTACCCAAAGGAATCGAGCTCGTTCTCTTTGGCATTATTAGTGCGCAGCCTTTACATCTTGGTCATGCCCTTGTTCGTGGTGGGCACCGTCGTGCTTGGCATCGCAACGGCGACAGAATCGGCGGGGCTTGGTGTCTTATATACGATCCTCGTCGGCTTTTTTCTCACCAAGCACCTGACGTGGCGCGAGTTTTACAAGGTGGTGCGCACATCAATCCTAACCAGCGCGAAGATCATGATGATTATCGCCTTTTCACAGGTGTTCATCTGGGTGCTAGCCTTGGAACGCCTACCCGAAACAGTGGCTGCCTTGGTTGAGGGCAAAGACTTGGCGCCATTCGCAATGTTGTTCATGATCATAAGTATTATTCTACTGGCAGGCACGTTTATTGATGTTAGCCCAGCGATCTTGTTGCTGACGCCAGTGTTCCTCCCCGCCATCATAAATGCTGGCATCTCACCGATCGTGTTTGGCGTGATTCTAGTAACTGGCCTGGCGGTTGGCGCTTGCACGCCACCTGTCGGTAATTGTCTCAATGTGTGTGCCATTGTGTCTGGTCTCAAGATCGGCACCATCTTTCGGGCAGCATTGCCCTTCCTATTGGCAAACGTAGTAACTCTGGCGCTGATCGCCCTGTTCCCACAGTTGGTGCTCTGGTTGCCCACTCTGCTGATGGGCAAATGAGGCGGAAGGTGGGAGATTTCTCCTGACTTCGACGGAGTGAACTTTATTCCAGGATGAACCACACGAAAGTAATGGTGGATTCCATCACCTTTGCGAAGAACCCAACCCATACAGATGAAACTTCAACCCCCGTCTGCGCTCCAAAGCCGGCCTCAAAGCCCTTCCGCCAAAAGTAAATTCCTAGCAGCAAAATTACGAAAAGAGGTATGGCAACCCTATGCGACCGCTCACTCCAGATGCGTCATTTCATGGAGTGCGAAACGCCCGACCGCCCCTTCGGTCGCGGCCGCGTAGTCCTTCAGATGCTGCTGACCCATGTGCGCGAGCCATAGGTCCCGTGAGGCCCAATTTTCGTAAAACATGAAGTGTTCCGGCTCTTCATTGTCCTGATGCAGGTCATACTGGAGACAGCCTTCTTCAGCGAGGGTCGGAGCAATGATCTTCTGAAGTTCTGCTTTGACGAGGTCAATCTGGTCCAGCTTCGCAAAGATGTGTGCAACGATAGTGAGTTTTGACATGCTCACGAAGGGTAAACAGGGTTGGTTCGTGGAGGCAAGGGTGACTCACAGGATCTCGTGCCTCTTTTTACTCGCCCGGTTCGCACAAATCACTTCCACCGCCTTTAGCAGGAGGAGGAGTAAGATTCTTGGAGTGATACTCGCCCGATCACTCATTCCGCACTATTCTCCCATATGCCCTTTTCTTCCTTTGCGCTGACCGAACCGCTTCTTCGCGCAGTCAGCCACTATACCGAGCCAACTCGCGTGCAGTTAGAATCGATACCAGTGATTCTCGCAGGGGGGGACCTTCTCGCGACAGCACAGACTGGATCGGGAAAGACAACGGCCTTTGTTCTGCCGCTTCTGCAGCGTTGGGCCTCGGCCTCGGCCTCTGAAAAACTGAAGCGGAACCGGCCGCTTAATATCCTCATCCTCGTTCCGACACGTGAACTCGCGGCGCAAATCAGAACCGTGGTTCAGGAATGCGCTGCGCATCTTGACGAGCGACCCAAGGTCGTAAGTGCGGTCGGTGGAGTCTCGATCAATCCTCAAATGATGGCGCTGCGTGGAGGCGCTGATTTTGTCGTCGCGACGCCGGGCCGGCTTCTCGATCTCGTCAAGCGTAATGCCCTTTCACTTTCCGGGGTTTCTTCGCTCGTCCTCGACGAGGCCGACCGGCTCCTTGATCTCGGCTTCTCCGAAGAGCTGAACTGCATTTTTGATCTACTCCCGGTACGCCGACAAAATCTGCTTTTCTCCGCGACCTTTCCAAAGAAGGTCGAAGCGCTCGCTCTCAAATCGTTATACGACCCAAACCGCGTCCGCATCGAGGAGGAACCGAAAAGTGCACCTGACATCAGGCAACAAGTGATCCGGGTTGATACAGAGAAACGAACCCCGCTGCTCCGGCATCTGATTGAAGAGGAAGATTGGAAACGGGTTCTCGTCTTTGTTGCATCACAGTATACCGCCGATCACGTCGTAATGAAGCTGCGCCGCAATGGAATCCGCGCCGGGGCCTTTCACGGCGATCTCAGTCAGGGTGCCCGAAGCGAAGCGCTCGAAGACTTCAAGAACTCACATTTCAAGGTCATGGTCGCAACCGACCTCGCCGCACGCGGTCTCGACATCGTAGAGCTACCCGTTGTTGTAAACTATGACCTTCCCCGCTCTGCAGATGACTACACTCACCGTATCGGCCGCACCGGACGGGCAGGGGAGCACGGTGTTGCCGTCAGTTTCGTAACCACAGAAAGCGAATCGCACTTTCGTCTCATCGAGAAGCGGAATGCCTGCCGTCTCACTCGAGAAGAGATCGAAGGCTTCGAGCCAACCGAAACCCCGCACGCGCCGCCCGGATCAGCAGGAACTGGGGGCATCAAAGGGCGTCGGAAGAGCAAGAAGGACAAGCTACGCGAAGCGGAAGCAAGGAAGCTCAAAGAATAAAAATCCAGCTCCTAATCTCCACCTTCACTCCCTTCTCAAGATGATTAGCCAAATTTTCATACCCTTCTCATCCCTATCCTGTCCGCCCTGTTCCGACTCTCCGTCCGCTCCACAAAAGAAAATTCCTAGCATTCAGCCAGTAAACATTTAAGTCCTTCCCGTAAAAATCGATATGGCCTAACTTCTCAAAATATTGACTATCGCACAGATAGATTCCGGGCCTCACATAATAAATAGCACTTGGCGAATAATTTTGATCGCCTTCCCAGAGCTTCGTGCTCTCTTTCCGTCGATGATTTTAGATCAAGCCTCAGAAGTAGCCGATGCTAAGCAGAATTGGCGCCAGATCGTACGCAAGTACCAAACTCCGTCCTTAGGTAAAAGCCTGTGGCAGGTTACTAATACAGGGATACCATATTTGGCTTTGTGGGTGATTATGTATTTTACTACGTCAATCTCCTGGCCCCTGACGCTAGCTTTCGGCGTGCTTGCTGGGCTCTTTTTGATTCGGATTTTTATTATTTTTCATGATTGCGGGCATGGTTCTTACTTCGCCTCAAAGCGAGCCAACAA
>TARA_B110000003_G_scaffold108541_1_pt1 | contig 14636 bp, 11 predicted proteins | sample TARA_B110000003 | Tara Oceans TARA_B110000003 (sample SAMEA4396424) | marine metagenome | biome: Westerlies Biome; feature: [SRF] surface water layer (ENVO:00010504); material: water (ENVO:00002006), including particulate matter (ENVO:01000060) such as... | depth 5 m
GATGTGAAGTTTTATGATTCACGAAAAAGTCGGACAAAAGATTCGTTTTCCCGCGCATTTTCGCGACTCGAGGGGTGATTAAGGCTGGCTGTCGGCTATCGGCTATCGGCTATCGGCTATCGGCTATCGGCTATCGGCTGTGGCTACGGGCCGCGGCCCACATCGTGAACACCTCGCTCGGTTCGCCGAAATCTTTGGAAACGAACCCGGAGACGGCGGTCGGGGAGACGGAACCGCAAAACAGCAGGCGACCGCCGGGCCAGGGGTTGCCGGCGTACCGGCCGCGTAAGACCACGCGGGGAGGGCAGACGGGGACGGAACCGTCGCGCGCGTCGGAATCGTCGATGACGTAGACGATGCCCTTGAGTTCAGCCTTGCCCAAGCCGTCTTCGAGGTGCGCGGTGATGGTTCGCGAAGAACGCGCGTCGACGTCGTCGTCGTCGGACGCGCGCGCGACGGCGTGCCAACCGCCCCGGTGAGCGCGGTCTCGAGTCGACACGAGGGGCTGGTAGTCGGGAGGAATCAAGAGCTTGAGCTTGAAGACGACGGCGTCCTTCGGGTCGTACCTCGGGTCGGTTGGGTGAAGCGTGTTCGCGTAGAGACGTGGAACGTCGAACGCGTATCGAAATCCCCGGTAATTCCCATCCATCGCGTTCGCCGTCGTCGGCGCGTCTGAAACGAGCGCGCGACGCTCGAGATCGCCCGTCGGACGGCCGCCGTGCGGATACGGACCGCCGCCGATGCGAGTGGGAGGGCATAAGTGGAACCCGTCGCTCGTAAACATCGCCGATAAAAGCGGGATCACGTGACACAGCTCGTGCGCCATTCCATAACTGTTCGATGCCCACATCGCCGTGCGCGCGAGAGTCCAGTCCTGCGATGGACTTCCACTGCCGATCTTCATCAAATTTCCCACGACCTTCTCATTCTTCTTCCTCTTCAGTGATATTTGAGCCTCCATAGCGCGCGTAGAGTACGCCGACAGAACTTCGCACATCGCCGGAAGGAGCCCTTTAAACCGAGCTTCAATCGCACTCAACATGTCTTCGCGCGTTCCGTTTTTCCATAACCGACGCAGGCCAGGGTCTTTCACCAACAGTTCTCGAATCAATAGCGGAATTATCGGCTTCGCGCGGTCGTCGAAAACCGCGTCGTAGTCGTCCGACGGCCTCGTTCCGCAGGCTCCGGATTCCGAATCGCCGTCGGGATCGTCATAATCGCAGTGCGTCGGCGCCCAAGGCAGCGGTGGTACGGTCAACGCCTCGACCAAGCCCGCAAAGTTTTCGCGCTCGCTTTCGCGCGCCCGATCGAAATCGACCCCCCTCTCCCGCTCCGCCCGCTCGCTCTCGCGCTCCGGCTCGCGCGTTCTCGTCAGACACGCGACTTTCAACGCGTACTCGTACGCGCGCGCGTCGTCCCCGAGCTCTCGAAACGACGCTCCGACGTCGTCGGCTCGCGCCGTCGCCGCCGCCGTCGTCGCGCACGTCTTCAGGAACACCCCTCGCATCGTCCGTCGCGTCGACGTCGTCCCGTCCGCGCGTCCCGGATGCCTCGCCAGCGCGCCTCGGCACGCGCGCGCCATCCTTCGCTCGTAGTGCGCGTCGTCGTCCGTCGCCGCGTCCGCGTACGCGCCGCATCGCGAGAACGCCGCGATCGTTCGCGCGTCCATCCACGGCAGGACGCAGTCCGCGAACACGCGCGTCGGGACGACGTCCTCGAGCGTCGTCGCGTCGCCCGTCATCGCGCGTCATCGAGTGGCGACGCGCGTCGAGGCGTCGGCGCGCGGCATCGCGCGACGGATGGCGCCGCGCGCCGCGAGCGACGCGCCGGCGCTGCCGTGCGCCGCGCGCGACGCGCGGTCGTCGCGAAGGCGGACGATGTCGCGAAAGTGGGACCGATTCGCGTCGCGCGGCGACCCGACGCCGCTGTGGGTGGCGGACATGGATTTCAGCGCCCCGCGCGCGGTCGTCGACGCGGTGACGGCGGTGGCGCGCGCGGGGCACTACGGGTACGCCGATCCGGACGATGCGGTGACGGAGGCGGCGACGGCGCGGTTTCGGGAGCGGCACGGCGTCGCGGACGCGAACGCGAACGCGCTGCGATGGCTTCCGGGACTGAATCCGGGACTCAATCACGCCGTGCGCGCGGCGCGTCGCGCGCGGGGGGGACGAGCGGTCGTCACGGCGGTGTGCACGCCGATTTATCCACCGTTTTTGTACGCGTCGAGGAACAACGAAAGCGCGAGAGTCGAGGTGGCGCTGAGGCGAGCGATCGAAGACGGACGCGCGCGGTACTCGATCGATTGGGAAGCGCTCGAAACCGCGCTGGCGAGAGAAGACGTCGGGTTGCTGCTGTGGTGCAATCCGCACAACCCGGTGGGACGGGTGTGGACGAGGGACGAGATGGTTCGCGTCGCGAGGCTGTGCGTAAAGCACGACGTCGTTTTGTGCTCGGATGAAGTGTGGCGGGAGTTGATTTTGGACGAAAAGGCGACGCCATTTTGCGGCGCGGGCTCGATTTTGGACGAAGTCGACGGTTTGCGCGAGCGATTGATCATCATGACGTCGCCTTCGAAGACGTACAACGTCGCGGGGTGCGACGTCGCGATGGCGTACATCGCCGATAAAGCTCTGCGGCTGCACTTCGCGCGCGCTGGCTCGGATAAAGCCGAAATCACGCCTTTTGGCTACGCCGCGACGCTGGCGGCTTACACAGATCCCTCGTGCGAAGAGTGGCGGCAGCGCCTTTTGACGTACTTGCGAGCGAATCGCGACCACATCGACGCCGCGCTCTCAGACGACGCCAACGCGCGTGAGCTCATGACTTGGACAGTACCTGACGCGTCGTATTTGATGTGGCTCAACTGTGAAAAACTCGTCGATCGCGTCGAGCGATCGCCGTTCGAGCATTTCATCGAACACGGCGTGGCGTTGAGCGACGGCGCTCCGTTCTCGGCGCCGCTCAGCGCGCGCATCAACTTCGCCACGAGGCGCGATATCTTAGATCAAGGTCTCGACAGCATCGTGACCGCACTCGAGCGGGCGTAATATCGAATTGAATCGAATTGAATTGTAACTTACATGCATTGATACCTTCCTATACAGGCGACTACGACTTTTGCGGTTCTCGCAAAGTATTCGGTTGCGCCCTGGGCGCGATTCGTCCCTTACTCGCCTTCTTCGACGCCTCCGCGCGTATGCGCTCTAATTTCTGCCTCGGTGTCTCCGGTGCCTTGGTCAAAGGCGACGATTTTGGATTTTCTTTCGTGTACCGCACCACACGCTCGTCCTCCTTTCCGCCGAGCGTGATAATTTTTTCCTTTTCATACGTCAATTTCTTCTTCCCATACCTCTCCCTTTGCATCTTATCCGCGTACGGTCTCGGCAACCCGCTCCTCGTCATCCACTTATAATTCTTCCCGAGCGCCTCCATCCGTCGTTTCGCCGCCGCCGTCTGATGAAACGTATTCCACGCGTAAAACGCCAAGCCCGCCGCGCCGACGAGCAACAGCACCACCAGCAGCACCCTTCGCAATCGATCGCGTTTCATCTTCGCCCTGCGGCTTCGAAACCACGCGTTCACCGCTTGTTCCGTCGTACCGATCTGTTTCGCCAGCCTCCGTCGCGTCGCCGCGTCGGGTCGTCGTTCGAGTTCGAAGACGCCGCGCAGAATCTCCGCGCCGGCGTCGCTCACCCCCGTTTGCCGCGCCTTCGCCTCATCCAGCGCGCGCGCCATCGTTCGTCGCCGAAGCGTCGACGCGCTCGAGGACGACACCGTCGACGCGCCGGTCTCGCTCGACGTCGCGCTCGAGCGAGCGACGCGCGCGTCGTCACCGAAACTCTCCCGTCGCGACATCGCGGTCGCGCGCGCAATCGCTCGCTCGCTCGCGCGCGCGCGCGAGTCGCTCGAACGACGCGTCGCGCGTCTCCGTCGCTCGTCGCGCGCCGATCGCGATCGCGCGCGTCCCGGGCGACGACGTGTGGCGTCGCGTCGCGCGCGGCCGCGCGTCCATCTTCGCCGCCCGCCGCACTGCGCGTCGCGCGAAAGCGCTCGATCGCGACGCGCGCGCGCGGAATCGCGAGACGAACGCCTCGCGCGCCCGCTCGACGCCGCGATCGATCGCGTCGACCGTCGCGACGCGCGAGAGCGACGGAATCGTGACGATGCGCGCCGACGCCTCGATCGCGGCGTCGCGACGATTCTTCGTCGTCGCGTTCGCGCTCGCGTGCGCGCTCGCGGGCGTCGCGCGCGCGCGCGCGTACGGCTACGATCCGTGCGCGTCGTCCGGCGAGCGCGGGATCGAGATCGCGGGCGCGGTGACGATCGGGTTGGCGTTTTGGCCCGGCGGCGCGCTCGAGCGCTGGGACGGGTATCACCCGTGCGCGCAGAGGGCGCAGCTCGCGGCGCTGGGCGTCGGAACGACGTCGTTCGTGATAAACAGCGCGGAGCTGACGGCGCTGCGAGGCACGCGGGCGGACGAGGATGGGCTGTACGCGACGAACGCGAGCGCGACGATGATGTCCGTCGTCGCGTACACGGCGACGCGGGTGAGCGCGCCGAGAGCGGTGCGGTTGGAGGCGGCGGAGCCGACGAACGCGAACGGACGAAGCGGTCGGGTGAACGCGCTGACGCTGTTAGTGACATTAGACGGTGGGGACGTGAAGTATTTGCGTTGGCACGACGGCGGGTGCGGAGCGTGCGGCGGCGTCGGGGACGCGCGGTGCTTGTCCGTGGGCGACGGCGACGTCGCGTGCTCGGCGTCGTTGGCGGGATGCGATGGCACGTGCTCGGGCTCGGCGTGCGACGTGGATTTAGCCACCGCAGATGCGTTGCGGTGTCAGCTCACGGTGACGGTGGCGACGAGCGGGACGGATAAAAACGACGAAGTCTTCGTCTTGGGTAGCCAGCTCGAGCGGCTTTCAATGTACGCGAGCTCGGGGGCGTACGCGAGCGCCTCGGCGCAGTCCACGGCGGCGGTGACGGGAGTGACGGGATTCCTCGGTTGAGCGTTTTGAGCGTTTGTTCGCGAAAATCTAACGCGTCTTGTTACACGGTTTGTTCTTTCTTCTATAACGACAGGTCGCCGGCGAGAATGTCGGCCAGTTTTTCCAAACGCTCCTCCTCCTTTAACGCCAACGCGTCGTCGTACAACGCGGCTATGCGCGCCTGCACCACGCCCTCGCCCATCGCGCTCGGCGACTCGGCCGCGTCGTCGCCGAGCAGCCCGTTTGCCACCGCCAGCGCCTCGACGTCCTCGCGCGTCCTCGTCGTCGTCGTCGCCCGCATCTCTCTCCCCAAATCACTCTCTTCCCCTAAACTCTTCAGTTCCAACACGTCCCACATCGTCGCTTCCAACGCCGCTATCGTCCTTCGAACGCCGTGCGCGTCCTCGTCCTTCGCCGCGTCCCTCGTCAGCGCCTCGTCCGCCGCCGCGTCGTCCAACCGCACCTCCACCACCTCAAACATCCGATCCAGCGCCCACGCCCGCACGTCTTCGGGCACGCCCGTCTCGCGCGCCTCGCTCACGTCGTACGCCACGATCCGCGCGTCGACGCCCTCGAACGCTTCCGTCGCGTCCTCGTCGTCTCGCGCGTCCCGCTCGAGCGCGTCCCGCCCGCGCGCGAACTCCTCCGCGCTCCCGCACGCCAGCACCACCGCGCGCGCGCGTCCACGACGCGCGCGCGACGCACTCTCGCGTTTCTCGCCCGCCGTCGCGTCGTCGACGACGCGCGCGCGCACGTCGGCGACGTAATACTTCGTGTCCAGCGTCCAGCGTCCGTCGTCGTCGTCGTCGTCGTCGTCGTCGCGCGCGCTGAGCGTCGCGCGCACGGCGTCGACGTACGCCATCGCGCGCGCGCCGTACACGTCGCACGCGTTGGCGCGCATGCTCGCGCGCGACGCGTCGGCGCGCGTCGCTGTGCCGCACTGGGGGACGCGCATGTTCGAGCGCGGCGCGCTCGCGCGGCTCGGACGACGCGCGGTCGAGCGCGCGCGCGCGCCGGCGCTCCGTCCAGAGCGCGGCGCGGCCGGCGCGGCGCACGCGCGGCGACGACGCGCGCGCGCGACGACGACGACGACGACGATGACGTCGAAACCTTTGGACCTGCACGACTCGTTCGAGGACGCGGCGCGACGCGCGGGCGCGCAGACGTGGATCGAAAGCCTGGACGAGGACCCGGAATCGAGCGCGCGCGCGCCGAACCGAACGTCGCGAGAGGTGAGGTCGGGACACTACGTGGAGGTCGAGCCCGAGGCGCTGGCGAACCCTCGCGCGCGGTTGGCGTCGACGACGTGCGCGGAGGCGATCGGGTTTAAAATCGCGCGAGAGTGCGAAAACTTGGAGGATGGGTTCGTGAAATATTTCAGCGGTGACGTCGGGGGGGCGCGGGAGACGACGATGCGGACGTGGGCGACGCCGTACGCGCTGAGCATCATGGGACAGCGGATGACGAGCAACTGTCCGTTCGGAAACGGGAACGGGTACGGCGATGGACGCGCGATTTCGGTGGGAGAGATGGTGAATCCGGTGACTGGACAGAGGTATGAGCTCCAGTTGAAGGGGGGGGGGCGGACGCCGTTTTGTCGCGGCGCGGATGGACGCGCGGTGTTGAGGAGTTCGATTCGAGAATTTTTGGCGAGCGAGGCGATGCACGCGTTGGGGGTGGATACGACGCGGGCGTTGTGTTTGATCGAAAGCGTTCGCGGGACGACGGCGCGAAGGCCCTGGTACAGCCCGACGAGCGACGAGGAACACGCCAAGCGCGTGCCCACGGTGGATGACCCGAGACTGAAGGATTACCCGCCCGAGCAACGCGTGGAAATCGTGGAAATGTTAAAGCAACAGAAACGCGATCCGGACATCATGATACAAGAGCCGTGCGCGATCACGACGCGCGTTGCGCCGAGTTTCATGCGCATCGGGCACATTGATCTGTTTTCGCGACGCGCGACGGCGCCTCGAGCGACGGCGCTTCAGAAGGAACAGCTCAAGAAAATCATTCGCCACGCGGCGTTTCGAGAGTTCCCAGAGACTATCGAAGAGCACGGAGAAGACATGGCGAAAGTCACTCGATCGATGCTCGAAAAGTCTGGCAAGAAAATAGCGAAAATGGTCGCGGGATGGATCCGCGTCGGGTTTTGTCAAGGAAATTTTAACGCCGACAACTGTCTCGTCGGCGGACGAACGATGGATTACGGCCCCTTTGGTTTCATGGACAAGTACGACCCCTCGTTCGCCAAGTGGACGGGGAGCGGTGATCACTTTGCGTTCATGGCGCAACCCAAAGCTGGGCTCACGAATTTCGCCGTGCTGGCGGTTTCGTGCGCGCCTTTACTCGCGGGCGGCTCGGACGAGGCGACGGAGCTCGTGCGCGAGATGGAGGCGACGTTTGAGAACGAACTCAACGACGTCTTCCGCGCCAAGCTCGGGTTTGCGCCAAACGAAGACTCAGTGCGCGTCGCGCGCGACTTGTTCCGCTCAGAAAATGGTCTCGAAGGTTTGATGTACGAGAGCCAGGCGGATTGGACGGTGACTTGGAGACGGCTCGCGGAGTGCGCCGAAGTCGCCGACGAGAGCGACGACGAGGCGCTTCTCGCCCCGTTGCTGGAGACGTGCTTTTACGGTAATTCGATGAATGATGAGCGCAAAGCGAGCTGGTGCGCCTTCATACGTCGATGGAGAGACGCACTGAAGGCGTCTGGGACGTCGCTCGCCGACGCAGCGAAGCGCATGCGCTCGGAGAATCCAAAGTACGTCTTGCGCGAGCACTTGCTCGTCGATGCGTACACCAAAGCCTCCGACGGCGACTTTTCGCTCGCTGCAGAGTTGTTCGAGCTCACGCAGCACCCGTACGGGGGTGAAGGCGACGATGCGAAGTACGACGCAAAGTATTTTGTCAAGGCGCCCGAGGAGGCGCTGACGTCTGGCGGCGTCGCGTTCATGTCTTGATCCTCGTAAGCGAGTCCACTGTTCTTTGAACGGGCTCGCGCGGTCGCAAACGATTGAATTGATTAGTACGCTCGGTGTCGTTCACATCTCCACCCACTACGGTGGAAGACGTGACGCGACGACTCGAAACGCGTTTTTAACGCGCGAGCCGTCGCCGATTTTTTGGAACGACCCAAATTCGTTTTGTAATAACGCTAAATTACATTGCTAAAGCGATCCCAACTCCGTGGCTTGAACTCGAGTGTACTGCACCACGGGACGACCCGATCCGAACATGATGCCGTCTCGCCACCATAAGTACGCGGTGACGGCGATAATGGACGAGAGAAGAACGATGAAGCACGCCAACCAAAGCGAGCCTCCGACCGCCGTCCCGTGTCGTCTCAACGCCTCCTTGCGATGTTCGACTTGATCGGGATCTACAGGTGGAGGCGGTGGTGGTGGCGACGGATCCGCCGTCGGACTCGCTTGCCCGAGCGGTGTCCGCAGCGCGCTCGCGCAAAACGCCAAAGTCGCCGAGACGTCGATGTCTCTTCGCGTCTTTTCCTCGTTCACGGCCGCCACGCACACCGTCTTGATGCGATCATTCGCGCTCAAATCGCACCCTTCACGACTTTTCACGTCGTCGTATTCGTATTTTGACATCAACGCCGCGCCGAGCGCTCGAGCGCACGCCTCGGTCTCGCGCTCGCCCTCCCCCGCGCCGACTAAATCGCTCGACTCGCACGCCCTCGTCGCGTCTTCCACCCCTCGCGCTAAACCAGCGTCGACGTGCGCCTCGACGACGCCGAATCGGCACGAACGCACGCCATCCACACCATTCGCCCTACCGCACGCCTCCCACGCGTCTCGCGTCGCCCTCTCGACCGCCTTCGTCGCCCTTCGCGTCGCCCAACCGACGGCGCGCGCGCACGTCCCGTACTTCCCCCCCCCAACCTCATCGCACGTCCTCAGCGCTCGCTCCACCACCGCCTCGACGTCCCCATTCGTCATCTCTCCCACGATGCGCTCCACCACGCGTTCGAGCACGCCCTCGACGCACCCTCCCTCGCACGTCGCGTCCGCGTCGTCGCCGCACGCGCTCGCCCCCCCGTCCCCCCTCGCCTCGTCGTACGCCCGCGCCCGCCCGATCGCCCGCCCGACTCCCGCGCACGTCCCCAACAGCGTCCCTCGCGCCCCCGTCTCGCCCTCGTTCGGCGTCTCCATCGCGCGCGTCGTCGTCGCTCTCGCCGCGCACGTCGCCGCCGCCGCGTCCCGCGCGCCGTCGCGACATCGCGTCAGCAACGCCTCCGTCGCGCACGCCTCGCGGTCGGCGCTCGACGCGCACGTCGCCGCGATCTCGTCCGCGACGTCGCTCCACGTCGTCGTCTGCGTCGCGTCGTCGCGCGTCGACGCGCGAAGATTCGGATTCGTCGAGCGCGGCGCGATCGCGCGCGCGCTCGACGCCGTCGCCGTCGCGCCCCGCGCGAGCGCGGCGACGCAGACGACGCAGACGGCGATCGCGCGTCGACGCGCGCCGTCGCGCATCTCGTCTCGACGTCGTCTGCGTCGCGATGTGACGTCGCGGTGATTTCGCGACGCGATGGCGAACGGCGACGCGCGGCGACGGCGCGCGCGCGTCGACGTCGGCGACGCGACGCGCGACGAATCGCGTGACGCGATCGCCGTCGCGTCCGACGGCGACGCGCGACGACGCGACGCGACGCGACGCGCGACGAACGCGCTGGCGTCGCTGCGAGATTACGACGACGAGGAAGACGACGACGACGACGAAATCGCGCGCGACGACGGGACGAACGAGGCGTTACCGCTCGGGTGGAAACGCGCGATCGACGCCGCGAGCGGGCGAGGGTACTACTACAACAAGTCTCTGAACGCGTCGTCGTGGACGCGGCCGACGACGACGACGACGACGAGGGAAGAAACGACGAAGGGACGCGAAGGCGACGATGGGCGAGACGGCGAAGACGACGAAACGAACGACGCGACGGTAAACGCGCGGGCGCGCGCGAGAGGGTTGATGGAGGCGTACGAGGCGAGGTGCGCGGACGTGAGCGCGCGGGCGGCGGCGACGCCGAGCGCGGCGCTGCGATACGCCGAGTTGATGGAGGTCGTGAACGGACGACGCGGCGACGTGGGGGCGGAGAGATTGCGAGCGATCGAGCGAGGGATGGATGCGGACGTCGAGGCGTACGAGGCGTGGACGAGGGAGGCGGAGGAAGAGACGGCGCGCGAGGAGGCGGCGGCGACGACGAGGGAGGGCGAGGCGGACGCGGCGGAACCGGCGGAACCGGTCGTCGTCGACGCGCGCGCGAAGGGGACGATACGTCGACCTCCGGCGCCGCCGTTACCGACGCACGAAGCGTTCGTCGCGCCGCCGGCGCCGCCGGCGAAGAAACCAAAGCGCTCCGCGGCGGCGGCGCTGAGCCACGCCAAGAGACTCGGGGGCGACGTTCAGAAGTGGGCCAAGCTGCGCGACGTGGAAGCGGAAGACGCGAGGCCCGCGAAGGCGAGCGAACGCATGGAGGCCGAACGCGCGCGCGAGCTCGAGGAATGGCGAAAGGATCGCATTCGAGACGGCGTCGATGGGTCGAAGAATCCAAACTTTTTACCCGTCGGCGACTGGCGCGCGCGCGTCAAAGCGGCGGCGGCGAAGACCAAACTCGAGGAGTTTCGCGCGCGCCAAGAGGATCAAGCGCGAGTGAATAAAACGGCGACGATAGAACGGTCGAACGCAGACGACGCGAGCGCAGAGCTCGAAGCGCCGCTTCCACCCGGCTGGCGCGCCTTCGTCGACGACGAATCGGGCCGCGTCTACTTCGGCAACTTTGACACGAAGCAAACGACGTGGGAACGACCGCGGTAGCGAAATCTTAGAAAACATAGACCTAGCGATGCGTAAAATAGAAAGTCTAGCAAAAACTACTCATACCCGCGAGAACTACCCGCGCGTCTAATCCGCGGCTTCGGCGGGCTTTTCTTCGTCGTTTTTCTTCGTTCCCGGCGCCGGCGCGTTACCGTTCGCCGTCGCCTTTGCGTGCTCCCGGTCCTCTTTCGTCATCGCCACCATGCGCAGATTATACTTGCACAACTTTTCGTAGTCTTGCGCCACGGAAAGACACGCGACGCCCTTGACGATCTCCACCATGATGGTCAAGTCTGGGTCTCCCAGGTTCACCTTGTTCGGCGGCTGTTCAATCAACCCCGCGATGGCTTCGATCACCTCCGTTCTGTGCAGCGTGTTATTCGACCGACGTTCGAACGCGATCGCGAACGTCTGCTCTCTCCCACTCTTGAAATGTTTCTCGATCAGCGGTTTACACGCCTCCTTGATCTCATCCACCCCCGCGAAGCACGTCGTCTCCACCGGCACGACGCGCATGGCGTGTCGCGAAAACGTCACATTCGTATCCCTCGCTCGCTCCAAGTCCGCCTTCACCAGCGCCGCGACGTCCGCGACGTCCACGACCTCCTTCGACGCTCGCACGAACGTGCACGCGCGCATGTCGAGCGATATTTCCTTAAACAGAGGATTCTTTCCCGCCTCGCGCAGTTCCTCCAGCTCCGCCGCGAGCGCGTCGCCCGCGTCGCCCGCGTCCTCAGCTTTCGTCTCCGCCGTCGCCGCGCCCGTCGCCGCGTCGCTCGCGCCATCCGCGCCCTCGCTCTCTTCCCTCGCGCGCTTCCGCGCGCGCTCGTGCTGCTCGCCGAGGTTCCTCGCGACGTCTCGCGCCGCGCTTCGCTCCTTCCCGCCGTCGCACGTCACGATGACGCCGCGCGCGCCGTACGGAATCGTCCCGCCGCTCGCGTGCGAGCTCTTGAACCACTTCGCCTTCTTTTGGCGCCCGCGCTGGGCGCCATCGCGCGCGCGCTCGCGCTTGCCGTCGCGCATCGTCGCGTCGCGGTGTGGCGGCGCGCGATCGATGTCGCACTTCTCGACGCGCGCGCGCGCGCGCATGGCGTCGCGAGGCGCCCACGTCCCGGGCACCGACGGCAGCGACCACGCGTTTCGTCAGCGCGTCGTCGACAGGTACCAAAACTACGCCACGGCGCGCCGAAGGGCGAAAGTTTTGTTGCGCGCGCACGCGCTCGTCGCGATGGCGTTCGCGATGTGCACCGCGCTCGGCGCGTTCGCGACGCGCGGGATGCGCCTGGGGGCGACGTTTGACTCGAGAACGACGGCGACGCTGATGGCGGGGGTGATGGCGTGCGCGCTCGCGGCGCACGGCGCGCGAGCGGTGGACGATAAGCGCGGGACGGGGGGGACGAGAACGTGCGCGCTCGCGCTCGGCGCGCTCGGCGCGGCGCACGGAGCGTTCGGGACGTACGCGCGGTGGGTCGGGATCGACGAGATCGGGTCGCCGGCGTGGATGTGGGCGGAACTGACGTCGATGGCGATCGGGAAAGCGCTCGGCGCGACGTGGGTGTCGCCGGGGATGTGCTATCCCGCGTGCGTCAACGCGGAGACGCTCGCGGAGATGTTCATGATCGGGACGCCGCTGGGGGTGTACGCGATGTGCGTCGGGATCGATAGTCATCACGGGCGGAAGAATAAGTGAGCGCGCTTTATTATTCACGAGGGTGACGGACGTTTCGCGAGTCTACGCGCGCGCGGGCGTCGACGACGCCCACGCGCGAGGCGAACGCAAGGCGTCGACGAGTCTACTCTCGGGCGAACCCGGTTCGGGCTTGACGTCGTAATCCCACCGCACGCGCGGTGGTGCGCTCACCATGATGGCTTCGATGCGTCCGCCGTCCAGGCCGAAGCGCACGCCGCGATCGTACAAGAGATTGAACTCGATGTAACGTCCGCGACGCTGGTGGTGCCATCGCTCCTGCGCCTCGCCGTACGGTTCGTCTCGTCGACGATGGACGATGGGGAGGTAGGAATTCAACCATTCGTCCGCGATCGCGCGCGTGAACGCCTCGGCGTCGGTGACGCCGCGCACGCGCGCGCCCTGATCCGATGTCTCGCCGGTTTCCAAGTCGTCGAAGAAGACGCCGCCGACGCCGCGATGTTCCCTTCGCGCGGGAATGTAAAAGTATTCATCGCACCACTCCTTGCACGCCTCGTACACCCCGTGTTCGCTCGGCGCGCTGTCGTACGCATCGCACACCGCCTCGTACTTGTCGTGAAACTCGCTCGCGTCGTCCTCGAACAAATAATACGGCGTCAAATCCGCGCCGCCGCCGTACCACGCCTTACCGCCGACTCGAAACCTGCGCACGTCCGCGCGAAACGTCGGCACCATGGGCGACCGCGGATGAAACACTAACGACAGCGCGCACGCTTCGTACGCTTGTCCGCCGCTCGGATCGATCTCTTGCCGTCCTCGGCTCGACATCGCCTTCGCGCGTTCCGCCGTGAGCGTCCCGCGAATGATGGACACGTTCGCCGCCGCCTTCTCGAACACTCGTCCGCCCTCGAGCACGCGCGTGAGCCCGTACCCGTCGGCTTTCGTGCCTCGCTCCCAGTAGTCCTCGCAAAACCCGATCCCGTCGCCCTCGACCGCCGCGAGCGCTTCGCAAAGTTCGCGCTGCTTATCCAAAAGAAAATCTTCAAAAGAATCCAAATCGACGCCGCTCGCGACGTCGCGCGCGCTCGACGCGACGCGGCGTCGCGACGACGTCGCCGTCGTGCTCGCACCGCGCTCGCGCCGTCGTCGCTCGCTCGCGCGCGCGATCGCGGTGCCGGAGACCGTCGCGCGGGACATGGCGGCGCCGACGAGTGCGGCGTCCGCAGCGTCGACCGACGCGATCGGACGCGCCGCGATCGTTCGCTCGCGCGCGCGTTTCGTTCTATTACTAGCTACATCGCTACTAGCTACATCGCTCTCGCGATCCGTCTAACGCGACGCCCCGAAGCCGCCGCGCGCCGCGTCGTCGGCGTCGTCCGCCGTCAACTGTCCCGGCAGCCGCGCGCACCCCGGATTAAATATCGAGTACGCGCTCGCCTCGCCCGGTCGTCGCCGCCCTAAATTCCCGCACACGAGCGCGAATCCCGTGAGCAGCACGAACGGCGCTCCCGCGTCGATGGCCGCCGCGCACCGCGCGCACGCCGCCCAGCACGCGACGCGAAGCGCCGGAAATCGCGCGACGACGTTCGCCGTCCACCGCGCCATCCCGAGCCTCTCCCGCATGAACGTCTCCGCGCGCTTTCGCGTCCCCGTCAACGGTACTACTAAATCGTCGTCCTCGTCCTCGCGCTCGTCCTCGCGCTCGCGCGTCGTTCGTCGTCGCGCTTCCTCGCTCGCGCCGTCGTCCCGCCTTCGCGTCGTCGTCGCCGTCACCGTCGCCCCGTCCTCGATCCCGATCGCCTCGACCGTCGCGTTCGACGTCGCGCTCAGCGCGCGTCCCTCGTGCTCGAACGCGACGTCCGCCGTCGTCGCGCCCGGCGCGCACCGCGCGAGCATCGCGTCGACGAGTTCGCGCTCGCGCGCGTCCGAACGCGTCTCCACGCGCGTCGCGACGACGTCGTCGACGAGCGTCCCGCGCGACGTCGCGCGCACCGTCACGCGCACGCGTCGACGCGAATATTCGTCTCCCGCGATCGCGCGCGCCATCGCGTCGTCGACGAGTGCCGCGGCGTCGTCGGCGGACGCGCGCGCGGATTCGACGTCGCCGCACTCGTCGCCGCGCGATCTCGACGATCGCGGGCGTCGTCGGACGACGCGCGCGCCGCACGCGCCGC
>TARA_B110000003_G_scaffold67208_1_pt1 | contig 14632 bp, 14 predicted proteins | sample TARA_B110000003 | Tara Oceans TARA_B110000003 (sample SAMEA4396424) | marine metagenome | biome: Westerlies Biome; feature: [SRF] surface water layer (ENVO:00010504); material: water (ENVO:00002006), including particulate matter (ENVO:01000060) such as... | depth 5 m
CCAATTGAAAATGTAGATACAGATCAAATTATTCCAGCACGTTTTCTAAAAGCAACAGAACGTAAAGGATTTGGTGATAATTTATTTCGTGATTGGCGATACAATCAGGATAATTCCCCAAAGTTAGATTTTGTATTAAATAATCCCACCTATTCTGGAAAAATACTAATTGGGGAACATAATTTTGGTTCTGGCTCTTCAAGAGAACATGCTGCCTGGGCAGTTTATGACTACGGTTTTCGATGTGTAGTTTCTAGTTTTTTTGCTGATATTTTCAAAAATAATTGCTTGAATGTTGGTGTTTTACCTGTACAAATATCTCCTGATTTTTTAAAAATAATTTTCAAAACAGTTAAGAAAAATCCAAAAACAGAATTAATCGTAAACCTTCCAAATCAAAAAATTACAATTAGCTCATCAGGAAAATCAGAATCTTTTGATATAAATTCATACAAAAAAGAAAATATGCTTAATGGTTATGATGACATTGATTATTTGAATAATATAAAGGATGATATATCAAATTTTGCTGCAAATACTCCACTTTAGCAATAATTAACTAGCATATGAGTAAGACAATTGAAATTATGGATACAACCCTGCGGGACGGGGAACAAACTTCAGGAGTATCTTTTTCTGTTTCGGAAAAACTAACACTTGCGAAACTTTTGCTGAAAGAATTAAATATTGACAGAATAGAAATCGCTTCTGCAAGAGTATCAGATGGTGAATTTAATGCTGTAAAAGAAATCACTTCTTGGGGAGTTGCAAACAATTGTATTGATCGAATTGAAGTACTCACATTTGTAGATAATGGAACCTCTATAAAATGGATGAAAGATGCTGGAGCTCAGGTTCAAAACTTATTAACAAAAGGCTCTTTAAATCATTTAAAATTTCAATTAAAACAGGACCCAAAGCAGCATTTTAATAATATTAGAAAAAGTATTAATCTAGCTCTAAATGAAGGATTCAAGACAAACGTATATTTAGAAGATTGGAGCAATGGTATGGCATATTCTCAAGATTACGTTTTTCAATATTTAGATTTTATTTCTAAACAGCATATTTCTAGAGTTTTATTACCTGATACTTTAGGAGTACTAACTCCTGAAAAAACCTCCACTTATCTTAATTTAATTATAAAACGTTACCCAAATATACATTTTGATTTTCATGGTCATAATGATTATGATTTGAGCGTTGCAAATTCTATGGAAGCACTAAAGGCAGGCGTCAGTGGGCTCCATATTACTGTAAATGGTATGGGAGAAAGAGCTGGAAATGCACCATTAGCAAGTGTAGTAGCAGTAATAAATGATTTTCTACCTGATATAAAAATTAATATTAAAGAGGATGCACTACATAAAGTAAGTCAAATTGTTGCTACGTTTACGGGGTTCAGAATACCAGCTAATAAGCCAATTGTAGGAGAAAATGTTTTTACTCAAACAGCTGGTATACATGCTGATGGAGATCACAAAAATAATTTATATTTTAATGACTTACTTCCTGAGCGATTTGGTAGAAAACGAAAATATGCTCTTGGAAAGACCTCTGGAAAAGCAAATATTCAAAAAAATCTTCAAGAACTTGGTCTCACTCTAAACAATGAAGATTTAAAAAAAGTTACCAAACGCATTATCGAATTAGGTGATAGAAAAGAACGTGTTACCGCAGAGGATCTTCCTTTTATAATCTCTGACGTTTTGGGAAATAATATTCCTAATAAAGTTAAGGTACAATCTTATGTCTTGACTCACTCAAAGGGATTGAAACCTACTACTAGTGTTTGTATTCAAATAGAGAATAAAACTTTCGAAGAAAATGCATCCGGTGATGGTCAATATGATGCATTTTGGAACGCATTACATAAAGTATTTAAAGGACAAAAAATTGATTTACCAAAATTAATTGATTATGCTGTTCGAATCCCTCCGGGAAGTGACTCGGATGCACTTTGTGAAACTACAATAATTTGGAGAAAAAACAAGAAAGAATTTGCTACTCGTGGTTTGGATTCAGACCAAACTGTTTCAGCCATAAAAGCAACTGAAAAAATGCTAAATATTATTCACCCATAAGATATTAATATGCAATTAAAAATTGCCCTTTTAGCTGGAGATGGAATTGGTCCTGAAGTTATAGAACAAGCAGTAAAAGTTTCAAATGCCATCGCTGATAAATTTAATCATGTCATTGAATGGATACCTGCTTTAACTGGTGCCGCAGCAATTGATGCTGTAGGAGACCCATATCCTGATGAAACACATCATGCTTGCTTATCTGCAGATGCAGTCCTTTTTGGAGCTATAGGGCATCCACGTTTTGATAATGATCCTTCTGCAAAAGTTCGTCCTGAACAAGGACTTCTTAAAATGCGTAAAAAGTTAGGCTTATTTGCCAACGTTCGACCTACTTTTACGTTTCCCTCATTGATTAATAAATCTCCCTTGAAGCAGGAACGTATTGAAGGTACTGACTTGATTTTTCTTCGGGAACTAACTGGAGGAATCTATTTTGGAGACAGAGGGAGAAAAGATAATGGCGAAACTGCTTTTGACACTTGTACTTATACCAGAAAAGAGATAAAACGATTAGCTGTTAAAGGTTTTGAATTAGCAATGACTAGATCTAAAAAACTTTGCTGTGTAGACAAAGCAAATGTTTTAGAAAGTTCACGTCTATGGAGAGAAACAGTTCAAGCTATGGAAAAAGATTATCCTGAAGTAGAAGTTGCTTATGAATTCGTTGATGCTGTTGCAATGCGTTTGGTTCAATGGCCCAATAGTTACGATGTGTTAATTACAGAAAATTTATTTGGAGATATTTTGACTGATGAAGCATCCGTTATTTCGGGTTCTATGGGCTTAATGCCTTCAGCATCTATAGGAACACAAAATGCACTTTACGAGCCTATTCATGGATCTTTTCCTCAGGCTACAGGATTAGGGATTGCCAATCCATTAGCAACAATTTTATCTGCAGCTATGATGTTTGAAATGAGTTTTAACTTAATAAAAGAAGGCGCAGCCATTCGTAAAGCAGTAGATCAGTCTCTAGCTGAAGGAAAAGTTACTGAGGACTTAATTGAAAAAAATATGAAATCTTACTCCACTTCTGAAGTAGGTGATTATTTAGTGTCCATAATAAAATAGGGAAATCTGATATAAAACTTACCTAATTAAAAAATTATATTATGAAAATGATTATTTCACTACTATTTGTAAGCATAGTCCAAACCTGTATTTCAAATACGCCGCCTATAAATTCATTTGAACCAGTTTGGATTCCAATTTCAAAGGAACAAGGAATGAAAAAGGCATATTTTGCATCTGGCTGTTTTTGGTGCGTAGAGGCTATCTACGAAAGTGTCAAGGGAGTAAGTGAAACTTATTCTGGTTATGCTGGAGGATTAACTAAAAACCCTAATTATAGACAAATAGGAACTGGTAGAACAGGACATGCTGAAGCTGTTGAGGTGATTTATGACCCTAAAATCGTAAGCTTCGAGACTCTGGTTCTGGTTTTCTTTGGATCTCATGACCCTACTACAGCCAATCGTCAAGGTCCTGATTATGGATCTCAATACAGATCCATAGCGTTTTACACTTCTGATCAAGAAAGAGAAATTATTCAAGATTATATTCAAATTTTGGAAGAAGGAAGATATTTTTCTAAGGAAATTGTAACTGAAATCAAACCCTTAGAAAAATTTTACTATGCTGAGGAGTATCATCAGGATTATGAAAAAAATAATCCCAATAATCCCTATGTAAAGCAAGTATCTATACCCAGGCTACTTAAATTTAAAAAACAATATCCTGAACTCTTAAAAGAGGAATATTAAAAAATTGGAGACATTTACTCTTAACAATGGAATACTTAAAGCAGTTTTTCTCTCTTACGGAGCTATTCTGCATGAGCTCTGGATAAAAAACAAAAATGGAAGCACCATTAATATCATTCAAGGATTGCAAAAACCAGAAGATTATTTAAATGATTCATGGTCACGGGGTGCCATAATAGGAAGATATGCAGGAAGGCTAGAAAATCCAATTATGATTGAAGAGAAAAGTATTTCTATAGAAAATAATCAGGGAGTATTATTACACAGTGGTCAGAGTGGTTGGAACACAAAAGAATGGGAAGTAATTCACGATAAAAAACCAAATAGTATAAGATTTAAATACCGATGTAATGAAGGTAACTCTGGATTCCCAGGGAATATAGAAGCTGAAATAAATTATACACTTAAAGATAATCGAATATGTTTAGACTATTTTGCCACAACCGATGCCCCTACTCATATTAATCTAACCAATCATGCTTATTTCAATCTAAACAAAGAAAGCACTATAAATAACCATGAATTAAAAATCTTTTCAGATGAGATTTTGGAACTAAAAAAAAATCAAATTCCAACAGGTAAAAAAATATCAGTAAAAAATAGTAAATATGATTATAATAATAGGAGGGTAATTGGAAAAAATCGTTTAGACGATTATTTTGTTATTTATCCCTTAGAGGGAGAAGTCGGAAATTTATACCAAGCTGATAGTGGTATTGAAATGAAAATATATACAGACCAGCCTGGTTTAGTCGTTTTTACTCCACTCCATTTTGATGGTATTTGCTTCGAAACTCAAAAGTTTTCAAATACTCCTAATATTTCGAGCTTTCCTTCAACCTTAGTTAGACCTGGAAAAAAATATATTCAAAGAACTCAATTTGAGTTTAACTTAAAAACTTAGGATTAATCTTTCCCAATCCTTTATAAAAAAACCAACCGATTGAAATTCCAAAAATCGCCCCACAAAAAATATCTAATGGAAAATGAACTCCAATATAAATTCGACTATATGCAATTAATGCAGCTATAAAAATTAAAATAAAAGGCAAGTATTTGCTGAATGATTTTGTAAAATTACCAAAAAAGACGGCTAGAGCAAAAGAATTTGAGGCATGTCCTGAAAAGAAACTAAACATCCCTCCACAAGTCGGTTTTACCAATCTAACTAAAGATTGAATCTCAGCATCGTAACAAGGCCTTAAGCGTCCAACTTGAACTTTAAAAAGATTTGTAAGCTGATCTGTACACAAGATTAAAAGCCCTGTAACAAATAATAAATAGCCAGCCATTTTCCAAGAATTTTTATACCCAATAAATCCCAGAAGTATAAGGTAAACAACTATATTGGATGCGCGATGGGTCATCATCATCCAAAACCAGTCATAATCTTGGCTTCCAAGGCTATTAAGCCATAAAAAAAAAGTCCTATCCACATCTAAAAGTTGTTTCATAACTTCACTCTAAAGATTCCATTTCAGTATCATAAAAAGAGAATGCTGATTCAATTAAAGCTTTTGACTCAGCCTCTAAAACAGTGTGATCTTCTTTGTCAAATTCTTCTAGCCAATGAACTTCATCATTGGAAACATTTAGAATAAATCTAGGATATTCCGTATGCACAATAAATAAATCATCCTTAAAGGATGAATTATCAGCAATTAAAAACTTAGGTAACTCCATTTCACGAATTTAAAATTAACTTTCTAGTTAGATACTGAAATCGCCAAAAAAGAAGTAAAGCAGAGGAAGTCAAACCTGAGAGCAGCCCAATCCATATACCAAATGCTCCAAAATCTGTTTTTAAAGCTAGATAATAAGAAACAGGAATTCCAAATACTCCATACGAAAAAAAAGTTATTAATGCAGGAATATTTACATCTTGAAGCCCCCTAAGTGCACCTAAAACAACAGCTTGAACTCCGTCTGAAATTTGAAAAAAGGCTGATGCGATTAATAATGAAGAGGCTATAGCAACTACTTCCTGAACATCACTAAATTGTAGAGGATTGTCATCATTTAAGTATATCCAAGGAAGATAATCACTTGTCAATAGGAAGAAAAGACAAAAAATAACATCGAAAAGAAAAATGAGTAAAAAAATAGAATAAGCAATTCGTTTTAAAGATATAAAGTCTTGCCTACCCTTTTGATTTCCAACACGAATCATAGCAGTCACTCCAAGACCCATTGCAAACATAAAAGTCATCGATGATAGATTCAATGCTATTTGATTAGCTGCCTGTGAATTTGTTCCTAAAAAACCAGAAAGCCATATAGCTACTGTAAAAAATAGGACTTCAAAAAACATCTGCAAGGCTGAAGGAAATCCTAAACTAATTATTTTTTTGAATAATTTCCAATCGACTTTTTTAAATTTAATATTTTTTACATAGGCTTTAAAGCGTTTATTAAATCGAATATAGACTGCAATAAAAAGTAGCATGAATAAGCGAGAAAAAAGAGTTCCAATAGCTGCACCTTCAACTCCCATCTTTGGAAAAATCCATAATCCAAAAATTAGAAAATAATTTAAAATAATATTGATAACATTCCCAATTAAAGTAGCATACATTGCAGGATGAGTGTGAGAAAGACCTTCAGAAAATTGTTTGAATCCTTGAAAACAAATCAAAGGGATTAAAGAAATACCCACCCATTTCAAATAAGGATAAGCTAAAACAACAACTTCATCAGGTTGCCCCATTTGAAATAATAAAGGCTTACTAAATAAGACACAAAATGAAAGGAAAAAACCTAAAAATATACAGAGAATTAAACCGTGAATGAAAACATTTCTTCCTTTGTTTATATCTTTCATTCCATCAGTCTCAGCAATTAAAGGAGTAATGGCTGTAGAAAAACCTATCCCCAAGGCCATAGCTACAAAGAAAAAACTATTACCTAAAGAAACTGCAGCTAACTCAGCCGTACCTAACTGGCCAACCATGATATTATCAACAAGTTGAACAATTGTATGACCTAGAAGACCTATTATTACAGGATAGGAAAGGTTAAGATTATAACGAAATTCTTTAGTGTATTTTTGAAGTGATAAAACCATTAACTTCTAGGCTTAAAAACCATATTGATCAACTAAATATATTAAACTGGTCATAGCAGCTGCTCCCAACTCGAGTTCTCTTTTGTTAATAGCATCAAAAGTATCATTGGAAGCATGGTGATAATCAAAATATCTTTGTGAGTCTGGAAGTAATCCTGAAAGTACCGTTTTACCGTTTCTTAAAGGGCCTATATCTGCACCACTTCCCCCTAAGGTGAAACGATCAATCATGTAAGGATTAAAATAGGGTTTCCATGATTTAATTTTTTCAAACTGTTTCTCATTAGCTTCAAAAACAAAACCTCTTGGTGAAAATCCACCTGCGTCTGACTCTAAAGCAAAAATATGATTATCGTTTTTTCTTTTAACGTTTTCAGCATAAGTTGTACCTCCACGTAAGCCATTTTCTTCATTCATATACAATACCACTCTTATAGTTCTTTTGGGTTGGTAATCCATTTGCTTAAAAAGATTTAAAACTTCCATAGATTGAACAATTCCAGCCCCATCATCATGAGCGCCATCTCCAAGATCCCAGGAATCAAGATGCCCTCCAACTAATATAATCTCGTCAGGATATTCACTTCCCTTAATCTCACCAATTACATTGTGAGATGGTACGTCAGGATAATTTTTACAATCCTGTTTTAGATAAAAATAAAGATCATCATTAAGTGACAACATGGAACTGAGTAATTGAGCTCCATTAGTACTTATAGCAGAAGCTGGAATTCTCATTTTGTTTGGAAGGTCTCCGTAACTCATATTTCCGGTGTGAGGATAATCATCCATTCTCAAATTTAAAGAACGAACTATAACACCTACTGCTCCAAGTCTTGCCGCTTTTGTAGCACCAAGTGATCGTTGATCTACAGTTTTTTTATAAGCTTCAAACGTATTTATTAAATCAGCTGGCATTGCACGATTATAAAATACAAATTTACCTCTGACGTTTTTTTCACCCAAAGCTTCAAGTTCATCAAAATCATCTACTTCAATTACCTGTGCGCGTAAACCGACGGCTGGTGTGGCGACTGAACCGCCTAAAGCACAAATTGGAACATTTATACTCATACCCGGTCCAGTAATGATACTTGCATATTCAAAAGTTCCTCGAACCCATTTCGGGACCATTACATTCTCCAAAAAAACACTGTCAAGATTTAATTCTAAAAGTTCTTGATTTCCCCATTTCACAGCACGCTCAGCGCTTAGCGAGCCAGAAAGCCTACCACCTATCTGATTAGATAAATGATCTAGCCAGTCATAAGCTTTTCCATTAGTTAGGGCTTGATTAAAAATTTTTTTTATTTTGATTTCGTGAGCCTTATTTTGTCCGTAAAGAGGTTTAAGGCTTATGAGAATAAAAAAATAAAAGAAAATAATTCTCATTAATATTTATTTTGAAGCAAACTGAATTATATTATCTTCACTCACAGGATTATCTCCAAGTATCATTAAGCGTTCGATAACATTTCGAAGTTCACGAACATTACCTGTCCATTCATATTTATTAAGTCTGACTAAAGCTTCTTTAGTGAAATTTTTATTTTCAATCCCTTGCTCTTTGGAAATTATATTCACAAAATATTCGGTTAAGATTGGAATGTCTTGTTTTCGATTAGCTAGAGAAGGAACATGAATAATAATTACAGCAAGTCGATGATATAAATCTTCCCTAAATCTTCCCTCTGCTATTTCATTTTTTAAATCTTTATTTGTAGCTGCAATTACCCTAACATCTACTGTAATATCCTTTTCATTTCCAACACGTTGTATTTTTTGCTCTTGTAAAGCTCTTAAAACTTTAGCCTGCGCAGCTAAACTCATATCTGCAATTTCATCTAAAAAAAGTGTACCCTTATTAGCAGCTTCAAATTTCCCTGAACGATCTTTCACAGCGGAGGTAAAAGCTCCTTTAATGTGACCAAAAAGCTCACTTTCAATCAATTCAGAGGGTATCGCAGCACAGTTTACTTCTACAAAATTCTCTGAATTTCGATTACTTTGTCGGTGTAATTGATGAGCAACAAGTTCCTTCCCAGTTCCATTTTCTCCAGTTATTAAGATTCGAGCATCAGTAGTCGCGACTTTAGAAATCATTTCTTTCATTTCTATTATAGGTTTGCTAAGACCTATAATTTCGAATTTTTGAGCTACTTTACTTTTTAGTTTTTTGTTTTCGGATCGTAAATACTTGTTTTCTAGAGCGTGTCTGACCGAAGTCAATAGTCGATTTAAATCTGGAGGTTTAGAAATAAAGTCATAAGCTCCTAACTTCATAGCTTCAACAGCAGTCTCGACATTCCCATGACCAGTTAGCATAATAAATGGAGTATTGATTTTACTATTTTTTGCCTTTTGGAGCACTTCAATACCATCCATTTTAGGCATCTTAATATCGCAAAGAACCAAATCAAAAGATTCTTTTTTAAGCAAGTGAAAGCCTTTCTTTCCATCAACAGCCTCTGTAATTTTATATTGAGCATCTTCTTCACTTAATATACGAACCAAAACTCTACGAATTGGTTCTTCATCTTCGATTAGTAATATTCGAATCATTGCAGTGATTTTGGAGGGTTTAGAAAACTAATTGTGCGCTGAGGGAAAGGAATTTCAATCTTTTCATTCTTAAAAGTTTTAAAAATTGCATATCGTATTTCACTTTTAACAATATTTGATTCAAAACTGCTCTGAACTGCAAAAAATAATTTAAAATTTAAGGCATTATCTCCAAAGTCTTCAAATATTACAAATGGTTTGGGTTTATCAAGAATATTTTTATTATCTCCGGCCAAGGCCAATAATAATTTAGTGACTTTATCTATGTCAGTGTTATATGCTACACCAATGGCAACACTTTCTTTAGTTATCACACCATTCTCAGTCCAATTAAAAAGAGTTGAAATTAAAAATTTATGATTTGGAATTATCAATACCTTATTTTCACGGGTAACTGCTCTAGTAGTTCGAAGTTTTATGTTTTCAACCTTCCCAATCTGTCCTTCTACTTCAATTATATCACCCACATGAACAGATTGATCTACAAGTATAAAAATTCCAGAAATAATATCTTGAATAAAGGTTTGTAAAGCTAAACCTACTCCAACTAACAATGCTGCTGAAGCTGCAAAAATTGCAGTTACATTTACACCAATATTTTGGAAAGTAATCAGTATTACTACTATATAAATAAAATAATTAATGAAAGAAAAGACACTTCTAAATTTTATTTTAGCGTCATTAGATAGGGTACGATATATTATTTTTCTTAAAAGTTTAAGTAAGAGCGAGGTTACAATAAAGACTAAAATTACAATCAAAATTGACCTAGGTGAGAAAGAAATAGATTCCCCTATAGTAAAATTATAATTGAAAAAATCTAATATTTTGTTAATAACCCTCATGAGTTAACAAAGTTACTATAAAAACAAAACCCATCCTTGTGAAAGGATGGGAAAAAATTGCTATGAAAAAGAAAAATAATACTAATTAATTATAAATAGTATTAATTCAAATATATTATTTTTTTTTAAATCTGACTATTTTAAGCAAACATATCCTTTACTTTTTCAAAAAAGGACTTATCTGATTTTTCTGGATGAGGAATAAAATTAGTATCTGACTGCATTTTCTCAAAAAATTGTTTCTGTTCTTTGTTTAAAGTTTTTGGTGTCCAAACATTTACATGAACCAACAAATCTCCATTTCCATAACCATTTATACTTGGTAAACCTTTACTTCTTAATCGAAGTGTTTTTCCAGATTGAATTCCTGATTCTAGCTTAATTCTTGCTTTACCATCTAGCAGATTTAAATCTTTAGATATTCCAAGTACAGCTTCAGAAATACTGATATATAAATCATAATGGAGGTGATTTCCTTCTCTTACAAACAAATTATTAGGTAATTCTTCTATCAAGACTAATAGGTCTCCTGAGATCCCATTTGCTGTGGCCTCGTTGCCTTTACCACTAACTTTTAATTGCATCCCTTCTTCAACACCTGCTGGTATTTTTATTGATACGGTTTCTTCTTTACTAATCATTCCTTGTGAGTCTGAGCCAGATGGACGATTAAGTAGGATTTTTCCAGTTCCCCCACAATTTGAACACGTAGCTGCCGTTTGCATTCTTCCCAAAATTGTATTAGCAATTTTCATTACTTGACCTTTTCCATTACAAACGGAACAAATTCCATACTGCACCCCCTTAGCCTGGACTTTTCTTGGGACTTTAATCTTCTTTTCTACACCAGTGGCAATTTCTTCTAAAGTTAGCTTGACTCGAATACGCATATCAGAACCTCTAGACCTAGCTTGCCCTCCTCCTCCAAAACCACCCCCGAAAGCACTACCAAAAATATCACCAAATTGACTAAATATATCATCCATATTCATCCCTCCCTGACCAAAGCCTTGACCACCTTCAAATGCGGCGTGACCATATTGATCGTATTGACTACGTTTTTCTTGATTTCCAAGAATTTCATATGCTTCAGCTGCTTTTTTAAATTTGGCTTCCGCTATTTTATCATTAGGGTTTTTGTCAGGATGAAATTCAATAGCTTTTTTTCTATATGCCTTTTTTATTTCAGATGCACTTGCATTCTTAGAAACTCCCAATATTTCGTAATAATCTTCTTTCATAATTATTGGCCTACGACCACTTTAGGATAACGAATAATTCGATCACCTAATTGGTAACCAATCTCAACAATGTCAATGATTTTTCCTTTTTCATCTTCGCTAGGTGCGGGGATTTGAGTTATGGCTTCATGTAACTCAGCATCAAATTCATCCCCAATTTTTGCCTCTGTTATATTTAAACCATTATTTTTTAAAATCTCATGAAACTTGTTATAAATAAGATGAATTCCTTCTTGATCAACAGATCCACTCTCTTTCTCCATTTGCTGGTTGGCCCTATTAAAATCATCCAAAATTGGTATAAGGGCGGTAATTACTTCTTGATTAGCTGTTTTATAAAGCTCAATTCGCTCTTTAGAGGTTCGTTTTTTATAATTTTCAAATTCGGCAAAAAGTCTAAGATACTTGTCTTTTTCTTCTTTTACAGCAAGATTAAGTTCTTTTAATTTGACATCTGATTTAGGTTTGGTGTCTTTTTTCTTTGTGACCTTTTTAGGGGCTGTTTTTTTAGTCATTTAATTCTAATTTATATATTATATTTTACAAAAGTTTTGCCACAATCAAAAAATGTCAAAATGTCACTCTAAGAATTATCTATAATATTTTTCATAGCTGAGTTTATTTCAGGATATAGAAATTTATATTTCTTACCTATGACCTTTTGAGCACTAACCCAGTGACTATCTAAAACCAAACTACTCATCTTCCCAACTAAAATTTTTAATAATATCTTAGGAATTGGTGGTAAGAAATAAGGCCGATTTAATGCTTTTGCTAAAGCTTTAATAAAATCCGTTTGGCTAACTGGATTAGGAGCTACTAAATTGAATACGCCCTCCCATTGTTCATTACATGCTTTTAAAAAAACACCTACAACATCTGAAATATGAATCCATGATTGACCTTGTTTTCCATCTCCAAATGCTGCTCCTAGACCAAAAGATGTGGGGATTTTCAAAGGACCTAAAACACCTCCATAATTACTTAATACAAGTCCGATTCTCATTTTAGCCACTTTAATATTTATTAAATCAAAGGAATTAACTTCATTTTCCCATGCATTAACAACTTCTTCCATAAATGTACTTGGGTAAACTTTGGCTGTTTCGGAAAATTTTTTTTCAAAATCTGAAGGATAAATTCCAACAGCAGAAGCGGAAATAATTTGTTTAATCTTATGCCTTGATCCAATTTGTTTCAAACGTGAAAACAATAAACGTGTTGAATCTACACGGCTAGAAAAAATTAACTTTTTGTATGAAGAGGTCCATAGTTTTGAAATGCTTGCACCAGCCAGGTGAATAATTACATCTACACCTAAGAAACAATCAGTATCCAAATCTCCATTAGAAGGATTCCAATAAAAACCTTTAGCTTTATTTAAACAATTTATCTTAGATTTTTTGGTAGTTAAAAAATTTATTTCAATTCCTTTAGATAAAGCAGTTTTAACAAGTGAACGGCCCAGTAAACCAGTAGCACCGGTAATTAATATTTTCATATATTTTTTTTAAAAATAAACAATTACTCTTTTACGGCTCTTAACATTTCCCTTTTACCTGGGGGACCTGGTAATCGGAAAACACTGAAGCCTGAATCTTTTAAACCTCTCCTAACACTTCCTTTTGCGCAATAGCTCACCCACACTCCACCTGGGTTTAATAAACTATAACATTTTTTCATCAGCTTTGGTTCCCATAACTCTGGTTGTGCATGAGCTCCAAATGCATCGTAATAAATTAAATCGAAAAGTTTCTGAGATTTAAAATCTTCAAAAAAAATTTCCTTTTTTATGATTTTAAAATAGGGTGATATTTCATGAGCCACTTCCCATGACAAAGCAGAAAATTTATTAAAGGTCATTAAATCTCTTGAGTTTTTAAAAAACTGATCATATTTAAGTAAGTAAACCTCCTCTATTTTCATGGGGTACGGTTCAAGAGAAGTATAATTAATGGAATTGCTAATTTTATCAGCTTCTAAAAAACTTAAATAAGATATTAAACCAGTTCCATATCCCAGTTCTAAAATATTACATTCTCTATCTTTATTTTTTTGAGTCCAAAAATTAAAGCCCTCTGTTACATAAACAAAATGAGATTCGGTAACAGCGCCATATAAAGAGTGATAATTTTCTTTCAGGGCTTCTACACGATATGTCATTGAGCCATCTTCAGTCTTAATTTGTTTTTTTTTGTGCTTCAAGCTAAAAAAATTGAATCAAGTAAATATGAATTTTTTTTGTTAGAATAGTTAATGAAACTTTATTTTTTTAAGAATTTCATAAATGAATAAAAATTATTGTAATTCTTAATCCAAGGTTACTGAATTGTTTTAAAAAAAACTAATTTTACTTTTTAACGTATTCCAAAGTGATAAAAGTTCAACAAATTCCAAAATCAAAAATTGAAAGTGTCGATTTTGACAATCTAGTTTTCGGAAAAACGTTTACAGATCATATGTTTATTTGCCACTACAAAGACAGTAAATGGCAAAAACCAGAAATAAAACCTTATCAACCTATTACATTAGATCCCTCTGCAAGTGTCTTACATTACGGACAGGCTGTATTTGAAGGCATGAAGGCTTTTAAAGATCATAAAGAAAAAATTTGGCTTTTTCGGCCTGATGAAAATTTCAGAAGAATCAACCGTTCTGCCCATCGTCTTCAAATACCTGAGTTTCCTGAAAAATATTTTTTTGAAGGAATCAAACAGCTCGTAAAAATTGATCAAGCTTGGATAAAACAAGGAGAGAGAAATTCATTATATATAAGACCTTTTGTTTTTGCTAGTCAGCCTACTGTTCAAGCAAGTGCTTCAGATGAATACATTTTTATAATTATATGCGCTCCTGTGACTACTTATTATTCAGGAGGAGATATTAATGTTTTAATTGCTGAGGAATATAGTAGAGCTGCAAACGGTGGTGTAGGTTTTGCTAAAGCAGCAGGAAATTATGCTGCACAATTTTATCCTACCTCTGAAGCTTTAAAAAAGGGTTTTCAACAAATAATATGGACAGATGCTAACAACCATGAGTACCTTGAAGAGGCCGGAACAATGAATAT
>TARA_B110000003_G_scaffold172110_1_pt1 | contig 14589 bp, 12 predicted proteins | sample TARA_B110000003 | Tara Oceans TARA_B110000003 (sample SAMEA4396424) | marine metagenome | biome: Westerlies Biome; feature: [SRF] surface water layer (ENVO:00010504); material: water (ENVO:00002006), including particulate matter (ENVO:01000060) such as... | depth 5 m
TGATGCGTATGGTAAAATTGAAGCATTATATTGATTAGATTCTTCATCAAAAACAATATTATCTGGCTTATTTTTTTTCATATATAAAAATAATTCAAGAATTATGTTACAAAAATAATGCTAAAAATGAAACTTTAGGTTGTCCTTCTAAAGAGGATATGAAGATTGTTTTTTAAAACGACTCCAAAGTGTTTTAAAATAGTCTTGATTTAGAGGTTTAATCTTATGTCAGCGAAAGATTCAAATTGCATCTATATACTATTTTCTACAATTTCTATTTCTTCTTTATACTATTTTCTACAATTTCTATTTCTTCTTTATTTAAGCCATAAAGCTCATAAACCATTTGGTCTATTTCATTATCAGTTTTATCAATTTCATTTTTTAATTGTTCTGCTTTTAGTTTTTGCTCGTTAAAATACTGCATCCATCCAGCTTCTTCGTTAATTTCGAGAGAAATTGAATTTTTATTTAACTCAAACAGAAATTCTTTAAAATCTAACTTATACCAATCATTTATTTTTCTGTTATTTTTAATTGCTTCAAATTTTGTTTCAATGAACTTTATTGGGCTACTTATTACTTTTTGAAAATCTTTGTTAAGCTCTAATTGATGGTCAACAAAAGTTTTGACATTATTTAATAAAAATAAATCTGTACTTAATTTTAAAGGTATTATTTCAAGAAAAGTCTTTGAAATATTTACTGTTAAATTTGAGCGATTTGAAAACTTAATAGCGTAATACCAATTAATTAACTTAGAGTTTATTAGTGCAAGAAAAAAGCTTAAATAATCTTTATATTCATTTTTTGGAACTAAATTGTTGACCGAATTAAAAGTATAATATTTGTTTCTGTCAATAGTGCCTCTTAAAGGCATTAGTCCACCACTAATTCTCTGTATTATTATTTTATTGCTTAAATATATTTCTTCTTTTCTGGCCCGATTTAAAAGTTCTCTATCATACAATATATAATCATTAGTATGTCTTATCCTATATCTTGTAAAGGACTTGCCATAAAGTAAAGGCTTGTATCTATCGTTTAATTTGGATTTGGAAACATATTTCTTTTTATCTCCATCTATCCCAGGCGAAATGAATTTGAAAAAATCTCCAAGCTTGCTTTCAACCTTTTCTATTTTATTAATTATTTCTATATCCTCTGCATTTGCAAGTATATTTAACACATATTGTGCATTTTTTAAGAAATAAGATTGGGGTACTTGTGAATTTTCATATTTTTTTGAAACAAAATCTTCTACACTCTTAATAATATTTATTTTGGTATTTTTTCTAAAATGAGAATGCGACATTATAACTGTAGATACTGTTGCGTCAGAGAAAACTCCCTTACCTAAGTCAACAATTTCTTCGATTGTAGATTTTTCAAGAAGAAATTTTCTTATAGCCTCATATGGTGTAGCTCTCAAAATATTATTTGGTATTATAAAACTTTGATAGCCTTTTTTATTGAGGATTTCAATTGATTTTATAATAAAAATAGCAAACAGATTTATTTTGCCTTTCTGAATATTTAAGCCTTTAGAAGTTGTAGAGATAGAGTTTTCAAGAACATAGTCCAAAATATAATTTTTAGACTCTTCCATAAATTCTCCTGTTCTTGTGAAAACATAGGGTGGATTTCCAATTACAATATCAAAACCTCCGTTAGCGAAAACTTCAGGAAATTCATTCTGCCAGTTAAAAGCTTTATCTCCAGCAATTTCAGGGTCATCAATTAAAGAATTTCCGCATTTTAAATTATTATTTAGAGATGTCAATTTCCTTCCTGGTTTTGCTGTTCTAAGCCAAAGAGAAAGCTTGGCAATTTCAACACTTTCTTCATTAATATCAACTCCATAAAGGTTGTTTTCGAGTATACTTGAAGTTATATTAGGAAAGGGAATGGATGCGCCGTGATAGGCTGCATTTAGTTCGTCAATATATTTGTGCTCATTAATTAGAAAGTTTAATGCCTGAATTAGAAATGCACCGCTTCCACACGCTGGGTCACAAATTGTAAGTCTAAGCAACCAATCTCTATATGCATTCAGGTTATCAATTCTTTTTTGACTTCTTACTTTATGTTGAGTGTAAACCTCTTCGTTTATTTCAAGTTCAGTTTTTTTCTTTGTACATAACTTTCCAACAGTACTCTTAACCATATACTTGGTTACATAACTCGGCGTATAGAATACACCATCAATTTTTCTTTTTGATTTAGACTTATCAGTTTCGATACCTACAATTTCATTTTGAATTTCTTCAATTTCAGAAAGCGAGTGTTCGAAAATATGACCTAAAATATTTACACTTACATCATCGTTAAAATTATAATGACTTAAGTTTTTAGTGTGTTTTAATAATATATTGTCATCAATTTTAAGTTTATTTAAAATTTCATCCTCAGCAAACAAACCTCCATTGTATGCGAAAATTGCCTGTTTTTCACCCCTTGCTGGTCTACCAACGTTTAACACATTAAAATAACCCTTAAACACTTCAAATAATGTTCTGTCGCCATAAAAAGACTTGTCTTCTTCCCATTTATTAATTATTGCTCCAGTTGAATTAGCAGGAATTAGAAATCTATCTTCGCCAAAAAATATAAATAAAAATCTATCTAAAAGTTTTTGTGTTTTATTAAAAAGTAAAAGCTTGTCATATTCAGGATTAGAATTAATCAAGTCATTAAATATATCTTTTCTAAAATGTGAATAATCAGTATAAAGTTTTTTAGTAATTTCCTCTTCCTCTTGAGAGGAATATTTTTTAATTTCAAAAGGAATATTGTTTAGTATGTTCTCACTAAAAATACACAAATAGAGTTCTGCAAATCGATTTTCTGTTAAAGTAAATAAATTAAACTCCTCTTTCTCATCAGACGTATCAATATAAAACCTCAGCTTTTCGAAATTAGATGTGATTACATATTTACAAGTGGGATGGTGCGACTTGTAATCAAATGCTTGTTGTCTAATTTTCTCTAAGTCTTTTGTATCTGTTCCTTTTAGTTCTATAACAGCTATCGCTTTACTATCAATTAATATTGCACCATCAGCTTTCTTAGCGTCTTTTAAGTTTTTAAATTCTGTAGTAAGGTTGTAATAAGGGTCAGGGTTAATAATATATCCAAAGCAATTAACAAACAACTCCATTAAAAATTTCTGCTGAAACCCCTCCTCATTTATATTGCGAATGTTTTGTTGAGTGATTGGATTGTGGAAATACTTAACAAATTTTTTATAAGCTTTCTCTACAGCAATTGAATCTTGCTTGTCTAAGTATTCATTAAGTACAGATTTTTGAAATAGTGCCATTTATATCGAAAATAGTTCTTTAAAATCATATTATCAAACTGATAGCAAATATGTAAATAAGATGTTAGATGGATGGCATATCTTCTAAATTAATTATAATTTATTTTTTGTAATTTATATTTTATATTTTTTTGTTTTAATAACATTTTTTTTACTGCACTAATGTTTTTTTCTGAATCATCAGCAAAATAAATATCATTATAATTTTCGTTTTCTATTTTATTTTTTATCCAATTAGATTTTTCATTTGGATCATTAGATCCTAGGGCTTTCACAAAAATATTTTTCATATCTATACCAATATCTTTTAAATATTTTCTAACAGGTTTATAAGCTGCTCTGGCTGTCAATATAAACAAACCTTTCCCATTTCTTTTATTTGCAATTCTTTTGAAGACCATAGTCATTTGTTTTATTTGCTTTGGATTTTTTACATCTTCAAAATCAGAATAATCAAAAACATCACCAGATTTCTCCTCGTATATAGCATACTCACCAGGTGAAAGTTTTTTTGTTATTTCACCGTTTGTTATGTAAATAAATGAGTTGGTTTTTACTAATGTATCATCAAAGTCAAATACTCTAAGTTTTTTTACTCTCACGTTTTTCTATATTATTTCAAAATTGTAATTAAAAAAAACAAAATCATCTTTAATCTTAATTGTATGTTTTTTTACATTAAATTTTTCTTTAATATATGTTTCTACGATACTCAAAACTTCACTTACTGGATTTTTATAGTCTTTTTTGCAAAAAATTAAAGACTCACCCATAGTCCCATCCCAAGTCCAAACCTCGTGTCTAGAATCGAAGTCATTAAGAGTTATGTAATCTATACTAAGTATTTTTGTATTAAATTCAGGGATTATTTTATTAAATTTTTTCATAAATTGGCGTTCTTATGCCAAATATAAAATTTTCAGATTATTCTATAGATAATTTAAAAAGCTTTTTAGAAAAAAAATTATTCTTAAAGCTTAATAAAATTGGTATTAAAACAATAGGTGATTTTGAAAAACTCTCTTTAAATGAGTTTTCAAGTCATAATGGAATAGGCACAAATGCTATTAAATTATTTTTAGATTTTAAGACTTATTTTAACAATAATAAAATTTCCATATTTAATAAAATAAAAGAGGAAAATGAGTTAAAAATCTTACCAATTTCAAAATTTGAATCAGAAGAGTTAAATGATCCCGATTTACTAGATTTTTTAGAACTAGAAGATGCACATGAAAGTGATGATAGGGATAAAATATTTACAGTTGCTGGAATGACTAATGACAAAGAAAAATCCTTTAGTAAGTTTAAAAAAACACAAGATAAAAATGAAGATAGATTAATTAATAATTCTAATTCCAACTTAAATTTTCTTGAGGAATTATCAGAAACTGTAATAAACTTTTGTGATAATACTTTAAAAGTTAAGTATTCTAAAATTTTTCTTGATTATTATGGTTTAGGAACTAATAAGTCTTCAAACGCGGATATCGCATTAATTAACAACATTTCAAACGAAAGAGTTAGACAAATTAGAATTAAAATTTTGAAACAATTTATTCAATTTGTAAATCAAGGTATTGACCTTAAAAATAAAATTAAATTAAGAGAGGATATAAATAATAATTTAAATAAAATTAAACTTGAGTTTAACGATATTGAATGTTTTGTTTTCAAAGAATTTAAAAAATATATCTCTACAGAATTTAAAATAAATTCCATTGATAATTTTTCAAATGAGTTAGAGTTTTTAATTGATTTTTTAAACTATTCGTTTATGGGTAAATTAGAATCTCAATTTACTAAAGCTACAATTGTTTCTACAAATTTAAAATCAAAAAAAATATACAGTAAAATTATAAAACATACTTTAATTCTATTAAAGAAAGAATGTATTAAAATTTCTGAAAATGATCTTATAATCAACCTAAAGAAAAAAATTGGGAAATTTGAAAATCAAAATATAATTAGATTCATAAAAACTCTTCCTGAAATTGATTGTATAAAAGTTAATGGAAATTATTTATATGAAATTAAATTTCATCTACTTTCTCGTGCTTCTGATAAAGCTTATAGAATATTACACGAAAATAAAAAGGAAATGTATATTGATGACATAGTATCTAAAATAAATTCTCTTCAAATTGAGCATAAATCTAAATTATATGACAGGCATAGTTTGACCTTACACTCTGATAAAAGATTCAAGTCTTTTGGTAAAACAGGTAAATGGATTTTGTCAAGTTCAAATACACCTACAGAAACTATTGAAACTTTAATTAAAAAAGCTCTTATAAGATTAGACAAACCTTCTACTCTTGAGGAAATAATTTCAAAAGTTAATGAGGAAAGAAAAAATGTAAACATAAAATCTATTCAAATTTTATTATCAAAAATTTGCCACAAAACTGATGGTAAACTATACATATTAAAAGAATGGAAAAACAAATATAAAGACCTGAACTTATTAGAAAAAAGAAAAAAATATACTAGAAAAAATCAACCAATTTACAGATTAAATCAAATAAAAGACGTTACCGCATACTTAGAAAATAAAAATCAAAATAAGGATTATGCTCCCTCAATTATAAAATCATTATCATCCAAGGATAGTAAATATACCACTCAAAGTTTTTATAAGATTTTTGAAAACAAAAAGTATTTTGAAAAAATATTTGAAGGCAAATCTTTAATCATTAAACTTAAAAAATCATATAATAAACCTGTTGAACAAAATACGTTTGAGATAATTAAATGCGGTGAAAGCAATACTTGTGAATTTAAAGAGACTATGAGAGTCTGTTTAAAACAAAAAGCACCACCAGAAGCTATCGAACTTGGAGTTTTAAAAACAATAGCTGCATTTTCAAATTCTAATGGTGGAGATTTATTTATTGGAGTTAATGACAGTGAAGAAATTGTTGGCCTTGAAAAAGATTATTTGAGTTTTAAACCCATTGATCAAAATAAAGATGGTTTTCAAAAACATTTAGATAATATTATTTCAAAAACCTTTACAAATTCTATTTTTTCATCTTTATTAATTACAATAGAAACTATAAACAATTTAGATTTTTGCAGAGTAAATGTTAAGAAAGCACGAAATACAATTTTTGCAAAAATTAATAAAGAAGAAAAGTTTTATATAAGAAGAAGTGGAAGTACTGTTGAATTATCTAAAAGTGAGATGATTAAATATTTAAAAAACAGAAGCTAACAATTTCTTATTTTATTTTTTTTTCAATTGAGTCAAGTCTTGAAATAATTTTATCCAACTTATCTGCATCTTTCTCATCCTTATCATTATTTATAACACCTTCAACAAAGACAGAATTTATTATTGATAAGCCAAAAATTCCACCAATAAATAAAACAATAACAAAATAGAGTCTAACAAACCATATTTCTACTGAATTTGTAATATTTTTAGTAACTATATCAGGTATTTCATACCAACCTTCAATGGTAAATATTTTAAATATAGAATAAAAAGAAGTTAATGGATCACCAAAATATTCAGGTGCGATATTGGAAAATAAATTATGCGATAACAGAGCGAAAATAAAGTTAACTACGACAAATATGAAAATAATTAAATATGAGGATTTTAATGCGCGTTGAACTCCATTAAACAAGTGTTTACTATTTTCAAAAACTGCAATAACTCTGAAAAGTCTAATAATTCTTATTAACCTAATGGTTCTTAGAGTAAATAAAAAAGATAAATCTGTAATTTCTAAATTAGAAATTAAAGCAAATAGTTCAGGAATTGAAATTACAACTAATAAAAAATCTAGTTTATTTAAACCTTCTTTAATGTAGTTTTTAAAACCAAATTCACGAATTTTAAATAACAATTCTAGTATGTATATTATCAAAAATACATAATGAAAATTATTAAAAATTAGTTCATATTCATTATACTTAGTAAAACCCTCTAAAAATATTAGAACGGAATTTAAAAGAATTATTGAAATTATAATCCTTTCATTTAAAAAAAAGTTTTTCATTATGTATAAATTATTTTTTTAGAACTTAAATGTATAAATATTTTCTCTCATTAGTAAAAATTTGAAAATCGAACTATTTTTTTTTATAAAATGTGAAATCGAACTTTAATTTTCATTATATTGCTTGAAAAATTAATAAAATATTATAATTATGAGTGAAAAAAAATTAACATTTGCACATGGTTTAGTAGGAATGTTCATTGAAATGACAGCTGCTGACGGTCAAATGGATAAGGTTGAATTACAAACCGTCGGCGCTTTAGTAAGAATACATCTTGAACCTAACGGATTTGATGAAGCAGCCAGAAAACAAATAATAGCAGAAGCATTTGATTGGTGGAATTCTTTTGAAACAGTCAAAGAAAGAGCAACTTCGATTTTTAGTTTAGCTATTGGAATGCAAAAAGCTCTTTCTAAGGAGGAGAGAATAAAGATTGCTAAAGGTCTTTCTTTAATTGCAGCTGCTGATAAAGAAATTGCTGACGGAGAACAGGGTTTTTTCAACGCTTGTATGGAATGTCTTGGTTTAACTTTTGATGATTTAAAATAAATAATAAAAATATGAGTGAAAACAAATTTACACAGGCACATGCTTTAGTTGGAATGTTTATTGAAATGACAGCTGCTGATGGTCAAATGGACAAAGCTGAATTACAAACTGTTGGTGGTTTAGTTAAATTTTTTCTAGAACCAAATGGATTTGATGCTGATGCTAGAAAGAAAATTATAAATGAATCTTTCGATTGGTGGGAATCTTTTAAAACAGGTAAAGAAAGAGCTCAAGCAGTTTTCAATGGTGCTGCTGGTGTTGGCGATTCTTTTCCTGAAGATATTAGAATAAAGATTGCAAGAGGACTAATTTTAATTTTAAACGCTGATGGGGAAGTTCATGATAGAGAAAAAGGTTTTTTGAATGGTTGTATGGAATGTCTTAATTTAACATATGAAGATTTAAAATAATAAATTATTGTTATTTAATAAAAAAAGGGCTGTTTGCCCTTTTTTTATTATTATATTTCTTAAATGGGTATTATAATTCCTCTTATATTAATTATTTTTTCTAGTCTTATCATCTGGAAAGCTTCTAATGGATTTGATGATGCTTCTTCTTATCTAGGCAGAAACTTAACAGAAGGTGTTAAAGGGGCTACTATTAACGCAATATCTAGTTCAATGCCAGAGTTATTAACTAGTATTTTCTTTTTATTATTTTTAAAAGATTCTGAGGGTTTTTCTGGTGGATTAGGTACTGTTGCGGGAAGTGCTGTGTTTAATGCTATGGTAATTCCTGCGTTATCAATAATTGCCGTTGTTTATTACGGTATTTCAAAGACAATTGAAGTTTCAAAGAAAGTAATCTACAGAGATTCAATAGCTTTAATAACCCTTCAAATTGCTTTAATATTTATAATTTACTATCAATTATTGAATATCATCGGAGGAACTATTTTAGTTAGTTTGTATTTGGTTTATGTTATCTATATGATTTCATCAATGAAATCTAATCCTGACGACAATACAATTACTAATATTAGAAATGAATCTGAACAAAATATAAACCGATTTATAAGTTTTTTAAAATTAGATTTATCTAATGCTTTAATTGGGAATAAAAACATTAACAACACTAAAGCTATACTACTCTTATTTATTTCATTATTGTTTATGGGAGGCTCATGTTTAGTTCTTGTATGGGCTTGTGAATTAATTGGAGAAAGTCAATATTCTATCTTTGGATTTGAAAATTTAAAGGGTTTAGATTTACCGATTTCTATAGTTGCAGTAATTATAGCAGCAGCAGCAACTAGTGTTCCAGACACTATACTTTCAGTAAAAGATGCTATAAAAGGAAATTATAATGATGCTATTTCAAACGCAATTGGAAGTAATGTTTTTGATATTGGTTTTGCTTTAGGTTTCCCTGTGCTAATGTTTTCTGTTTTATATAACCCCATTTTTTTAACGGAAAGTGTACAAGAATTTAGTCTAAAAATTATGATTGTTTTACTTGTATTAACCATTTTAACATTTATAATTTTAATTTCAAATAAAAAGATTGGTTTAAGTAGAGGAATACTTCTTTTAATGCTATACTTATTTTTTATAACTTATATGTTATTGTTTTAAGCTCATGGATGCAACAAATATTTTTGATCAAATATTAAGTAATGCAGTATTGGAATTCGAAAAAATTAATTCTTTTACAAATATTACATCTGATAAAATTAAAAGAGAACCTAGCATAGAAGAGAGAGAAACTCTATGGAATTTAACTAGAGTTTTTGTAGATTTTATTTATAAACAAGACTTAAACTTAACAAACAAAGAACTTCGTGACAAGGTTTGTCATTATTCTATCGTTGCATTACATTGGAATGATCTTCAATTAGATAATAAAGAATTTTCTTATTCTAATGGAAGATTTAGAAGAGATACAGTAGCATTAGCATTATGCTTGTTTTCAAGACTAGATAATAGTTATGCCGACTATCATAATATACTTAATGGCTGGATACTACCACATACAAATTTTTCGGTTTTACTATGGAGTTTAAGATCAATTATTGATTCTAATCGAGATAATTTTTTTAGTCAAACCTCAAATGAAGACGCAAAAAAATCCATTAATTATTTAACAGATTCATATAGAAAAAACAGATATGTTGATTATGAATATTTAATTGACAACGACAAAGAACATCCTTTATTAGAACATTGGTGGAGAATTAGATTACTTTTTAAATATCCTAATGTTGATACTTGGATTTTTCTTAGAAGATATATTTGGAATTCGATTGATGTTCCAGGTGGATTAGGTTTGCTTTCAAGCGATAGAGATATTAATAAAGACTTTTTAAAAACAAAGAGTGAATTAATTGAATTTCCTAAAAACTGGAATTTTAGTGAAAAACTTTTATTTCTTTTCGTTTTTTTCTGTTTCAAAATTGATGATGAACTTGACGAAGGAGAAAAAGAAAAGATGAAGAAATATTGGAAAGAGTGGAATACGGATTCAGATGATGAAAAGTACAATAAAACTTTTGAGGCAGTAATTTCTGAAATGGAGAAAAATTCTTCCATTGAAAAACTATATCAATGTGTCCATGATATTAAAGCTTTTATTATAAATAAATTCAACAAAGACAATACAACTTCAGACTTAGAGAAACAAAATAAACTCAATTCGCAATTAGTATTAATTTTAACAGATTTAAAGTGGCTCTCCTATGCAGATGGATTTTGTCACGATAATGAATTTCAGTTCATAGAGGCTTTGAAAGGAATATGGGGAGTTCAAGAAAAATTATTTGACGGAGATTTTCCTGAAAATTCTGGAATAAGAGAAAATTTCCCTGAATTCCAAAAAAAATCTGATGGTTCTAAATTAAAAGAAGTTTCTAAAATCGATAAATACCCTAAAGACTTATATTTTCAAACTAAATTAGATCATTGGAACTGTTTAGTTAAAGATGACGCGGTCATTAAGGGTTCTGGCAATAATCATCTTAAAGTAATCCCTTTTCCCAATTTGAATGATTCTGCGAATATCGAAAAAGATTTATTTAAAAGGTTTTCCATAGATGAAATAGATTTAATAGTAAATAAGATTAATTCAACTAAAAGTTGTATTTACTTAACATGGATTAATGAAACTTTAAAACCTGGTGTTGATAATCGTGGATTTAAATCTCCATTTTGGTTTATGCCTTTCGTTTGTTATGGATTTGATGTAGGTTCTTTTTTGATTTTTGAGCAAAACGGAATATTTACAAACTATAAAGATAATAACGAATTAACATGTGTTTTACATGTTGATCTATGGGATTCTGTTAGTGTAGAGAAAGGATGGAATGGATTATTGGATGATTGGGTAAAAGAAGGTTACATAGATCAATCCGATTTACAATTAGATATAGAAAACATAACTTCATTGAAAATTGAAGGAACCAATCCACAAACTGGAAAAAAAATAATGGTAAATTTTGTAGACACCCATGGCCCCGGAAAAAAATCTACATTACATATAATTAAAGCCATATGGGACAATGTTTGGAAAGATACAGTTGCAGAAAATAAGGACTCTAGTGTTTATATCCTTCCTAGAAATAATGAATATTTTAACTCTTGGAACGAACTATTAGATTGGGCTAGCTTAAAAAATGACAATACGAAAGGAAATAATGAAACTCCTTAATTAATCAAAGGAAGGAGTATCTACATTCCCAACTCCCCCAGGAAATTCAAAATATACTACTTCATCAAAGTACGTGAATCCAACTACAAAATCTCCATGATCAATTCCATATCCCATTTCATCTGTTGATAATATAAGTAAACCAAACTTATTTATATTTAAATCTGATTTAATACTTAATTTTTCAGTAACATTAAAATTTTCAGTAGTTTTCGAGGTAGTTAATACCTTTTCTCGATTGTTAAATTCTTCAACGTTAAAAAAATTATTCCAGTCCTCTGGTAAATTATTAGTTCCATAGTTATAACTTATGTTTTTTGAATTAGTTACTTCACCTTCTTCTTCAAAAAATCTATCAATAAATTCATTATAATCACCAATAAAATAGATTTTATTTTCAACTTTTATCTCAATTTTTAAAAAACCAATATTTATTGCAGTAAAACTTGAAACATCAGAAATTTCCCAGTAACCATCTTTTTCTAAATTTTCAATACAAAATATATTCCATGAAAGAGTATTTTTTAATTTTAACCAATTTTTATATTCCTCTTTTGAAATAAATCCTTGATTAAATTCTGAACCCGTTCCTGAAAAATTTATTTCAACATTTACATTTCCATCTGAATTTTTATTTTGCTGGACTTTCATTATTTTATTAACTTAATATTAAAATAAAAGATACTAAATTTAAAAATATGCAAGAAGTTAATATTGAAAAAACCGATTTTACTTTATGGGAAATTGAATTTGAAATAAGTAAAAATTATGACTCAGATAAATTTTCCTTTGAAGAAGCAAAAAAGGATTTTTATGAAAAAATTGGAGTTGTAAATGTAGAAGAAGAAGACTTTGAAAGATTTGAATGTTTAACTACTGAAATACAATATTTTGCATGTGACTGTGGTCATGGAGGGAATATTATAAATGATTGCCTTAACGCACTTAAAGAAGATTCTCCAGGATTTGGAGAAATGGATTATGAATACCGTTGGAATAAACGAGATTACAAGGATTATTTGGATGAACCCTATATTCAATGGGCTTTAGATATCTCTTCATATGGCCAAATTAAAATCAAAGATGGGGTTTTAAGTGGTGATTGTCTTTTACTAGTTTGGGATGATTGTAATTGTGATCAATGTGAAAATGAATTTTAGTGAAAAAATAAATAATATTAGATTAAAATGACGAAGAAAGTAGTATATATTGATATGGATGGCGTTATAGTTGACTTAGGAGCTAATATCAATAATTGGTTTAATAAGCATCCTGATTTACATAAAAAATATAAACAAAATCCTGACCACATACCTGGAATTTTTAGAAACCCACCACCAATTAAAGGAGCTATTGAAGCAGTTAATATACTAGCATGTAGTGGAAAGTATGAATTGTATATTGCAACTTCTGTACCTTGGGAAAATTCAGAATCGTATTCTGATAAGAAGCATTGGGTTGAAAATCACTTCGGTAAATTATTTCACAAACGAATTTTCTCAACACATTCAAAAAATATGTTGATAGGTGATTATCTTATTGATGATAGAAAGAAGAATGGAGCTATTGAGTTTAGAGGTGAGTTGTTAAGATTCGGATTTGATTGGGAAAATGATAACAAACCAAACGAATATCCAACGTGGGAGGCAATTCTAGAAAAATTATTATAATTTAATTTTTTTAAAAAATGAAAATTTATGTCTGAACGCTACCTTACCAAATCACGATATAAATTAGGTCTAGAATGTCCTAATAAACTTTATTTTACTAAAAAAGAAAAAGAGTTTTATAGTGCAAAAACCAATGATACTTTTTTACAAGCACTAGCATCTGGTGGCTTTCAGGTAGAGGAACTTGCAAGGCTTCATTATTCAGATGGAATTCTAGTAGAAGAACAAGACCAATATGATTATAAAGCTCTACATGAAACTACTGCCAAATTATTAGAAAGAGAAAATGTGGTCATATTTGAGCCGGCATTTCTAGTAGACGGATTGTTTATAAGAGTAGATATTTTAGTTAAAAAGGGTAACAATATTCAACTTATTGAGGTGAAAGCTAAGTCTTATCATCCAGAGAACCTCTATGAATTCATTGGTAAAAAAGGGGCTATTAAACCTAGTTGGAAACCTTATTTATTTGACGTAGCCTTTCAGAAGTATGTTATTGAAAAATCAAATTCATCTTTTAACGTGACTCCTTTCTTGATGTTAGCAGACAAGAGTAAAACTACGTCTTTAGAGGGGCTCAATCAAAAGTTTAGAATATCTAAATCTTCTAAAGAAAGAACTGGCATAGTTAGATTATTAGATAAATTAAAAGATCCAGAGCGTGAGTCTGTGTTAAGTAAAGTAAATATTTCAGATATTATAACGCTTATAGAAAATGGAGAGCAGAGAATATTGGAGCAGTACACTTTTGAACAGAGTATTATAGCATTTAGAGACGCTTATGCAAAGGATAAATATTTTAACTACCCAATAGATTGTGTTTCATGTAAAAAATGTGAATTTAAAGCAGCTAGTAAAGATGAATTGAACGGTCTTAAATCGGGTTTTGAATTTTGTTGGAATAGTCAGAAAAATTGGACAGAAAACGAATTTAAAAAGCCAAATTTATTTGAAGTTTGGGATTTTAGAAGCTGGCAAAAAGTGCAAGACCCTAATGATATTCTATTGGATTGCGTTACTGAGGATATTTTAGGGTTTGTGGCTCCAGACGCTGGAAAACTTTCAAGGACTGAACGGCAATGGTTACAGATAGAAAAATCCAGAAATAATGATACCAATTTTGAAGTACTTAAGAATGAACTAAAAGAAGAAATGGATACTTGGACATTTCCTTTAAACTTTATAGATTTTGAAACCTCTACTGTAGCTTTGCCTTTTTATGTAGGCCAAAAGCCTTATGAGCAGGTGGCATTTCAATTCTCCCATCATATATTTCATAAGAATGGTAGAATAGAACATGCTTCTCAATTTATAAACTCAAAACCTGGCGTTTACCCCAATTTTTTATTTGCAAGAGCTCTAAAAAAAGTGCTAAGTAAAAACAGCGGAAGT
>TARA_B110000003_G_scaffold23804_3_pt1 | contig 14581 bp, 14 predicted proteins | sample TARA_B110000003 | Tara Oceans TARA_B110000003 (sample SAMEA4396424) | marine metagenome | biome: Westerlies Biome; feature: [SRF] surface water layer (ENVO:00010504); material: water (ENVO:00002006), including particulate matter (ENVO:01000060) such as... | depth 5 m
TTACCCATAACCAAGGAATAATAAAGCTACCTCCTCCTATAAAGATAGTAACAAGATTACCGAATATTATACCCAAGGTTACACCTCCAAAACCACCAATTAAGCATATAAGTATTGACTCAATTAGAAACTGATCTCTTATAATTTTGGGTGTTGCTCCAATAGACTTTCTTAATCCAATTTCTCTAGTTCTTTCAGTTACAGAAACTAACATTATATTCATCAAACCTATAGAAGCACCTAATAAGGTAATAAAACCAATTGTAAAGCCCCCTATCTTAAGATAGGTTGATATCTCATCAAGCTCTGAGTCTAAGGACTCATTTCTTTCAATTTCAAAAGAATTTTGAGAACCAATAATATCACCCCTTAAAATTTTAAATAGATTTTGAGAGTAGTTCATGTCATCGTTGATTCTCTCAATATTATCAACAAATACAGTAATTTCATAATTTGCAGTAGGCCTTAATTTTCTTGAAGTCTCTATAGGTATAATTATTCTATTGTCTCCCCCACCTCCAAATGAGCTACCTTGTTTTTCTAAAACTCCAATTACTTTAAACTTATTACCTCTAACTGATATGAACTTATTGATTGGGTCTTCATTATTCTTAAAAAGTGAAGATTTAATACCTGTTCCAATAATAGTCACATATATGCCCCTCTCGTTTTCAGATTTAGTAAAAAACCTACCGTTTTCTATATTTAACTTATTTACTTCACTTAAATTATGATCACCAGCTTCAACTGAAATATTAGGATTTGTAACTTCTGATTTATATTTTAATTCAGCAATTCTAGTAACTGTAGTACTTACACTGGGAGTTCCATTTCCTTGATACCTTTTTAAAAATTCAGATATTTCTCTGTATCTCAAAACGGGATAATTTTTTTTGACAACACCATCTTCTCTTCCTCTTGAATTCCTTACACTTCTTATATTATATACATTTGATCCTAATTCAGAGAAACTATCTGACACTGAATTCTTAATTCCATCGATAGAGGTAAGAATACCCACAAGAGATGCGATTCCAATTGCTATTATGGCAGCGGTGAGGAAAACTCTAAGCTTATTAGACTTTATAGAAGCTACTGCTTCTAAAAGATTCCAATTAAATTTATTAAAGAAGGAAATTATTTTTTTCAAACTTGCGATTTATGCAAATGTAAAAAAGAAAAATTTAAAGAGCAGATTTAGTTGTAGAAACAATTACAGCTGCGATTTTGTAAGGGTCACCATTAGAAGAAGGTCTCCTATCTTCTAATCTACCAACCCATCCATCTTCAACAGTTCCAATTGGTATTCTTATAGAAGCTCCTCTATCAGAAACACCATATGAAAACTTATCTATAGATTGGGTTTCATGTAAACCTGTTAATCTTTCATCATTATATGCACCATAAACATCCATATGTTTTTTGATATTTTTTCCGTCAAAAGCTTCACATATTTTATTAAATATTTTCTCATCACCGCACGTTCTCATAACTTCATTAGAAAAGTTAGCGTGCATTCCTGATCCATTCCAATCACCTTTAATCGGTTTAGGATGAAGATTTATACGTACACCATACTTCTCTGCATTTCTTTCACATAAGAATCTTGCAACCCATACCTGATCTCCAGCATTTTTAGCTCCTTTAGCAAATATTTGATACTCCCACTGACCTGTTGCTACTTCAGCATTAATTCCCTCTACATTTATATCAGCATCAATACACTGATTTAGGTGTTCCTCTACTATATCCCTTCCGAATGCTACTTCAGCGCCTACACTGCAATAATACTGACCTTGTGGAGCTGGAAAACCGCTCTCAGGAAAACCAAGTGGTAAATTTTTAATTGGGTCCCATAAAAAATATTCTTGTTCAAAACCAAACCAGAAATCGTTGTCGTTGTCATCAATTGAAGCTCTTGCATTAGAAGCATGTGGTGTTCCGTCTGCATTTAATACTTCTGTCATTACTAAGAAACCATTTATTCTATCTGGATCAGGAAATATTGCGACAGGCTTTAGAAGACAATCAGAATCATTTCCTTCGGCTTGTAACGTAGAGCTTCCATCAAAAGACCACATCGGGCAATCTTCAACTTTTCCAGAGAAATCTCTCTCTATTCTTGTTTTACTTCTTAAGTATTGTGAAGGTTTATATCCGTCTAACCAGATATATTCTAACTTTGACTTTTGTGACATTATCTATAAAATTTGAATTAAATTATTTACCAATTTATAAAAATATTTATTCGAATATTTAATATTATAATTGAATCTTTATTTAAATAATAAAAAATTACATATTTCATAAAAATCTCATTAAATCTTATAAGATTTTTTAAAAAAATTAAAAAATAAATATATGTTTTTACTGATTTTTTAATAGGTCAGAGAAAACCTTCTTGAATTTGTCAATTTTAGGTGAAATGACATAAGAGCAATAGCTATTATTTGGATTAAGTTCATAATAGTCTTGATGATAATTCTCTGCAGGATAAAAAATATTAAAGGGCTCTATTAATGTGACAATAGGACTTTTCCATGATCCTGAGTTATCTAATCTTTCTAAAGTTTTTTCTGCAAGCTCTCTTTGCTCATCATCATGATATAAAATTATTGATCTGTATTGAGTTCCCACATCAGCTCCCTGACGATTTAACGTAGTAGGATCATGTGTCCTCCAAAATATTTCTAATAACTCTAGATAAGAAACTTTTTCAGGATCATATATCACATTGACTACTTCAGCATGGTTTGTTTTCCCAGACGTCACATCTTTATATGTTGGATTTTCAGTATTTCCAGCAGAGTATCCAGATATAACATCCTCCACACCATCTACTAATTCATATATAGCTTCTGTACACCAAAAACATCCAGACCCAAAAGTAGCAGTTTTGTTCATCTCATTAAAATTTAAAAAACTTAAAAGAATTATTAATTTCATCTAATAACAATATCGTTTCTCGATTTTCTTTGCTTCGATATAATTTAACGATGATGCAATTGAAAAGTTTTTACAAGCAACTTTGTCATTCTTTAGTTTTAAATATACTAGTCCAAGATAATAATAGGATTCAGGAAAATCAGCATTTATAGAGATTGAGGTATTGTAAGATTTAACAGCATCAGAAAATAGGCCTTGATATTGCTGAGATCTACCTAACAAATAATATGAATTATGTAGATCAGGATTTATTTTAATAACTTTTTTCGCGTATTGTTCAGCATCGTTATATCTCTTCTCTCTTAAGCTATTTACTGCTAAGCTGAGGATTGCATTTGTGTTATTTTTATCAAGTTCTATTACTTTTTTATAATCTTCAAGTGCTTTTAAATATTCTCCACTCTCTTCATAAGACCTCCCTCTTCTGTATAATGATTTTGTATCATTAGGTTTAAGTTTAAGACTTTCTGAATAATACTCGATAGCCTTTATATAATTTTTATTTGAGTAATAGGTGTCAGCTAACCTAGACTCTTCAGACCCACATGAAATTAGAATAAAAAGAAATATAAATTTTTTCATTATTATAAATATATTATATAATTTAGGCATACCTAAATTATTAATTTGATATGACTAATACAAATTTATCAAAATCTGAAGAAAATTATTTAAAATCTATTTTTAATCTCTCAGAATTTGGAAATAAACAAGTCACAACAAATTCAATTTCAAAGATATTAAATATTGAGCCTGCATCAGTAACTGACATGATAAAAAAGCTTTCTAAAAAAAAATTAATATATCATGAAAAGTATAAGGGAAGTACAATTTCAAAATCAGGAATAAAGATAGCATTACAGATAATAAGAAGACATAGACTCTGGGAGGTATTTTTATATGATAAATTAAATTTTAAATGGGATAAAATACATGATATAGCTGAAGAACTAGAACACGTATCATCAGAAGAGTTGATTGATAATTTAGATAAATTTTTAAAGTACCCTAAAATAGATCCTCATGGTGACCCAATACCTAATAAACTAGGAGAGATGAATTTTGTTGATAAAATATCGATATCAGATTTGAATGTTAATGAGAATGGGATTGTTTCTAGAATTATAAATGAAGATGAAGAGTTTTTTAACCTTCTAAAAAAATTGAAAATTGAAATTGGTACTGAAGTAAAAATTATTGATAAAATTGAATATGATGAATCTATCGAAATATTAATAAATAAAAAGACTGTAATAATTTCAAAAGATATTGCTAATAATATTAAAATAACTAAAATTTAAATGGAAAGTATACTTGATTTTTTTAATTCTCAGTCATCTCCTATAATTCAAGCATTGTATGCAGGATTATTCACCTGGATTCTAACTGCTATAGGTGCAGCATTAGTGTTTTTATTTAATTCTTCTAATAGAAAATTTCTTGATGCAGCTCTTGGTTTTACAGGAGGTGTAATGATAGCAGCTAGTTTTTGGTCTTTATTATCACCTGCTATACATGCAGTTGAGATTCAAAATGAATTAGGGCTATCAAATTTACCATCATTTTTACCTCCTGCTATTGGCTTTTTTCTTGGAGCTTTATTCATGTTTATTCTAGATAAAACCATACCTCACCTTCATATATTCGGAAAGTTAGAAGAAGCTGAAGGTCCAAAAACAGATCTTAAAAAAACCTCATTATTAGTATTAGCTATTGCAATTCACAATATACCTGAAGGTTTAGCAGTAGGTGTTGCATTTGGAGCCTTAGCTTCCCCTGAATATTCATCAGTATTTACACTTGGGTCTGCAGTTGCATTAGGAATTGGAATTGGAATTCAAAATTTCCCAGAGGGCTTTGCAGTATCCATGCCTTTAAGAAGAGCTGGTTTTAGTAAAATGAAATCTTGGAAATGGGGACAGTTATCAGCTATAGTTGAGCCAATATTTGCTGTTATAGGAGCTGCTTTTGTAATACTTGTATACCCTATACTACCCTACGCACTCGCATTTGCAGCAGGCGCAATGATTTTTATTGTTGTTGAGGAAGTAATACCTGAAAGTCAGAGAGGTGGAAATGTGGATTTAGCAACAATGGGACTTATTGTTGGATTTATTGTAATGATGTCACTTGATGTAGCATTGGGGTAAAATACAAATAATTTATAGTTTGTAGATATAACTTCTGTTTTAGTAATTTTGCTCTTAATGAAACTAAACGACACAATAGTTGCACAATCTACTCCACAAGGTATAGGAGCTATAGGTATAATTCGTCTATCAGGAAAAAACTCTATTAAAATTGTAAATACCCTATTTCCATCTAAAGATTTATCAAAAGTTGACTCACACACAATTCATTATGGAAATATAGAATATAAAGGTTTAATTATTGATGAAGTTCTGGTATCAATTTTTAAAGAGCCAAACTCATATACAAAGGAAAACATAGTAGAAATATCATGCCATGGAGCTGATTTTATAATAAAAAAAATTCTTAGCCTTACTATTATGCTAGGAGCTAGAGTTGCTGATAAAGGTGAATTCACATTCCGATCATTTCTAAGTGGAAATATAGATTTATCTCAAGCAGAAGCTGTATCTGATTTAATTTCTTCTAATTCAGAAAACTCACATAAAATAGCAATTAACCATATAAAAGGTGTGTTTTCTAATAAGATTAAAAAGCTAAGAGAAGATTTGATTAATTTATCGAGCTTATTAGAACTTGAACTTGACTTCTCAGAAGAAGATGTAGAATTTGCTAACAGAGATCAACTCAAAAACCTATTAAATGAAATTCTATCTTTTAACAATTTACTTCTTGATAGCTACAAATTAAATAACGTAATAAAAGATGGAATAAATGTTCTTATTCTTGGAAAGCCTAATGTTGGAAAATCAACAATTCTTAATGGATTAATTGAAGATGATAAAGCTATAATATCAGATATTCCAGGAACTACAAGAGATGTACTTGAAGATACAATTACAATTGGTGGAAACTTATTAAGATTTATAGATACTGCTGGTATAAGAGAAACCGAAGATAAGATTGAAAAAATAGGAATTAAAAAAGCATTAAACCAGATAGATAATGCATCTCTAATATTATATATAATTGATTTAAATAATACTGATTCAAAATCTTTAAATTCTGAGATAAATTCAGAATTTCTAAAAAATAAAAATGTGATTTATGTCGGTAATAAAGCTGATCTAAAGATTGAAAAAGATATTATTAATCTTTTTAAGAAAAATAACTTCCTTATGATATCTGCAAATAATTCTATTGAATTAATAAACTTAAAAGGTAAAATAGATCTCTTTATAACTAAAAACTTAATAAACGAAGACTCTTCTATAATGATTAACGAAAGACATTTCAGCTCATTAACAAATGTCAATGAATCAATAAATAATGTAAAGAAAAATCTTAATAATAAGTCTAATACTGATTTACTTGCTTTAGATATAAAATACGCTCTTAATCATTTAGGAGAGATAACCGGAGAAGTAACAAATGATGAAATACTTGGTAACATATTTTCAAAATTCTGTATTGGGAAATAATTTAATAATTCTACATTATATCTTCGATTAATTAATTTAATTTTATATATGAAATATATTAAATACATACCTATTGTTTTTGTGTTTTTACTTTGTTACCCACTATATATAACTTTTCTAAATCCTATTAGCCCTAAATCAACTATCAATTATGATTTTGATAAAAATGATAAATCAATATCTCTTCAAGTTGATTATAGTAGACCGTATAAGAAGGGAAGACTTATCTTCGGAACTGAGGAAGAAGGCGCATTAGTACCATATAATAATTATTGGAGAACTGGCGCAAATTTTTGTACAGATTTCTATACCAGTTCTGAGATCTTATTTAATGGAAATAAATTAGATTCAGGCAAATACTTTCTTTATACATTTCCTAATGAAAATAGTTGGGATATAATATTAAATTCTGATCACGGAAGATTTGGATTTTTTAACCCAGATAGAGAAAATGATGTTTTAATTACCTCAGTTACACCTATTTCAATTGATGAAGATTTTGAACAATTCAAAATTGACTTTGAAAAAATTGATGCAAATATATTTCTTAGACTTCGTTGGGAAAAAACAAGTGTATCAATACCAATAAATTAAGGTCATAATTAATATATATTATGAGGATTAATATCATATATATAAGTATATATCAAACCTTAATTGTACAATGAAAAAGATAATTTTAATATTTGCATTTACCCAATTGGTTTCCTGTAATAATGAATCAACTGATGAGAATATGTTGCCTTTAAACGAAGAAACTATAGAAATATATTTATTAAATAATCTTAATGATACAAGAGGTTATTGTATTGATATGATGGGTCACAAAAATAACGCTTACGTATCAAAATCATTACAGGCACATTCTTGTTATTCATATCAAGGTGAGATATCAGTTGACCAAGGTTTTGATAAATTAAAAATTACTCAAGAAGAATTTTATATACCTCATTTTAATGTATGTATGGAATCAGAAAGTACAGAAAAATCATCCTCACTAATATTAAAAGCATGTAATAAAGGTGAAAAACAAAAGTTTATCCTACAAAATGATGGAAAAATTCAACCTAAAAATAATTTAAATTTATGTCTGACTGTATCAGAAGTATTTAGAGAAGGTGGAGGTGGTAATCCTGTTCACTTAATTAGAGATATTAGTTTAGAAAATTGTGATAATTCATTCTCAATAAGGCAGAAATGGGCAATAAGAAAATCAAATTAAAAATTATAAAAGAGTATTAATTAATATCTTTTAAATATTTCTTTCTTCTATTTTTTGCAAATAACTGTAAATCAACAACTGTATCAGTTTCATCAACTATTTCTAGACCCAATAAAGTTTCTATTATATCTTCTAAAGTAACAATACCTCTAATAGCTCCAAATTCATCAATTACTAAAGAAATATGCTCACGTTTCTTAAGAAGTTTATCAAATAAGATAGGGATTTTAGACTCATAACTTATTTTAATAATAGGTCTTTTAATATCTCTTAATTTATTCTTACCTTTTTTTTGAATAAGCTTTTCTAATATGGTATCCTTTAAAACATAATTATCAATATTTTCTTCATTTTTAGAATAAATAGGAATTCTAGAAAAGGGTAACTTTTGATTGTTAGAATAAAATTCTTCAATCGATGAATTCATATCTGCAGATTTTATTACAGAAAAAGGGGTCATAATTTCTCTAAGCTTAACATTCTGGAGTTTAACTATATTTTTTATAAAGTCTGAATCCTTTTCTTTAATTACACCTTGCTCCTCTGCTATTTCTGCTAAAGTGGAAATATCTTCCCTTTTTAAGATTGACTTTCTCTTTGATGTGCCAGCTATGTTTGTGAAAAATTTAAGAATCCAAAGTATTCCTGTGTATTTAAAAAAAGGAATAATAGACATTAAAATAATCGTACTAATTTTTGCTAGTTTATCCCAATATCTAGCCCCAATGGTCTTGGGAATTATTTCAGATAATAATAATATTAAAATAGTCATTATCGTAGAAACAAATCCAATTAAGGTGTCCTCAGTAACCTGAAGACCTAAAAAAGTATAACTATTATTTACATTTAAGGCTGAATAAGTAATTTTTGCTTGAACACCAACCATAATAGCACCAACTGTATGTGCAATAGTATTAAGGGTTAATATTATAACTAATGGTTCGTCAATTGAATTCTTGAGTTTTTGAAGATTTTCAGCATATTTTAAACCTTCTTTAATTTTTATTTTAATAAAAGTTGGATTTACACTAAGTAATACTGCTTCTAAAATAGAACATATAAAGGATAGAAGAATAGTTATAAAACCGTAGAGAAATAATAGACCCAATTATCTTAATAATTTACATCAAATTAATAAATCAATAGCTTAAACTCAAACTTAAGTGGATTAATTAATATTTTCTTTAAAATCACTTTTCATAATAACTGCAGTATGAAGTAATGTTGCAGCAAGCTTACCTTGATTATTATATAGCTCACCCTTTACAGTAGCAATACTTTTACCCTTTTTTAAAATTTGAGCTGTTGCAATTACTGGACCAATATGTAAAGGTCTATGATGAAGACTATGCAGATTAGTTGAATTAGGATATATTTTACCATTTGACTCATAAATTAGTAAAAGACTAGTAATATCATCAAGCATTGAATTCATTTGACCACCTTGCACTGTTCCATTAGGATTAAGTGTTTCCTTAGGAAACTCAGCATTCAATTTCAGAAAGCCTTCTTTATATTCAATAAAATTGAATTTATAAATCTTTCCTGTTCCACCATTTTCTCTATGAAAACTCAAATATTTTTCAAACTCGTGAGCCATTTATTGATTGAATATTATATTATTATTAGCTTTATAAATTAAATAATAAATCATTAATTCTTCACTATGAAATTCTTAAAATATATATTTCTATTATTAATATTATTATTTCTTAGCTTTATTTTATATACATATTTAACTCCACCTGCTAGTCCTAAGGGTGAATCCTCTTATACATTAAATAATAAAGAATATAAAGTAGAATACAGTAGACCCTATAAAAAGAACAGATTAATATTCGGCTCGAAAAATGATGGTGCTTTAGTTCCATTTAATGAATACTGGAGAACTGGAGCAAATTTTTCTACAGACTTAACAGTTTCAGACTCATTTTATTTTGGAGATAAACTTATTGAAAAAGGTTCATATTGGATGTATACTATTCCTGGAATAGATTCTTGGGATGTGTTTTTAAATTCAAAATCAGGATCATTTGCCTTTTTTGAACCAGACAAATCTAATGATGTAGTGGCTATTAAAGTGAAGTCTTTTCTCATAGAGAATGAATTAGAACAATTAACAATTGATTTCATAGAAGTTGATAATAAATTAAATCTAAGATTATTATGGGATAAAACTGGAATATCTATACCCGTAAACTAAAGTTTTGATCAAATCTTTTAAAATATTATTTATAATAATTCTTTTTTCTGGAGTCATATACTATTGTATAGATACTATACAGTATAAATTTAACGTTATGGATATAGAGGTATATGAACCTATCTCAACTCTAAAAGTAGAAAAAAACCTTATATATAAGTCAAAATACCCTTTTGTAGATATACATAATCATCAATTTGATATGCCAATAAAAGACTTATCAAAATTAGTTAATGAGATGGATTCATTAAATATGGCATACATGGTAAACTTAAGTGGCTTTAGAGGGATTTATTTAGATAAATCACTACAAAATATCAATGAAAATTATCCAGATAGGTTTGGTCTATTTATAAACATAGATTTTGAGCAAATTGATGATCCAGATTTTGGCACTAATAATCAAGAACTTATTAGAAATGCTGTAGAAGATGGAGTTATTGGTTTAAAAATTTATAAATCTCTTGGTCTTGATGATAAAGATAAATTTGGTGATAGAATCAAAATAAATGATCCTAGATTAAAACCAGTATGGGATGTTTGCGCAGAAATGAATATTCCAGTACTTATCCATAGTGGAGAGCCGTCATCTTTTTGGGAACCAAAAAATAAAAATAATGAGAGATGGTTAGAACTTAAACAGAAACCTGGTAGATATAGAAACCCTAAATTAAATCCCTCTTTTGAGGAAGTAATATCAGAGCAACATGATATGTTTAAAAATAATCCAAACACAACATTTATTAATGCACATTTAGGATGGATGGGAAATGATCTTGATAGATTATCGTCTCATTTAGATAATTTACCCAATGTAATAACTGAAATAGGAGCAGTTTTGGCTGAAATTGGAAGACAACCAAAAAGAGCAAGACAGTTTTTTATTGATTATCAAGATAGAATTCTATTTGGTAAAGATTCTTATAATGTAAAAGAATATTATACATACTTTAGAGTTTTAGAAACTGATGATGAATATTTTGATTATTATAGAAAAAGACATGGAAACTGGAAAATTTATGGGATTAATTTACCAGATATTGTTTTAAGAAAAATATATTATCAAAATGCTTTAAAATTATTTCCTCATTTAAAAGAAAATAATTTTTTTAACTATTTAAATGAATGAATTTAATTTTTATATTGCCTAAAAATTTATCATGAGAAAACTTATTATTTCAATATTAGTTTTAACTATATCTTTTAACTGTTTTTCTCAGAATAAATTAAATAAATCAAAAGCAAATTCTGTACTGAATAAAGTATCATCTAAATCAGAAAATGAAAACTTAAAAGAATTATTAATTGATTCAAAAGATGACTTTATGAAAAATTCATTAGATGTCTTACTAAAAGACATTCAAGACATAAATAATGAATTAGAAGATAATTTATCTACTAATATTGAAGAGTTAATAAAAGAAAACAAAGAATATTTAAATCAACTCGAAAGTGAATACAGATCAAAATTAAAAGAAGAACATGCCAAAATATCTGAACTGAAGAAGGCAGTAGATGAAATTTTAAAAATAAAGGACCTTGAACTTAAAATTGTAGATCAGAAAATCAGTGAAATAAATAAAAATCTTAAAAATTTATCAAGTGATGATTATTTAAAAAAATTTAAAAAAGATTTAAAAAAACAACTTCAAGAATTTAAAGAATCTACAATTGAGTCTTTTGAAGACAAACTAAATATTAAATTAGACACAACAAATAATGAAAAAAACTAACAAACCAGAAAGTGAAATGATGGGAGCATCTTATGATCCTCATCTTTCTGAGGGATCTGCAAAAGTTCCAATATTTCAGACTAGTACATTCGTTTTCAAAAATGCAGAAGAGGGTAAGTCACACTTTCATATAGCATATGGACTTAGAGAAAAAAATATTGGTGAATCAATGTCTTTAGCATATACAAGAATCAATAATCCTAATTTAGAGATTGCTGAGGAAAGATTGAAATTATGGGATAATGCTGAATCATGTGCTTTATTTCAAAGTGGAATGGCTGCTATTACAACAACAATTCTAGAATTAACAAGACCTAACACTCTTATTCTTCACTCCTCCCCACTCTATGGAGGGACAGATCATTTTATTGAACATGTATTACCTAAGTATAATATTAAATCCATGTATTTTAATTCATTTGATTCTTTAGATTCTATATTAAAAGAGAAAGAAGAAAAATTTCCAGATACAGATGTCAGTTTAGTATATATTGAAAGTCCGGCAAATCCAACAAACAGTCTAGTAGATATTGAAAAATCAAAAAAATTAGCGAATCACTTTTCTGATGACAAAGAGAAAGTTTTTTTAGCTATTGACAATACATTTATGGGACCTGTATTTTCACAACCTTTAGATCACGGAGCTGATGTTGTTTTATACTCTGCAACAAAATATATTGGAGGCCATAGTGATTTAGTAGCTGGTGCTGCAACTGGATCTTCTGAAATAATAAATAGATTAAAAGGCATGAGAGTATTCATGGGTAATATGGCATCACCATTCACTTGCTGGCTTATTACAAGAAGCTTAGAAACATTAAAAATTAGAATGGAAAAGAGTGCTGAAAATGCTTTAAAAGTTGCTGAGGACTTAAATAATCATCCTAAAATTGATAAAGTTCACTATTTGAGTTTAATTGATAAAAACACTGAGGAATACAAGGTTTATAAAAAACAATATTCAAGTAGTGGCGGAATGATATCTATTGATATAAAAGGTGGTGAAAAAGAAGCATTTAAATTTCTTGATAATTTAAAATTAGTAAAACTTGCTGTTAGCCTTGGTGGAACAGAGAGTTTAGCATGTCACCCCTATTCAATGACTCACGCAGATGTTAGCATAGAGACTAAAATTAAAATAGGTATGGGTGAATCATTAGTAAGATTATCTATTGGAATTGAGGATTCTAATGATTTAATTAATGATATAAGACAAGCTTTAGAAAAAGTCTAATAAGAATCTTTGTGTATTTTTTTGATTGATCTTCCTGAAGGATCATTCATATCTAAAAATGATTTATCCCATTTTAAAGCTTCTTCTGTGCTACAAGCTACAGATTTAGATGAAGGAACACATAGAGCACAGTCATCACCAGGGAAATGCTTTTCAAAGATTCTTCTAAATAAAAACTCTTCTTTAGATTTTGGTGTATTTACTGGAAAAATTTCACTTCTGTTTATAAAATCATTTTCTGGAATAGATTTATCAGCATATTCCTTTAATGAATCTATCCAACTATAACCAACACCATCAGAAAATTGTTCCTTTTGTCTCCATAGAATATCATCAGGTAGATATCCTTTAAAAGATTCTCTTAATATGTGTTTTTCAATTTTATCAGAGCTTATCATTTTTAATTTAGGATCTAAATTCATAGAATAATCAATGAATTCCTTATCTAAAAATGGCACTCTACCTTCAACACCCCATGCGGATAATGATTTATTAGCTCTTAAACAATCGTAGAGGTGAAGTTTATCAATTTTTCTAACTGTCTCTTCATGAAATTCTTTTGAGTTTGGAGCTTTATGGAAATATAAATATCCACCAAAAATTTCATCAGCACCTTCACCTGAAAGAACCATTTTTATACCCATTGACTTAATGTATCGAGCCATTAAATACATTGGTGTTGATGCCCTTACTGTAGTTACATCATATGTTTCAAGATAATAAATTACATCTTCTAATGAATCTAATGCCTCTTGAATGGTAAAATGTATCTCATGATGAACAGTTCCTAGATCTTTTGATACTTTATTTGCAGCTTTCAAATCTGGAGAACCTTTTAAACCAACTGCAAATGAATGAATTTGAGGCCACCAAGCATCTTTCTTCTGATCAGATTCAATCCTTTTCTTTGAGAATTTTTTTACAATAGATGAGATAATTGATGAATCTAAACCACCTGATAACAGTACTCCAAATGGTACATCTGACATTAGTTGTCTTTTAACTGCATTCTCAAGTGAATTATTTAAATCTTTTTTCGAATTGTAATTTTTAATATTATCAAAACTCATCCAATTCTTTTTATAATACTTTACAGGTTCAGCATCATTATTAGTCATATAATAACCTGGAGGAAATTCTTTAATGTTTTGACATTTACCAACTAAGGATTTCATCTCTGATGAGAAATAAGATGTACCATTTTTATCTTTTCCCATATATAAAGGAATAACACCTATTGGATCTCTTGCTACAAAAAATGCATTTTCTAATTTATCATATAAAAAGAAAGAAAAAATACCATTTAAATGATTTAATAAATCTTTCCCATATTCTTTAAACAAAGGGATAATGACTTCACAGTCTGAATTTGTTTGGTATTTATAATTTATTTCAGAGGAATTTCTAAAGTCTAAGTGATTATATATTTCACCATTTACTGTTAGTATAATATTTTCATCATTAGAAAAAAGTGGTTGTCTCCCAGACTTAATATCTACTATAGAAAGTCTTTCATGAGCTAGTATTGCATTGTCGGATGAATATATTCCTGACCAATCAGGCCCCCTATGTCTAACTTTTTTAGACATTTTAAGGCACTTTGATCTCATATCTTTATCAAATTTTATTTGATTATTGTAAATTGCAACTATTCCACACATTAAATAAAAA
>TARA_B110000003_G_scaffold274078_1_pt1 | contig 14579 bp, 12 predicted proteins | sample TARA_B110000003 | Tara Oceans TARA_B110000003 (sample SAMEA4396424) | marine metagenome | biome: Westerlies Biome; feature: [SRF] surface water layer (ENVO:00010504); material: water (ENVO:00002006), including particulate matter (ENVO:01000060) such as... | depth 5 m
ATCATTGGGCGTTATATATTAACTCCAGACATTTTTAAAATTCTTAAAGATATCCAACCAGGGAAAAATGGCGAAATTCAAATTACTGATGCACTATTAAAACAAGCCAAAAAAGGGAAAGTTATTGCATACAAACACCAAAGTAAACGCTTTGACTGTGGCAGCGTTCAAGGCTTTGTAAAAGCCACAAACTATTTAGCCAAAAAGAAAGGAATTTTTAACAAAGATTGACAAAATATTATATGTTGTTCCTATTTGCATTAGCCTTATGAATTTTACTTTTACTTTATTTTCGAAACTTTATCTTCATAAAGTATATCCTTTATATCAGTTTGAGGCTTAAATTCAGGAACTGCTCTGGTTAATATTTTCCTTAATGTTTCTATTTCATTATTTGCTAATGCAATCTTGAGCTCATTAAGCATTGAATCGATTTCATCAATAGGAAGCATTTTTTCTTTAGCTCTCATTATCATAGGATTTTGGGTTTCAGATACATTTTCTCCAATCAGTAATTCTTCATAAAGTTTTTCACCTGGTCTAAGACCACTAAAGGTTATTTCAATATCTCCAGAGAGGTTATTATGATCTTTGACTTTTAAGCCACTTAAACGTATCATTTTTTTAGCAAGCTCTAAAATAGAGACTGGTTTTCCCATATCTAAAACAAAGACATCACCACCTTTACCCATTGAGCCTGCTTGAATAACGAGTTGTACTGCTTCGGTTACAGTCATAAAGTATCTATGCATTTCCCCATGAGTAACTGTTAAAGGGCCTCCTGATTTTATTTGCTCTTTAAAAAGTGGAATTACTGACCCACTTGATCCTAAAACATTCCCAAATCTAACCATAATGAATCGAACGTCAGAATTCTTCTGATTATGGTTTTCTATATTTGAATTAGAATTTGCATTTAGATTATCTTGATCACTTGCTAATGCTTGCAGAATTAGCTCAGCAAATCTTTTAGTAGCGCCCATAAAATTTGTTGGCCTGACTGCTTTATCTGTAGAAACAAGAACAAAAGTTTTAACACCTGACTCAATTGCTGCAATGGCACAATTATATGTACCAAAAATATTATTACTAACTCCCTCAGTATTATTATATTCGACGATGGGAACATGTTTGTAAGCAGCTGCATGATAAATTGTATCAACCTTAAATTTGTTCAGAATATCTAAAACTCTTTTTTGGTTTTGTATGGAGCCTAAAATTGGAAATATATCAATATTTTCTAGATTTTGTTTTTGAAGTTCTAAATCAATTTGGTATAGGGCAAACTCACTTAATTCATATAGAATTAGAGTTTTTGGACTTAGGGCGAGTATCTGTCGACAAAGCTCTGATCCAATCGAACCTCCAGCACCAGTTACAAAAACTACTTTGTTAGAAATATTTAGATTTAAAAGTTCAGTGTTAGCCCTAACATTATCACGACCAAGCAAATCCTCAATACCAATATCATTCAAATCTGAAATTTTTATGTCTCCTCGGGCTATATCAACTATACTAGGAAGAGAACGAACACGAAGTTGAAAAGGTTCCAAAAAGTTAATTATTTCACTTCTTGTTTCAGATGATAAATCAGGCAATGCAATAAAAATCTCAGATACATTTAGAGACTTAACTAACTTAGAGAGATTTTGTTTTGAGTATATATTTACTCCATTAATTGAATGCAAATGAATGTCCGTATCATCGTCTAAAAAGCCAATCAAATTAAACTCATCAGTCTCAAATAATGATTGTGATAGCTGCCTCCCAGCTTCACCAGCACCATAGATAAGAACATTTTTTGATTTAAATGAGCCGAGTAAATTTAAAAAAATAGAAAGAATCCAGCGACCAAAAACTCGTATTCCACAAATCAATAATAATGATAACAATATGTTTAGTACAATTACTGATCGAGGAATTCCTTGAACAGCAGAAAATGGACTCAAAGTTATATAAATGAAACAAACAATAGACCACATCAAAGAATAAAGGAAAATAGCTTTTCCAACTTTCCATAGTGCATTTAGACCAATGAATCGAATAATATCTTTATGGAGTCTGAAAGAAATAAAAATAGGTATAGCGATTAATGGCGAACCAAAAACAACTAGAAGTAAATCATCTTGTGGAAAATATAAATAACCAAATCGAATTGAAAATGAGGCCAAAATTGAAAAAATTAAAAGCATAACATCAATAATTATTATTATTGATTGTTTATATAAACGAGGAATTGATAAAAACTTATGAACTAAACTTAACATAGACTTATGTCTTTTTTAATAATGAAGATTGATTGCATAGTATTTAAATTAAAATTAGTTTAATGAGATATATCATCACTTTGAATAACTTTAAAAATAGTCAATAAAATTATTTTTAGGTCAAATAAAAATGATTTTTTTTCTAAATACTCTTTATCTAAATTAACCTTTTCAGATATGCTTAAATCATCGCGGCCATTAATTTGTGCCCATCCAGTAATTCCGGGCAAAACTTTATCAACTCCATTTTGTTTCCGCAAACTTATTAGATCATGTTGATTAAATAGAGCTGGCCGAGGTCCCACAAAACTCATCTCACCTTTTAAAACTGAGAATATTTGTGGCAGCTCATCTAAGCTAGTACGCCTCAGAAAACTACCAAATGGAGAAAAATATTCATCTACATTTTTTATTAGGTGAGTTGCAACTACAGGTGTATTAATCTTCATTGTTCGGAACTTTGGCATATTAAAAATACAACTATCATAGCCTATTCTTTTTGACCAATAGATTGATTTTCCCTCTGAAGTAATTCGAATTAAAATTGCAATAAAAACTAAAGGAATAAGCAATACAATACAAAGTAATGCTGCAACTGTTAAATCAAAAAATCGTTTCATTGATATCTTTTAATGACTTAATTGGATTAAAACCAAGTTCCTTAATTTTAACTGAACTATAGATTTCATCATCAAAAAGTTTCCTCATTTTGGACCTAATTACAGGATGTAAATAACCAATTAATTCAAAGACAAATTTTGGTACGCTCCAATTAAATGGTTTTTTGTTACATGCATAACATAAAGTTTCATAAATTTCTCTAGAGGAATATTTATGTTCATCTGTTATTACATATGTATTTCCATCTGCACGATTATCTTCTACAATGAACATCAAAGCCCTAATCAAATCATCGATATGAACCATTGAGCGATATTTATGCACCTCTGGTAACGGAGGAAACCAACCTTGAAGAACTCCTTTTAACATAAATTTTAAATTGCCTTTTACTTCAGGCCCATATACTAAAGCTGGCCTCAAAATTATTAAACTCATATTACACATCAAAGCAATTTGCATAAGCGCCTCTTCAGCCTCATATTTGGTTTGGCCATAAATATCTTTAGCTTTTATATCACCTTGAGAAAAAAATTTATTTTGATTAATCTTAGGCCCGGCTTTAACTGAGCTCAGATATACAAACTTACTTACATTGCATTTTATAGCCAGCTGAGCAATGTTCAAAGATGCTTCAACATTGATTTTACGATAATAATTTTCACTTTTTGAGATTCTTGTATCATGCGCACATCCAGCCAAATGAAACACCACATCAACATTTTGAAAGAAATCTATTTTTAATTCATCTGTTAAAAAATCACATTTTATTTGTTTATGTGGTATTTCAGGATTTATGGTTCTAGATAATAATATTAATTTATTGCAAGAATTACTGAGTGCATTGACAAGACTACTCCCAATAAATCCAGTTGAGCCTGTAATTAAAATATTTTTATTTGATAGATAATTCAATTTTTTTTTACAAAAAATTCATTCAATGATTAATTTTAGACTATTTTTTTAATAAATTACCTATCTGAATAAATAAAGACTCGACATTTATATAACTGTTGATCAATAGAAGAGTGCCAATGCACTGCGTTAAAGAATATTAAAAAAATATAAGCAAATCAAAAAAAATATGACAAAGAATTAAAATAATTTTGCATATTTTTTTGAAACCTCAAGCCATGAATATTTATCTTGAGCAATTGCCTTCATTTCAAAACGAATTTTGTTGAGATCAATTGATTCAATGTTAGTTAATATTTTAAAAAGTTGGTTTGATTCTTTAAAATACAAAGCTTTATTTAAAGTTGTTTCTCGATTATAGCAAACATCATAAGCAAAAATAGCCAAACCTAAATTCATTGCTTCAACCAGAGAAGGGTTAGTTCCTCCAGCACTGTGTCCATGGATATAAATTGAGCAATTACTTCTTAATGAGTCAAGTTTTACCTGGCTATATATTGGATCTAATAAATGAAGATTCTGCAAATTTTGATACCTTAATTTTAGTTTTGAGCCATAACTACTATTAGACCAATTTCCAACTATTACCAATGGATAATTTTTGAAAGAATAAAAGGCTTTAATAATTTCTTCTATATTATTTTCTGGTTCAATTCTACAAACTGAAAAGGCATAATCACTTTTGATAAAACTGTATTGGCTTGTTAAATCTCCATTATTTTGTTTTTTTGCATGATCGCCACCATATGGAATCATGGTACTTGAAATTTTATACTTGTCTAAAATATAATTTTGAATTGCCTTGTTATCAGCAATCACCATATCTGCATACTTTACAGCTATTTTTTCGGAGAGTCTTAAGAATAGTCCAGCAAGTAATCCCCATTTATCTCTTTTCCATTCTAAGCCATCAATATTAACTATTATTTGACTATCACCAAATAATCTAACAAAGGGCAGAAAAATACAACCTGAAACCCCTAAAATTAGAATAGTGTCAGCAAATTTCAGAGATTTGTATATTGAAATAATATCATACGGAATACTTTGAATTCCATTAGCATTTAAGTTTATATACTTAAGTTTTGCTCCATTAAATTCTTTTAATTTGAATTCATATTTTTTTGAACTACAGAAAACTGTCATTTCAAATTGACTACTCAGTTGTTGAGTCAGATTGCTTGAAAGAGTCTCCCAGCCTCCATAATTTGCAGGTAAGCCAACACCTCCCACTATTGAAACTTTTTTTAAGGCCATATTTAAGTTAACTTATTATTTTTTATATTAAAACAAATATTATGAATTGTTAGACTCTCTTTGTATCATTATTATCGGGATTATTGTAAATAATGGCATACTGTAACGTATAAAGCTAGTGAATCCCGTAACGATAAAAGCAAAAATTCCCATTGAAATGTATATTGATAAGTATATACCCAGTTTTTTGAAATGAGTAATACACCACAATTGTAATATGAACGCGCCCAAAGCAATAGGAAAATACATAATACTAGGGCTTATAAAAATAAAAGTCCCCGTCATGTACAGAAATGGCCATAATAAAGCCCTAAGTATAGAACCAAGTAAGTGCAATTCATAAAAATTTGGAACTAAGTCAAATTCTCTGAACGACATATCGGGACTGGCAGTTGTATCAAAAGTAATTTCAAGAACTCTATCCCAAGAATAGATTACCATCCCCAAAATAAATAGGGTAAAAAATATTAAAGTTGGCAAATTCGTCTTTAAAATTTCTTTAAATCTAATGAAGGCAATAAGATAAATAAATGAACCAATTCGGAAAAAAAATAATAAAATAAAATGAGTTAATTTTAATGGTCGGTGTTGACTTACAGCAAAAAAAACTAAAAGTGCTATAACTATACTATCTTTCAAAACATGGTCTGCTAAGTGAAGCCTATAGGGATTAAAAAGAACAAGAAGAAACAACAAACTATGAAAACTTTTTGAATAAGATTGGCAATTATTTAAATAAAAGATCGCAAGAACAAGATTTGTGATTGAGTAAATCAAAATATTAAGGTAAATTATTGTCTTAATATCAGAGTTAAAAAAATTAACTACATAATAAAAACCATTATTAATTACTGAAGTAAATTTACCAATAGAGTTAGTTACTGCCTCAGCGTTATTTATGTAAAAAACAGCATCTGGATGAAAATCCCAGCTTATTCCTAAATTGCGCTCAATAAACAATACTAACAAACATGAAAAAATTGATAAGACAAAAACAAATATCGGGTTCAACAAGCTTGTTGAAAACAAAACAGATTTATTTACTCTAATCATTTTTAATATTCTAAATATTAATCAATTTTGATTTTTATAGATTAAGAACCATCTATAGGCATCCATTTTTTTTTCTCAAAATTAAATTCCTTTACAACTTTAGCTGGGATGCCTATTGCAATAACATAATCAGGTAAGTTTGAAGTTACTAGAGCGCCTGCACCAACAATTGTCCCTTTGCCAATAGAAACTCCAGGCAATATTGTTACTCTTTCACCAAGCCAAACATCATCAGAAATTTTAATTGGTGATGAAAATAAAGTACGCTCTAAAGGAGCCTCTAGAGGGCTTGACTGAATTTCATCAGAATAATTTCCATGACTATGGTCAGAAATATACACACCACTAGCAACTAAGACTCTATCGCCAATTGATACTTTTTCCAAAGTACCAATATGCAAATTATGATAAGCCATAAAATTATCACCAATTTCTAATTTTGCCTCTTTTGAGAGTATATCTATAATCAGTCCAGGTCCAGTTGAAAACCCTTTTCCAAAAATAAATTTACCTTTATTCCTTATGTAATATGGTCTACGAATTATTCTAGCTTTTGGAAAAAAAACTTTAGTAAAAAATAAGTCTAAAGCTAACCTTGTAAAAGATAGAAGTCCCATAGATTTAAATAGTGAATAAGATTTAGATAAAAAAATCATTAATGAATTATTATTTAGGAAACGGCTTTATTAATAAGTCTCGCTCTTGAATTATACTTCGTTTAATAAAAATAATTTTAAGAACTATTGAAATTGTTAGTGCCGATATAATCGAAAAAATAACTGCTTTAAGGCCATATTTTGATATAGTTAAAAACTGAATAATGACTAAAAGAAAGACTCCACTGAGCGATGAAATTGAATTAATTTTGTCTTTTTTTCTTGTATAGAGCATATAGTGTAAATGCGAATCAATTATGTGGAAAAATGGTACCAATAAAAATAAATAAAAATCATTTATCGAATTTTTAAATTCATCTTTTTCAATTAATGTTAATAATAAATCAAAAGTAAAAAATAAAAATAGAACTAGTGCCAAACTAATCAATAGTGACCTTTTTATCATAAGTATAACCAAATTATCGGATTTCCCAATTTCACCATTTTCATGAGCTATCATTATTTTAGAATGATCAAAAGCTACTGATGAGCTCCAAACAAACAAAGGAATTGCAAAAATAAAACCAGAATATAATGTATAAATCCCTGCTTCAACTTGTGCATCAATAAATTGTAGTGATAATCTCCCAGATATTTCAAATATTATTAAAGAGATTCCACAAATAAAAAATGGAAATGAAGAATATATTTGTTTTCTATATGACTTGATGGAGGGTAAAGATAGGATCATTGCTTTATCATAATAGTGTATTAGCTTAAAGAAAACTAAAATACAGGCTATAACTAAGAATAAAGACCACATAAAAAGTATTGATGTTATGCTCAATTCAATAACATCGAGCATAACCAGAAATACAATTAAATAGGCCCAAAGTCCAGTTTTAACGAAATCTACTATTGCAGAGTAGAAAGGCTTATTAAGTGAGATAAGAATTTTTTTATGTTCAGCAAAGTAAGATTCTCCATAAATAATAATAAAAATTAAAATAAATACCTCTAAATCAAGGGCAATTTTTGATGAAATAAATAAGTATGAAAATGGAGAAACAAACACAAACATTATTAGGCAAAATAATGTTAAGTTGACAACTGTTTTTTGCTGACACAGAAAATTTTTACAATTTATAATCTGCCTTGCAGCAAAGTGGCCATATTCAAGTCCAGAAATATATACTGAAGCAAATATTGTTGCAGTTATAAAGCCATATAGCCCTAGATCAATTACTGATAATTTTATTGCCATATAAAATATAAGAAGAAATTTGGCAATAAGAGTTACCCCCCTCATTACAAAAAGTGCGGTCCTTTCATTTAGAAATGAATTTTTTATAAAAAATTTCATAATCACAAAAAAAATTATATGTCCATAGGATTTTAAGTTAGATAAAAAAATACCTCCATAATAATATTTTTAGATACTTCATAAATAAAATCAGTAATAAAACTATTTTTCAATAAAGCCTATTCTAAAAGAAATTTTTTTTGGCAGCCTTGTTAAAAGAAAATACATCAGTTTCAAGATAGTTCTAGGAAAGATTGACATCAACATTACAAAAACTATTGGAAATTTAATGATTAGCCCAATTTCTTTTGAATATTTTTTATAAGTAAAGTAAGTTAAATGTCCTCGCATCCTCATCAGGGCAATACCTCTGAAGGTAAATAGTTTAGATAAAATTCCAAAATTTTGGATACATCTTAGCCTACTGTCATTAGAATAATCTGAAGGCAGCATAAAAACAGAATTCACCCAATTTTGTGCACCAACACTTAATGCTCTAATGTCATGGCTCCAGTTTACTCTCTCTATATTAGGGGGAGATAGAGCATTAATGGAAAATTTAGGATTCCATAGAACGTTAAAATTAACTCCGATTAAATAATCAAACAAATAACAAAATTGAGAAAAATCAGAATCATAGTAATTCTTAAATTTTAATTGTTTAATAACTTTAGTATTTATTATTGAAACAGATATACAAGTCATCAAATGACCTAAATCAGAAAGTAATGCTTCTGAATTGTCATAATTAAATGACGGAATATTATTTACAAAATTTTCCAAATTCACTAGAATAAGATCTATGGAATGGTCTGACTTTATCAAGTCTAAAACATACTTAATTGTTCTCTCCGGAATAAAATATCTATCACCTAAAACCCAAACATATCTACTTGACGATAAATTTATCGCAGATTCGATATTTTGTGAAGAGCTTAAATGAATTTCATTGACCTTGTGATTTATAAATGGATATTTTTTGCGCCACTTATTTATAACTTCAGAAGTATTATCTGAAGAATTATTATCACTAATATAAAGCTTTAAATTATATTTTTCTAATATTGGTAATTGTTTTTCAAGCAAAAAATCCAAAAATTTTGAATTATTGAAGGTTGGAATTACTATTGATAAGAGATTCATATTAATATAACTAGGTATTAACTAAAAAGTTCGAATGTACTTTATTAAGAGCTCAATTTAATATAAAAAAACCAGAAATTAGTCTACAAACCTTTATTAATTCAATTCAATTAATAAAACCCTAAACTTTTTAAAATTTCATTATGTTTGTCTTTATGTAAAAAGAAATAATTAGTAGGCACCGTTTCTGTATCGATAGAAAATATTTCTACTAATTTTTCATTTTCATAAGCATAGCATCCGTAACCAATACTGCACAGTAAATTGATTATGTCATTAGGGTGATATTCAAATTTTGCCGCCCACTTTCTTAACATTTCTGTAAAAATAAAAGGCTTATCCCTTTTGATTACTTCGATTCCTCCTTTAAATACAAATAACTCTGAACCCTCCACGTCACACTTAATCATATCAATTTTTGTTTTATTTTCAATGGCAAATTCAGTTAAAGTTCTGGTTTGACAAGTAACTTTTTTCACCTCATCTCTTTCTTGAATATTTCTCATTGAAGAGCTTCCAGTCTCTAGGTTACTACAGTAAAAATCAACCATTCCATTACTATCAGATAAAGCTATATTATTTGGGAAAATATTATTGATATTGTTAAATTTAATATGATTTAAAAAGTAGTCAAATGTTCTTGGAATTGGTTCAAATGAATATATTTTGTTAACATTTTCTAGCTTACTAAAATTTAATGAATACCAACCTATGTTGGCACCAATATCAAATATTATTTTGCTTTTTCTTGCTAATAAATAGATCAACTCTTTTTCAACTGGGTCAAATGTTTTAAAATTTAATATCTCAATAGGAATAAAACGACTATCAAATCTATCTAAAAAAAGCTTTATGCCAGTATCTTTTAATACTACAAATATTTCCTCATTATTAATAACAATAGACTCAACATCATTATCTTTAATATAATCAAAATATTCAAATAATGCTTGATGTTTCAGATGCATTAAATTGATGTATTGATGTTTTGCGAGTTTTCCACTTTCATACTCTTTTTGTAACTCAATTAGACCATTCATATTTAAAATCCTTTTGCAATTTTTTTTTAAAGTGTTTTACAAATAGCTTTCAACTGTTCTTTGCATTCCTTCTTGTATCGTAAAGTGTTCATTCCATCCATACATTCTTAATTTTTTTGTTGAAACTGTCGTTCTATTGAAGTTTACCCTCATGAAGTCATTATTTTCATAGTCAAAATCTATAGACAATGATTTTTCTTTAAATGCATCTTTTGTAAGAATTTCAGCAAGCTCGAGTATAGAGTATTCTCTTTCACTGCTAATATTAAATGTTTCTCCAATATTTCCATAAAATATAGAATAGAAAAATCCAGAAATAAAATCTGCTATGTAGCAAAAGTTTCTTATTGCATCACCTTTAGAATAAAGTTTAATATTTTCATCTTTAAGTATATTACTAATAAAGTCGGCATAAGACCTTCCATCATCAAGAGGAACACCTGGGCCATAAGTTATAGCAGGTCTAATAACTTGAATTGGAACATTTTTTTGATGATGCCATGCAAAACATAAATTTTCACCCATTCTTTTACTCTCCAAGTAGCAATTTTCTACTTTACTAGGATCTAATCCTCCATAAATATTTTCTGCTATTGGCCTAAGATTATCATCTACAAAACCATTTACGCCAGTTGTACTAAAAAAAATAAATCTATCAATATTATGGAGTGATGCAAAATTTAATAAATTAATTGTCCCCAAGGTATTAGGCAATACGACCTCTATTGGATTACTTGAAAATAGCCTTGGTGTTGCAATACTAGCCATATGAATAATGAAATCAAATTTACCATTAATTTGAATAGGATTAAGTATATTTGAATCATTCAAATCAAGAAACTCAGCGTCAAGATCTTTGAATTTATTTTTTGCTTTTATTAAATCTCTAACAATTCCTGTTACCTTCAAATTAAGACTTAGGCTTGAATTAATCTCAGACAAAAATCTTATTAAGTAGCTTGCTATAAATCCATTAGCACCAGAAATTAATAAATTTTTATCTTTCAGTTTAGAGAAGGGTAAACCTGACCTCAATATAAAAGCAAAATCATCATGAAGAATTTTATTAAAATTGTCCATACGTTTTAGTTTGGTTTTGGATTAATCTTCTTAGCATATTGTAAAAATTGATCTTCTAATAAATCTTCTTTATTAATCAGATTTGCATTCAATAAATAATATCCTAGTAAACTCTCAATTGATTGCTCAATTGGCATAAATTTAAATTTACCAATACACTTTATAAGATTCGCATTATTGCCAGTATATTCCGTTCCAAAGCCTTTATTTAGAACTTCGAACCCATTATTAATATTAAGTAATTTTTGTATATAAGAGTTAATTGAAATTAAATCCGAAGATTCACTAGGAGTAACGTTAATAATCCTTATTTCGGAATTAACTACAATTAGCTTTTCAATAATTTTTGTAAAATCATCTATATACAAATAATCATAGAGGGCATTTTGGTTAATTATAATCGGGATATTATTTAAATTCTTTGCAATACAATTTGAAATAAATTTGAATCTATAATCTTCGTATTTCCCAAAAATCCCAAAAATTCTTAAGTGCAATAAATTTTCATCGCCAGAAGATTCGATAAATTTTGACATTACATACTTTGAAAAACTATGACTGTCTTGCGGAATGAAATTATCAAAATATGCTTCACTCATATCAGGCTTCCAATTCTCTCTTGAATATTCTGATCCACTACCAAGATTTAGCAACTTTGCATTTTTAGGTTTATACCTATACAAATTAAAAAACATCTTCAAATTTTGCTCACAAACATCTGAGTTATATTGTTTGTTTATTTGAAGAACAGTAGCAGAATGGATAATGCAGTCTATTGTATTTTTTTTGAAAAAATCTTTTACTTGCTTTGTACTTGTAAGATCTAGTTCAATTTCAGAAGGTGTAAAAGTAATATATATTTCGTTTTTTTCAAAATACTCTTTAAGATTACGGCCAACAAAACCATTTGCTCCAGTAATTAATATATTCATATTATCATATTATCTTTCAACTCTTTCCGAGAAAGAAACGGTGCCATATCTTCTAGATTTGGTGATGTAATAGTTCCATCTGGCATTTGTTTGGAGGCTAATTTTGGAGCAAAAGGTTGATTTTCATCAAGAATTACCTCAATAATTACAGGGCCATTTTCATTTAGTGCTGATTGAATATTTCTCTTAATATCATCAACATCATTTTTAATGCACTTAAAGTAAGGCAAATTAAAGGCCTTACTAATTTTGGAGAAGTCAGGAAAGGTTAAGCCAGATTTTGGACTTGCTCCAACTTCAACTCCATCAAAAAAATTTTTATGAGTTTGAAAAATAGAACTGTATCCTGAATTATTAAGAATTACTATTTTAATTGGAAGGTTGTTACCATAGATTGTTTGTAATTCTTGCAAATTCATCATAATACTTCCATCGCCTGCTAGACAAACTATTGATTTCCTTTTACTGCCAATACAAGCGCCTATGGCGGCAGGAAGATCATAGCCCATGCTGCAGCATCCAGAGTTAGTCCAAAGCCTTTGACCTTTCCTAATCTCTGCAGCTTGAAATCCAACAACACATGCACTACCATCAGCAGTAACGATTATTTGATTTTCATCAAACTGTCTAAACAGTGTTTGGATAAATGCATATGGATTTATTTTTTTTGTTTTCCAATAATTATTCTCAACAATAGGATATTTGCCTTTCCTTTCTGTACACCACTTAAGCCATTTTTTATGGGAATCAGTTGGACCTTTATATGACATATTATTAAGTTTTGGCAATATATCAGCCAGATTAGCACAGATTTTCATTTCAGCTTTAACAGTCTCTTTTTGTAATTCTATTTCATCAATATCAATCCATATTTTGAATGCATGTCTGGCAAATGACTCCCATTTATAACTAATCTGTCTAATATTTAGTCTACTGCCTAGAATCAACAATAAATCAGAATTTTGAACAGTAAAGTTACCTTCACGATTACCAACCGTTCCAGGCCTTCCACAATAAAGAGGATGTGAGTCCCAAATTACATCATGAGCATTCCATCCAGTAACTACTGGGACACCCAGCTTTTCAACTAGATTAATAAAATCAGAGTGAGCACCACTCAATCTTACCCCTCCACCTGCTAAAACAACTGGCCTTTGAGCTTTAGATATTTTTTTTAGTATCTCATTACACTCATTTGAAAGTTCGGATTTGACCTCCATTGGTGGCTCAAACTTTTCTAGTAATTTTGGATCAATTTCTGCCCCTTGAACATCTAGAGGAATATCTAACCAACAAGGCCCAGGTCTTCCAGTTGTTGAAAGGTAAAAAGCTTTTTCAATGTGGTATCTGATTGAGTTGGGATCAGTTACCATAGTTGAGTATTTTGTTATTGGACTAATCAGGTTTTCAATGTCCAATTCTTGATCACCATATTGTCTTAGTGGAAGGCCAGTACTCCTAACAGTTGTTTCGTATTTCACTTGGCCTGATATTACAATCATTCCTAAGGAGTCTGTCCAAGCTCCATATACACCGGTGATAGCATTTGTCCCACCAGGACCAGAGGTAACATTAACTAATGCTGGCTTATTTGTTAGTCGAAAATAAGACTCAGCCGCCATAGCAGCAGCTTGCTCATGATGATTAAAAATACATTCAATTCCTGGATTAGTTCCTAAAGAGTGGTTGAGATGCATTGAACCGCCTCCAGTAACCATAAATACGTTAGAGATTCCAAGTTCGACAACTTTGTGTGCGACATAATCAGATAATTTCATTTTTTTAGAACTTAATTTATTATTAGAAAGCTTCAATTAACTTGTTATCCTGTAATTTATATATTTCAAAAGTTCGATCAAATGAACGAATTGTTTTGACCACTTCATCAGGATAAAGACCTGGAACCATTACAATAACAGTGTCTATGTCAGATTCAGCTAAAGTTTGAGGTGAAACAATTTTAGAATGCATCACTGGGCTATACTTACCTTGCTTAAAGTCAGCTGAATCGACAATAAAGGATATTTCGTTAATATTAGCAATTGATAAAAGAGCTAAAGTTCTATGGCCTGCCCCCCAAACAGCAATTTTTTTTCCAACTGAGCACTTCTCAACTATAAACTTTTTAAGCTTATGAGACAAAGTATTAACTTCTTTCTCACCTGGGATTGGTTGAAATTCTCTTTTTTTTACAATCAATGAAATATCATTCTTATTGTTAATAATTGAGCACTCAATTACATCAAAGCCGTTTGTTTCAAAAGCTCGACGCATGGTTTCTTCAGTAAAGTAAATGAGGTGATCAGCAACAAACTCATACAAAGTATTTGTTTCTAGTAAATAACTTACATTTGGTGCTGTTATATAGCCAACCG
>TARA_B110000003_G_scaffold18757_2_pt1 | contig 14503 bp, 9 predicted proteins | sample TARA_B110000003 | Tara Oceans TARA_B110000003 (sample SAMEA4396424) | marine metagenome | biome: Westerlies Biome; feature: [SRF] surface water layer (ENVO:00010504); material: water (ENVO:00002006), including particulate matter (ENVO:01000060) such as... | depth 5 m
CTTTCCAAAATCATGCCAAGAAAAAAGGCCACCCGAAGGTGGCCTTTTCTTGAAATCGGGTTGTTCAATCAGAGGCAGTTGCCGCCGAAGAAGCTCAAGAAGCTGAGCAGGTCTGAAGTCGCCACGGTGCCGTCACCGTCGAGGTCGCCCACACAGTCGTTGCCACCTCCGGAGAATTCGCAAGAGCCGTCGTCGTAAGAAGCCACGGCGCTGTAGTTGTCAGCGTCCTCGTAGGTGCAACCAGCAATCGCAGCGGTTCCACAAGAACCGTTGTCTGAACCTGCGAATGGATCGTATTCTGCGAACAAAGGATCTGTGCAACCTTCACAGGCACCACAGCTTCCGAAGCAAGGGATGTCACTCACCACAACTGGGCCCGTCACAACAACCGTGCGGCTGCCTGACTCAGAAGCGCAATCGCCACTGACGTTTTCAGCACCGGCAGCATCGTTGCCATTGACAAAGTTGTAGGTATTGACGCCCGCGGGCATGGACACCACAGCAGTATAGACATCATAAGCTTGGAGGTCCATAGAAGTCGATGCTGGATCATTCCCTTGGAAGTCACCCATCACGTTCACACCCATGGATGAAACTTCTTCATTGGCCATGTTCACACGCAACGTCACGTCATACGTGCATGCGAGGCTCAAGTCACAAGGGCTTGAGAAGTTGTTGGCAGAAGGGTCTCCGCAGCCAATGTTGAAGTTCAACAACGGCGCCGCCCAGAGGAATTGACCATCGTCATTCACTGGAATGGGAGACTGCCAGAATGTGCCGTTTCCGATCATCGGGATGATGTTGCCGAGGGCAGCCACGGTGATGTTCTCACCACAAATGCCAAATTGCACGGTCGCAGCCAATGCTGCGAGTTCCCCCAACAAACCAGTAGGGTCGTTGATGCCAGCAAGGCCAAGAGGTGCCGTTCCATCACCCACGATCACACCGTTGATGCTCACATTGGGGTTGACGCTGCCTGCTGCTTCGCAGCCTCCAGCAAGAGCCTCAAAAGCTGTTCCTGTCAAGGTCAGACCCACCACCCAAGTGGCTTCTGTTCCGGTAGGGATGTCATCGCTGTCGAGGTAGTTGCAAGAACCGTCATCCAATGTGGCGGTGTTGTCATAGTTGCAGGCCAAGGGTTCCGTGCAACCTTCTGCAATTGGCTCACCTGCGCAATTGAACCCTGCCTCTGCGTAGGTGCAAGACCCATCGTCAGAAGTGGCCAAGGTGTTGTAGTTGCATGCGTCAGAATCAGTGCAACCTGGTCCGGCTGAAGCGAGTCCTAGGATCGCCGCCATTCGTGGCGCGGTGAAGCCAACAATGGTGTCGCAGTACGCACGACCTTCAAGAGGCCCCATGTTGGGGTTCAAGGTCAATTGAGTCGCTGCCACGGATGTGCCGTTTGCTGCGTCCACTGCCTCCGTTGTCGCCACATCCCACCATTGCCATGGAGCGCCGTCAAAAGGTTGAGTCGGCGTGCTGCCCGAGTAGTTGTTCTTCACAGGGTACAGACCGTCCATGCCATTGTTGCCGTTGGCCAAGGCTTGTGCCGAGAAGGCATCTGTCAAGTTCAAGGATTGGTAAGCTTCGTTGTTGTTGGGAGCCGCCTGCGCATTGATTTCTGAATGCACATCGAAAGCTCCACTCACAGACACAACATTCTCACCCGTGGTAGGGACCACCAAGACACCCGTGGTGTATGGTGCAAATTGGTCGGCTGGGCACTGCATTGAAATCATCGCAGGATCTCCAGCATCCAACCAGTTCAAGTCGCCCAAGGCGCCTCCAAGGTTGATTTGGAAAGAAACGTCACTGCTGTACCCCACGTGGTTGGCGATGCAAAGCTGAACAGGGTCGGGACCGAAAATGCCAGCTGGGGCAAATCCATCGGATGTGGCTTCAGGGTTTCCATTCACCTGTTCAATCACCATTGGGATGTAGTCTTCTGCACCTGGCGTACCGGTCCAGAATTTGGCCAACGGCAATCCGTTGTCGTCGAGGATGATGTCGTTGTAATCGGAAATGGTCGAGGCTGCATAGCTCACGTATCCACCTGTTCCCTCACCAAGATAACCCACCATCGCAGGATCGATGCCATAAGGATCCATCATGGTCTGCTCCGACATGCGGAAGTAGCGTACTGCTGTCCTGGCATCTTGAACCCCACGGTAAGCCGCGTTGATCAGCTGGAACGTGCGATCCGACTGGGTGGCTGCGGTGGGGTTCCAACCTTGACGGTAGTCAATGGAGGCCACAACGTATCCCATTTTTGCGTAGCGCGTGCAAAGCTCCACCGCCACAGAGTCGGTTTTTGTGCCTACTGCACTTCCGTTCAAGTACTGGGGAAGGAAGTTCCCTGTGTGAACGTAGATCAAGAGAGGACGATCTGCCTCATCGTCACCTGAGGGCTCGTAAATGTCACACACCAAAGGCTGCGCCGCCGGCAAGGCTCCTTGTAGGAGTGGCAAAACAGTCACGTTGCTTCCGTAGACCACATTGGAGGTCACGTCCACATCGGTAAATACCTCATTGAGGTAGCGCACCTGGGCGTCCAATTGGCTCAAGGCCAAGAAACTCAGGGCTAGGGTCAGAAACTTTTTCATTTTGAAGAATTGGTTTGAAGGCGAAGATAAGGAAAAGGCAACACTGAAGTGTACGAACGACACAATATAGTCGACCGATCTAGATCAATTGTCGACCAATCAGTTCAAATCGATGGCAAAACTGATATAAGCGAGGCGGCCCACCGTTGGGCCACCGTAGGTTTCAATGTGGTTGTTGCGAAGAAGGTTGGAGCCTCCTACTTTGACCGTCAGCCCTCTGGCGTCAAAGTTGTAGTTCACCTGAGCGTCCAACAAGTCGTAGCCAGGAACAACTCCCGTGAACTGGGGTGACCCCTCGAAGACAAAACCCTGCACCCAGCGGTAATTGGCGCCGAAGCCCCATGTGTCCTTGTTCTTGCCCTCCAGGCCCCGTGCGGTGATCCCCAAATTGAACTTGTGTTCAGGCGTATTGAAGGCCGGAATGATGGGGTCGTCCTCATCTGTTTTGACCAACTTGTTCCAACTGTAGTTGCCAGAGAGAGAAAATTCGTCGCTCAAGAAGTAATTGAGCCCCACGGAAGCACCCTGTGTTTGAACTTGGTTCAAACTGTTCGCAGCATAGCGAAACACATCGACCGACTTGATGGAGTTTTCAAGCAGCCCCGACTCCCAGAACTCGACCTCCAGCCCCACGATGTAGCCTATGAAGTCTTGGTACCAGCTGCGGTAGACATTCATGTCGCAATACAACGACTCCCCAATGGTGGTTCGGTAGCCCATTTCCACTGTGCGCACTTGCTCTGGCCGAATGGCATCAATGGAAAACAGATTGTCGTCGATGATGGACCTGTCCGCCCCGATGGAAAGGCCAGCAGAGCTTGACCTGTAGTCATTGAAATCGCCTATTTCCGTCAAGCCTTCCGCGCCATTCAAATTTCCTACAAGCGTGGCAGGGCCAACATCCAAGAACAAAAACTGATCGGCGAGGGTGGGATTTCTCAACGCCGAACTGACACTGATCCGCAAGAAGTTCTTGGCGTTGGGGGTCCAAACCAAAGAGCCTGCAGGGGAAATCACGAGCGGGAAGTTCTCATTTTTGTCTGCCCGCACGGTCGCTGTGGCAATCCACTTGTCTTCTAGAAACCTCTTTTTCACTCCTGTGTAAACACCAATCTCCTGGTTCTCGATGACACGTCCATTGGTGTCACTGAAGATGGTGCCATCCGAATTGGGCGTGTACCGGCGACCATTGGCCCCCACCCTCCATTCGTCCAACCACCATGGTTTGAAAATCTTCTCTCCGTGAAGGTGGATGAGGGAAGACCGGTCAAAAAAGCGGGTACCCCTCTCGGTAGGGTTGTTCTTGCGGGAGGTGAAATGGGTGAACAAATCGTCAAAATTCGGTGACCCAGGGAGTCCTCCTCCCATCGGGTCGGTGTCGATGCCAGGCACCGTTGAATATCCTGCATTCGCCCAGGACTCCACTTGGCCATGCCAAGCACCCAAGTTGTCACCGTTCTCGGCGTACCACAACTCGACTTCTTCTGGGTCATACCCCGCAGTGGGAACCCAAATGGGGAAGGTGTCGCTGCCAACATTGGTGGAATCACCTGTGAGGCCAAACACTGGATAGGTCTGGTCCAATACGGGCAAGATGCTGTCCGCCCAAAAGTCGATGTAAACATCCCGCCAATCCAAGCTGTTCCGAACGCTATCCTGGATACGCAATGCCGTGGCGTAAGGGTCGTAGCTGTTTCCGGCATCCTCACTGGTGCGATAGGCCCGGATGAACCAACTGCCTTTTTTCCTGAGTTCCAGCTTGTGCTGATAAAATTCAATGTCTCTAAGGCTGAAGCGGTTGTCGCCCTGGTAGACCGTGGTTCCGCGGCCCATGTTGAACCCATAAATCAACTCCGGGCTTTCGTAGGTCTTCTCAGGCTGCAGTCTCCAATGGCCGCTGCCACTGAGCTTCAAGTTGTTCGTGTTGTAATCCACCAAATCGACCTCCTTGTAACCTGTGCGAAAAATCCCGCCCAGACCGCGCAGTTCATTGGTCACATCCGTGGAGAAGTCCATGTTGCCCACATACTCGTCTCCATAAATATTGACAGCATCAAAGCCTCCTGGATTCGAGGCATCTGCGGGAGAGCCATCGTTGAGGGTAAGACCATCGACGGGTCCGTAATTCGTGGCCTCCCAATCGTAGGCTGAGAAGGCAAAAGCGTTGATTTTGTAAGCAAAAAACGGGTCTCCTTCTTCGTTTTCGAAGGATTCCGCCCATCGGAAACCCCACTCGGTCAAATTCCGTTCCCCCATGCGGTAGGATGCGCTGAGTCCCTTGAATACGAAAGGATCTTTCGTTTCCATGTTGATGACCCCATTGAAGGCACCAGGACCGTAATAGGCTGAACTCGCGCCCGCCACAATTTCCACGGTCTTGACATCCAAATCAGGCGCACCCAAAAAATTGCCCAACGAAAAATTGAGTCCCGGACTTTGGTTGTCCACCCCGTCGATCAATTGCAGCGAACGCACCGGCGACGTGCTGTTGAATCCTCGGGTGTTCACGATTTTGAAACCCAACGATGCAGAGGTCAAATCCACTCCTTTAAGGTTGCCAAGTCCCTCATAGAAACTGCCCGTAGGGGCCTCTTTGATGGCCAAGGCGTCCATGGTTTCAACCGTCAGTGGGGCCTGCTTTTGCTTTTGGCTGATGCGCTCCCCCACCACCTCGGCTTCCTCAATCAAAACTTGGTCCCCCAAGAGTTTGACTTGGATGCGTTGGTTGGGCTTTGTCACACGCACCTGCTGAAGGGTGTACCCAATGAAACTCACATTCAAGGTCACTGGCAGGGAAGACACATTGAGGTTGAACCGGCCGTCGAAGGATGTTGTGACTCCATTGGATGTGCCGTCCACAATGACACTTGCGGCGAACATGGGCTCTCCTGTTTCACCGTCCAAGACGTTGCCCACAACCGAAACTTGCCCCCAAGCAACCACGCTCAAAAACAGGGACAAAGTCAATGCAACTGCCTTGCTCAATGGGGCAAAGGCAACCATCGGCATGTGAACTCGAAGCAAATCATTCATGGATTCGGGTTTGGAAGTGCAAGATGACGAATCCGATGCCTCGAAAAGACTTCGGGTGGATGAACTTGTCCACGCCTCAGCGAAGGGAACTCTTCAGGAAGCCGTGGGGGACTCGTTTTGAATCACCCAGAACTCCGGAGGATCCAGAGCCACATGCACGTGGTCGCCCGCACGAAGTTTTTTGCGACGACGGTGTTCGAGCGTTCCATTGAATTGCACCCTGCCTTCGTCGACGATGTGCTTGGCTTCTCCTCCAGTAGCGGCCATGCCAGTGGCCTTCAAAAACTGCAACAGATCGATGTATTCTGTGTGGATGCGAAAGACCTGAGGTTCCATGGAGGGAGGTTTCAGCGAAGCGAGGGGTAAGCTTCCGGGTCGACTTCCCTAAGCATGTTGTAGGCCGACTCCACAATGTCGTCGACGCTGGGCTTGGAAAAATAATCCCCGTCGCTGCCATAAGCCGGCAAATGGGGTTTGGCTGTCAATGTCTTGGCTTGGCCATCCAGGTGGTTCCATGCGCCTTGTCGGTTGAGCACATCGTCCAACAGGTAGGCCGATGCACCTCCTGGAACGTCTTCATCCACAACGAGCAAACGGTGGGTCTTGGCCACGGACTTCGCCGCCTTGCCATCCATGTCGAAGGGCAGCAGGGTCTGGGCGTCCAACAACTCGACCTCCACACCCAAGTCACTCAACCGCACGCAAGCCTCCTCACAAAGGTGAAGGGTGGAACCGTAGCTCAACAAGGTCAGGTCACTTCCTTCCCGGAGGGTCTCCACGTCTCCGAGGGCCACACGGAAATCCCCCAAGTTGCTCGGGCAGCGTTCTTTCTTTCGGTAGCCATTCAAGCACTCGACGACAAGAGCGGGCTCCTCCGCTTCGAGCAGCGTGTTGTACATGCCGGCGGCCTGGGTCATGTCCCTCGGGACGCACACGTGAATGCCGCGCACGGAATGCACAATGGCCCCCATGGGCGAGCCGCTGTGCCAAATGCCTTCCAATCTGTGGCCTCGTGTGCGGATGATGAGCGGGGCCTTTTGACCTCCCGCCGTGCGGTAACGCACTGTCGCCAAATCGTCGCGCATCAATTGCAAGCCGTAGTAGAGGTAATCGAGGTACTGGATTTCCGCAATGGGGCGGAGCCCACGGAGCGCCATGCCAATGCCCTGGCCCAAAATCGTGCACTCCCGGATGCCGGTGTCGCTCACGCGAACATCGCCGAATTTTTCCTGCATCCCCTCCATCACCTGGTTCACTCCACCGATGACTCCGGTGTCTTCCCCAAAAGTGAGGACGCGAGGGTCGCGTCGGAACATCTCTTCGAAGTTTCGCTGCAAAACCAATCTCCCATCCATCCACTCTGCATCGCCATCGTACGAAGCTGCCACAGGATGGACACGCAAGGCACTGTCCGATTGATCGCTGTGCAGCGTGGCGCTGTAACGTTGGTGGTTGTCCCGGTCGAAATTGTTCAACCAATCACTCAAGGCGCGGCGCTCCTCGGAGGCCTCACCTGCCGTCGAAGCCAAGGCAACCCTGACAGCGTGGGCCATGTCTGCACGGCCGGCGTCGGACCTTGCAGCCAAGGCATCTGCTCTTTCTTTGTCAACCTCCACAAGCACTGCGACCGCGGAATCTCGATCGGCATCAAGGGCTTTTCGGAAGGACGCCCATGCTTCTTTTTGTTCCGATCGCACGCCTTTTTTAGACTCCTTGCGAATCGCCGCCAATTCCTCTTCAGTGGCTGCACCTTCCGCCATCAAGAACCGCTCCATTTGGTGCAAACAGTCGAACTCTTGCGCCCAAGCCAAACGCTCTTCGCTCTTGTAACGTTCGTGTGAACCCGAGGTGCTGTGCCCTTGAGGTTGCGTGACTTCCTCCACGTGCACAAGCACAGGAACATGGTCCTCACGGCACCGCTTGGCCGCCTCCTCGTAGGTGGCGATGAGTTGCGGGTAGTCCCAACCTCTGACGCGGTAGATGACCAACCCATTTGTCGCTTCCTCCCTTTGGAACCCTGCCAAAGCTGTGGAGATGCTCTCTTTGACCGTTTGGTACTTCTTGGGGACAGAGATGCCATAGCCATCGTCCCAAACGCTCATCAACATGGGCACCTCCAGCACACATGCCGCGTTCATCGCCTCCCAAAACATCCCCTCTGAAGTGCTGGCATCGCCAATCGTCCCCACGGCGATTTCATCCCCGTTTTGGGTGAACCCCTTCATGACGTTGGCGAGTTCTGGCAACGATCGATACACCTTGCTGGCCTGGGCCAAGCCCAACAAACGCGGCATTTGTGACGCCGTCGGCGATACATCTGCGGAACTGTTGAAATCGGCCATCAGATCCTTCCAAGATCCGTCATCGTGCAGCAGCCTCGTGGCGAAGTGCCCTCCCATTTGACGGCCACCCGAGGTCGGGTCTGCATCCACGTCAGCATGGGCGTACAGCGCCGCGAAGTAGGCCTTCACGCTCAAGAGGCCACGGGCCATCATCAGCGTTTGGTCACGGTAATACCCCGACCGCCAGTCCCCAGGCCGCACCACTTTCGCAAGTGCCACTTGGGCCATCTCCTTTCCATCCCCAAAAATCCCAAACTTGGCCTTGCCTGTCAGCACTTCTTTGCGTCCCAAAAGAGAAGCCTCGCGGCTCGTAGACATCAAGCGGTAATCGTCCAGCAACGTCTGACGAAAAGATTGAACGTCTTGGGAATCAATTGAAGGTGAAGTGGCCGCCATTTGGAGACAAAAGTACACAGAGGCACCCCCTCCTCAGACAGCGTCCACCATCAATGGGTCATCCCTGACCCTGGGACCTTGACCCGGCGTAGGCCACAGCAATTTGCGCGCCCACTTGTGCATTGTGTTTCACCAGGGCCACGTTCGCAGCCAAGCTCTTGCCCGCGGTCGCATCCGCGATGTGCTTCAGCAGAAAAGGGGTCAGTGCCTTTCCTTCCACCCCTTGGTCTGCCGCCGCTGCCAATGCCTTCTGGGTGGCCTCCTCGGCATCAAAACCGTGCTGGGCAGGCACGGGATTCGCCACCAACATACCACCCTTCAATCCAAGGCCCCACTTTGCCGCCATGGCAGCGGCCACCTCGGATGGAGAATCGGCCCGATGCACCAATGGCAACCCACTGTCCGGCGTGAAAAAAGCAGGCAATTCGTCCGTGCCGTAGCCCAGGACTGTGACGCCTTTGGTTTCCAAGACTTCAAGCGTCTTGGGCAAATCCAAAATGGACTTCGCTCCGGCGCTCACCACCGCCACCTTTTGCACGGCCAATTCCTCCAAATCGGCACTCACATCCCAGGTGTGTTCAGCCCCTCGGTGCACCCCTCCAATGCCTCCTGTCACAAACACAGCAATTCCTGCGAGCCCCGCACCGATCAAGGTACCGCTGACTGTGGTGGCCCCCAACTGTCCTTTCGCCAGCACCAAAGGAAGGTCCCGGCGCGACACTTTGGCAACCCCTCGTTCTGTGGCCAGTCGCTTCAGCATCGCTGGGGAACATCCCACTTGCAAATGACCATCCACTGCAGCGACAGTGGCAGGGATGGCCCCTTCAGCCCTTACAATGGACTCCACCTCACGGGCCGTCTCAAGATTCGCGGGGTAAGGCATGCCATGGGCCACGATGGTCGACTCCAGAGCGACCACGGGCAGCCCCTTTTTCAAGGCAGCGTCGACTTCCGGGTCCAGCCTCCACCACCTGCGGCGCGAAGAACTCATTGAAAGTGGGGGTTGTGCAACATGGGATTCGCCTTCATGATGGCCTTCCAAACGGCATCCTTCAGCGGCTGCAAACCCTTTTGGGCAACACTGCTGAAGAACAATGGAGCCACATCGAGATGCTCTGCCAATTCTTCACGCAGTTCGCGTTCCAACTCCTCGTCGAGCATGTCCGACTTGCTCACTGTCAAAATCCGCTGCTTTTCGAGCAAATCAGGATTGTACTTCTCCAACTCACGGAGAAGGGTTTGGTATTCCTGAAAAATGTCATCGGCATCGGCGGGCACCAAAAACAACAGAACCGGATTCCGTTCGATGTGCCTCAAAAAGCGCAAGCCTAGGCCTTTGCCCTCTGCAGCTCCTTCGATGATGCCAGGAATGTCCGCCATCACAAAGCTCTTGCCATCCCGGTAGGACACCATCCCCAAGTTGGGGCGAAGCGTGGTGAAAGGGTAATCTGCAATCTCCGGCTTGGCCGCACTGACCACACTCAACAAGGTCGACTTCCCAGCATTGGGGAACCCCACCAGCCCCACGTCGGCCAGCAGCTTCAGTTCAATGATTTTCCATTGCTCGAGACCGTCCTCTCCGGGCTGCGCATAACGCGGCGCTTGGTTGGTGGACGACTTGAAATGGTCGTTGCCCAGACCGCCTCGACCCCCAGGTGTGGTGATGTACTCTTGGCCCTCTTCGGTGATTTCAAATTCGGTTTCCCCCGTCTCCGCATTTTTGATCAAGGTACCAAGGGGCACCTCAATGATGGCATCATCGCCATCGCCTCCATGCTTGCGGTTGCCTGAACCACTCTCACCATGCGAGGCCATGATGTGGCGTTGGTACTTCAAGTGGAGCAGCGTCCAAAGTTGCTCATTGCCGCGGATGATCACATGGCCTCCACGCCCCCCATCTCCCCCATCAGGACCGCCTTTGGACGTGGTTTTGTCCCGATGCATGTGCGTCGAACCTGGACCACCCTTTCCAGAGCGGCAGCAAATTTTGACGTAATCAACAAAGTTTTGACTGGCCATGGATCAAGCCCCAATGGCCTTTGTCAAGCGCTGCGTGATGTCCTCGATGGACCCCACCCCGTCGATGCCTTGGTACTTTCCTGCCGCTCGGTAATGGTCGGCCACAGGGGCAGTCTCATGGTTGTAGACGTCGATTCTTTTCTGGATCACCTCCGGGTTGGCATCATCGGGGCGACCCGACGTCTCAGCCCTGGCCAACAAACGCGACTTCAACTCCGCTTCAGGGACTTCCAAGGCGCACATGGACGCAATGCTTTGGCCCTTTGATTCCAAGAAAACATCCAAGGCCAGGGCCTGGGCAGTGGTTCGTGGAAAGCCATCAAAGATGAAGCCCTTGGCATGGGGATGCTTGTTCACTTCAGACTCCAGCATGCGGATGGTGACATCATCGGGCACCAACTTCCCCTGATTCATGTAGCTCTTGGCCAATTGTCCGAGTTCCGTTTCCCCTTTGATGTTGGCACGGAAAATGTCCCCTGTACTCAGGTGGACAAGCTCGTAGTGCTCGACAAGGAAGGCACTTTGGGTGCCTTTCCCCGCACCCGGAGGGCCAAACAAAATCAAGTTGCGCATCGCTCTGTTCCTTTCGTGGATTCTTTCGTGAAAACGCGAAGATAGTTGAATGCCTCGGGGCAGTACATTCGCACCATGAAGTACGACGTGATTGTTCTTGGAAGCGGACCCGGCGGCTATGTTACTGCCATCCGTGCATCACAATTGGGGTTGAAAACCGCAGTGGTGGAGCGCGAGGCGCTAGGAGGCATTTGTTTGAACTGGGGATGCATCCCCACCAAGGCCCTCCTCAAGAGTGCGAATGTGTTCGAATACATCGAACATGCCGAAGATTATGGCATCCAAGTGAATGCCCCCAAGGCAGATTTTACCGGAATGGTCAACCGAAGCCGTGGCGTCGCAGACGGCATGAGCAAGGGCGTGACCTTCCTCATGAAGAAGAACAACATTGACGTCGTCATGGGCGAAGGCAAGTTGATGCCTGGAAAGAAACTCGAGGTGAAGGCTGCCGATGGCAAAACTTCCACCCTCGAAGCCCAGCACATCATTGTCGCGACAGGCGCCCGTTCAAGGCATTTGCCATCCCTGCCTCAGGATGGGAAAAAGATCATCGGCTACAGAGAGGCCATGACCTTGAAGACCCAGCCCAAGAAAATGGTGGTCGTAGGCTCAGGTGCCATCGGTGTTGAGTTTGCCTATTTCTACAACGCCATTGGCACAGAAGTGACCGTGGTGGAGTACGTGGACCGCATCGTCCCCGTGGAAGACAAAGAAGTCTCCAAGCAGCTCGAGCGCACCTTCAAAAAGGCCGGCATCAACATCATGACCAGCTCTGAGGTCACAGGTGTCGACACCTCTGGCAAGAACTGCAAGGTGAAGGTGAAGACCAAAAAAGGAGAAGAAACCCTCGAGTGCGATGTCGTCTTGAGCGCGGCAGGTGTGGTCTCGAACATTGAAAACATTGGCCTTGAGGAATGTGGCATCGTGCACGACCGCGGAAAAATTGTCGTCGATGATTTCTATGCCACGAACATTCCTGGATACTACGCCATTGGCGACTGCGTTCCAGGCCCATCTTTGGCCCACGTGGCATCGGCTGAGGGCATCACATGCGTGGAAAAGATCGCAGGAAAACACCCCGACCCCATCGACTACGGCAACATCCCGGGATGCACCTATTGCTTCCCGGAAGTGGCCAGTGTAGGTATGACGGAAGAAGCCGCCAAGGAGGCAGGCCACGACATCAAGATTGGTAAATTTCCTTTCTCTGCTTCTGGAAAAGCAAGCGCCTCGGGCCACAAAGACGGGTTTGTCAAACTCATTTTTGACGCCAAATACGGCGAGCTGCTCGGCGGCCACCTGATTGGTGCGAACGTCACGGAAATGATTGCAGAGATCGTGGCCTTGCGGAAATTGGAAACCACAGGCCACGAACTTATCAAAACCATTCACCCTCACCCGACCTTGAGCGAGGCCGTGATGGAAGCCGCAGCTGCGGCGTATGACGAGGTGATTCACCTGTGACCGGCATTTGACTTCAGCGTGGCAATGGTCCACACAATTTATTGATCATGTCCCCCTCTATCCTCCGACTTCACGCGGTGTTGACCCTCCTCGGCGGCATTGGACTTTCGCTTTCAACTTCTGCCCAAAACGTGGAGTTTCTCGAGAGCTACTCCCAATCCCAACTGGCGCTGACCGCTGCAGTCTTTGGCATTCCCAATGGCTCTTTTTCAGCCGACTACGATGTCAATGCCTACAGGGTGACCTATGAAATGCCCTACCTCGGAGACACGGTTGAAGTCAGCGGGGCCCTATTCGTGCCACAGGAATTTGAAGACCCTTGTGGTCTGCCCATCCACCTGTACATGCACGGCACCATCTTCAAGCGCACCGATGCACCTTCTTACTTGAGCATAGAAGGTTCCTTCGGCGGCTTGATGGCCACCTTGGGGCACCTTGTGTTGATGCCAGATTACGTGGGACTGGGCACCAGCTCCCTGATGCACCCATATGTGCATGCATCTTCTGAGTCCGATGCAGGCTTCTACCTGATGCGGGCCGCCCAAACGCTCGGACAAGAATTGGGTTACACCTTGAACGGCCAAAATTTCATCTCTGGCTACTCTCAAGGCGGCCATGCGGCGATGGCACTGGCACGGGACCTTTCCACAACCTCGTATGGCGATGAATTCTCATTGACCGCAGCTGTGCCGGGGAGTGGACCGTATGACATCAGTGGGACGCAATTCCCTTTGACCTTTGAGTCGGCCACGTACTCCAACCCTGCCTATTTGGCCTACAACATCATTGGCTGGAACAGCGTGTATGGCAACTTGTACGATGAGCTCTCAGAAGTTTTCCAAGAACCCTATGCCACCACTCTTCCTCTGCTGTTTGACGGCACCAATGATGCCGGCACCATCAACAACGCTTGTCCTGCAACGCTCGAAGAATTGATGCAGCCAGGATTGGTGGAAACGATTTTGAACGATCCTACACATCCCTTCATGCTCGCGGCCATGGACAACGACGTGTACCAATGGGTGCCTGAAGTTCCGGTGGACATGTACTACTGCACAGAAGACGAGCAGGTGTTCTACCAAAATGCCTTGTTGGCAAACGAGTGGATGACCGCCAACGGAAGTACCTCCCATGATGCCGTCAACCTCGGGGCCTACAACCATGGGAACTGCGCGGGTCTGGCCATTTTTGAGGGGACTTTGTGGATTGATGGTCAGGTGCAGTCGTGCGCGACACTTCTTCAGGAAGCGCAGAAAACATCCACGCTTCTTGCCTACCCCAACCCCGCGTCGAATCAGCTCACTTTGAAAGGACTTTCAAAGTCGGCCTTTTGGTCCTTGTACAACAGCATGGGGCAAGAAGTGCTGGCCGGCCAAGGCCGTGTTGTCGATGTCTCCATGTTGGCTCCAGGACCCCACATCGTTCGCACTGAGGGACATCGCCCTGTCGTGGTGATGGTCCAGCACTGACCCCTTTGAATCAAGGCTTCCGCAAGGTGATGTGCATGCACCCGCCTTCAGGAATAACGTAAATGATGCCTGCCTTTTGGTAACGGTTGAGCAACCGTTCCATCTCCCTTGTGGGCGTCCCACAAGTGGCCTGGTCGTCAAAGCGATCGACAAAGGCGATGTCAAAGCTGGCCCCGAAGCTGTGGGTGCTTTTGCTGTTCGTAGCATTCAAATTCCTGCGGCGCAGCCGACGTTGTTGTTTGTCGGTGCGCGTCGCCGAGGTCACGCGGAACACCGCACCATCACTTGCCGTCCCCTTCAAGGCATCGGCAAAATCGTTGCCCATGTCCTTCAAAAGCTGGTACGTTTCAGGAAGCAACCAAGCATGGCTGTGGGTCAAACGCGCAATGCGGTACCCTCTTCCGTCTTCCACTTCGACGAGCTTTCCGTTTCTTTTTCCCGCATTCAACTCAATGTCGTTCTTGACAAAAAAGCTATTGGGCAATGACCTCGCCGCCGACTGGTGGGCCGTGTATGGGTTTTTGGGTACGCGCATCGTGCGCTTGCATACACTGCAAGGCTGGATGTTCTTCTGTCGTTCCTTTCTTGGCTCAGGTGCCACAGC
>TARA_B110000003_G_scaffold160658_1_pt1 | contig 14462 bp, 14 predicted proteins | sample TARA_B110000003 | Tara Oceans TARA_B110000003 (sample SAMEA4396424) | marine metagenome | biome: Westerlies Biome; feature: [SRF] surface water layer (ENVO:00010504); material: water (ENVO:00002006), including particulate matter (ENVO:01000060) such as... | depth 5 m
ACTATTTCTAATGAATTCTCTGAGGATGGAAAAAAATATATCCCATTCGGACTATTTTTATTAAGCTGCTTTCTTTTTAAATCTGTACGATCCGAACTATTGATCGTAATTACTATTTTTTCATTATTTCTTAACAAATTATATGTTAAATCTCTATTTGCTAATTTAATAAGAGTTTTATTATGCTCTGCTACTGAACTTATTTTTTTATCATTAATAGAGATAATAATATCGTTTTTTTTAAAACCAAGTTTTTCTGAGATGCTATAGGAATTTACAGCGGTAATCTGAGGGAGTATTTTAAATTGCTCACCTTGATTTAAAAATAATAATAAAAGGAAAGCAAAAATAAAATTTATTAAAGGTCCGGCTAATACGATAAGTGATCTTTTTAATAAAGAAATATCTTTAAATAAATTTAAATCTTTAATCTTAGATTCTTCATAGAATTTAACAAAACCACCAAGTGGGATAAGTCTTAAACTAAACTCGGTCAAGCCAAATTGTTTTTTATATAAAACTTTACCGAATCCAACTGAAAACTTCTCAATACTTACATTAAATATTTTTGCAACTATAAAATGTCCAAATTCATGAACAATCACAACCAAAGAAATAGTTATAATAAAAGAGAGCATGCTATGCAAATTTTGTGCCTTTCAGTAATAGTTTTGCTTTAATTTTTGCCTCATTATCTATCGCAAGTATATCGTCAATACTATTGATGTTTGTACTTATTGCTCCACTAAGTGCTAATTCAATTAAGTCTGATATTTGTGTGAATTTTATTTTTTTGCTTAAAAAAGCATCGACTGCCACCTCATTGGCAGCATTAATTTCTATTGGAAAACTCCCACCTTGCTCCAAACAATTATATGCTAATTTAAGACATCTAAATTTTTGTAAATTTGGGACTTCAAATTGTAAATCTTCAGATAAAGCTAAGCTTATTCCAGCTATACCTGAAGATATTCTTTCAGGATAACTTAAAGCATATGATATTGGAACTTTCATATTAGGTGTTCCAAGCTGAGCAAGACTACTTCCGTCAATAAATTCAACAAGAGAATGAATAATACTTTGCGGGTGAATGAGTACCTCAATTTTTTTATAATCTATTTTAAATAAGAAAGCTGCTTCAATCACCTCTAATCCCTTATTCATCATAGTGGCAGAGTCTATTGTTACCTTCTTACCCATTTTCCAATTTGGATGATTTAAGGCATCTTCAACTTTTACATTTACTAAATCTTCTATTTTTGAATTTCTAAAGGGTCCGCCAGAGGCTGTTAAAATCAATTTATTAATTTTATCTGGATTATTTTCATCGTGAATAACTTGAAAAATTGCATTATGCTCACTATCAACAGGAATAATAAAGCCATTATTTATTTCACATGTTTTGGATAATAAATCACCAGCCATAACCATTGACTCTTTATTTGCTAGAAGAATCTCCTTACCTTTTTTAGCAGCTTCCATTGTTGAGATTAAGCCAGCTGATCCAGAAATTGCAGCCAGAACAGTTGAGACATTTTCATGGCCAGCTATATACTTATGTCCCTCAGAACCAAACAAAACTTCTGTTTTTTGATTCTTATTTTTTAATAAAGCTGATAACTCTACTTGTGATTTTTCATCTTTAGTGACAATATAAGCAGGTTGAAATTCAATAGCTTGATTTAATAATAAATCTAAATTTGTATGTCCAGATAGAGCAAAAATTTTAAATCTACTTGGATGTAACCTTATAACATCCAGTGTGTTACAGCCAATACTTCCAGTTGAGCCAAGAATTGATATTATTTTCATTTAAATATATAAATAGCCGAAAGTAATATATAAAATTGGTATCGTTGGACAAAAACTATCTAATCTATCCAAAAAACCTCCATGACCTGGAATCAATGAACTACTGTCTTTGATTTTAGCCATTCTTTTTAAAAAAGATTCATAAATATCACCATATAAACTTAAAGCAGTTACTAAAAATGCCAATAAAAAACCTTCAATTAAACTTAAGTTTAAATATGAAAACCAAAAAAATACAAAAATAATATTACAAACAAATCCACCCAATAAACCTTCGAAAGTCTTACCTGGACTAATTTTTTTGGCTATTTTAATACTTCCAAAATTCTTACCTACAAAATACGCTCCAATATCTGCAAACCAAATCATTAGTAAAAGAATAATTAAAAAATCTTTATCTCCATAAAAGAAAAATAAAAGTGAAAGAAGCATTGGTGTAATATAAATAAGACCGTAAAAGACTTTAATTAACGGATTTGATGAAATTTTCTTATAAAAAATATCAATAGGGACAATTAGAAACCAAAAAAATAAAGTAAATGGAGCAAAAATTAAAATATACGAATCATAAATTTGATGTATTAAAAATGTGTCGTATTGTACCAATAAAGAGTTAAAAAAAGATGACGAGTATGAAAGATAATAATAAAAATACGTTAGTATCGGCAAAGTAGCTAAAACCCAATAAAATAAAGCACTTATACCTTTTATTTTTAAAATTTTACTTAACTCAAATAATAAGAAACCACCAATAAAAATTACTAAACCTCCAAAGAAAATAGGGTCTAGAAAAAAATAAAAGGAAACAAAGATTACTAGCAGGACAATTGAAGATATTATTCTCTGGCTAAGCATTATTTTTCACCTTTAAGATTTCCAAATTTTCTTTCCGTATTTTGAAAAAAATATAATGCATTAACTAAGTCTTTGTCAGAGAAATCAGGCCATAAAGTATCAATGAAATATAGTTCTGAATAAGCAATCTGCCATAAAAGAAAATTACTTAACCTTCTCTGCCCCCCAGTTCTAATTAATAAATCAACATCAGGCATTCCATTTGTATAAAGATTATCAATTAAATCTTTTTCTAATAAAGCCCCTTTCTTTTTAATAGCTGCTTTATTTACCGCCATTAATATTTCTGATCTAGCACCATAATTTAATGCAATGTTCAATTGTAGTCCTGTGTTTATCGATGATTCTTTAACTAAAGTCTTAATCTCAGATTGAAGCTTTTTAGTAAAAATACCAATATCGCCCAAAACACGAACCCTTATATTATTTTCTATAACTTTATTTCTTTGACTTTTTATTGAATCTGAAAAAAGATTCATCAATCCATTTATTTCCTCAGATGGACGGTTCCAATTCTCAGTACTAAATGCATACAAAGTAGCAGTTGGGATATTATAATTAATTGCTGATTTAATTATTACCTGTATGGAATTCAGTCCTTTTTTATGTCCAGCAATCCGTGGAAGAAGCCTTTTTTTTGCCCAACGACCATTCCCATCCATTATAACGGCTAAATGTTTAGGGGCTTTTAATGGATTTAAAAATCTTTTTTTAAAAAAATAAAACAGAGTGAAACCTCGGGCCTATATAGCCAACAAATCTTTTTCTTTTGCATTAATTAGTTTATCAATCTCAATAATAAACTCATCAGTAATTTTTTGTATTTCTTCCTGCATTCTTCTCTCGTCATCTTCACTAATTTCTTTCACTTTTGACATTTTTTTTAATATTTCGTTACAGTCACGGCGGATATTTCTAATTGCAATTTTTGAATTCTCACCTTCTGATTTTACAACCTTTATTAAATCTTTTCTTCTTTCTTCAGTTAAAGCTGGCATTGGAATTCTAATTAGCTCACCTGAAGTAGATGGATTTAATCCTAAATCACTTTCTCGAATTACTTTTTCTATCGTCTGAATCATAGTTTTCTCATATGGCTGAATATTGATTGTAGTTGCATCTGCAACCGTAATATTTGCAAGCTGAGTCAATAGAGTCTGGGTTCCATAATAATCAACTGATATATGATCTAATATACCGGCATGTGCTCTACCTGTTCTTATTTTTGATAAATCTAATTTTAGAGCATCAACGCTTTTTTGCATTCTTATAACTGCATTTTGTTTAACTTCATTCATTCCAAAACTTTCCTTGTCTTAATTCATAGTAACTAAAGTGCCCTCTTCTTTATCCAGAAGAAGATTTGTTAATGCATCTTGCTTAAAAATATTAAAAACAGCAATTGGAAGCTTCTGATCTCTGCATAGAGTAAATGCTGTTGCATCCATTACTTTAAGGTTTTTATTTATAGCTTCATTAAAAGTCAACGTTTTGTACATCTTAGCTTTAGGGTTCTTTTCTGGATCATCTGAAAAAATACCATCTACTTTGGTGGCTTTAATCATAATATCAGCATTAATCTCCATGGCTCTTAAAGCAGCCGCAGTATCTGTTGTAAAAAAAGGATTTCCAGTTCCAGCAGCAAATATAACAATTTTTTTATCTTCTAGATACCTTATCGCTTTACCTCTTATATATGGCTCAACTATTTGATCAATATTTATTGCAGACTGGACTCTGCTATTAATTCCAGCATGCTTCATTGCATCCTGGAGTGCCAGTGCATTCATTACTGTTGCCAGCATCCCCATATAATCTGCTGTTGCCCTGTCCATCCCAGCAGCGCCAAGTGCTACCCCTCTAAAAATATTTCCACCTCCAATAACAATTGCTATTTCTGCACCTATGGAGATGGCTAATTCTATTTCTTTTACTATTTTATTTATAGTATCGGGATTTACTCCAAATGCATCATCACCCATCAAAGCTTCACCTGACAACTTCAAAAGAATTCTTTTATATTTTATATTTTTCATAAAGTCTTATTTTAGCTTGTTTTAGGTTAAAAAAAAGGATTGCAATAAACAATCCTTTTTTTTAAGATAATTTTTATCCTTTAGATGCTGCTGCAACTTCAGCTGCAAAATCTTCCTCTTTCTTATCAATACCATCCCCAACAATATAGATATAAAAAGCATGTACTTTTGCATTATTGTTTTTTAGAAGTGTTTCAATTGTAATTTTTTCATCTTTAACAAAAGCTTGATTCATTAATGTTATCTCTTTTAGAAATTTATTAACAGAGCCTTCAGCAATTTTTGGAAGCATCTCTTCAGGCTTACCTGCCTCTTTTGCTTTTTCTGTTGCCACTCTTCTTTCAGTTTCAATAAGCTCGGGATCAACACCAGCTTGATCTATTGCTTTTGGCTTTGTTGCAGCTATATGCATGGCAATATCTTTTCCTAACTCTTCGTTACCAGACTCTAAGTCCAGCATTACCCCAAGTTTTGATCCATGAATATAGGAATATAAAGAGCCTTTCGCACTATGATTAATAAATCTTCTTGGTGTAATATTTTCACCAATTTTTCCGATTAATTGTGTTCTCAATTCTTCTATAGTTAAGTTGTCAGTTTCCACTTTGCTAAGGTTTTCTATATCTGTAAGCTTTTGTTCAACAATAATCTTAGCTAATTTGTTTGTAAAATTAAGGAATTCCTCGTTTTTAGCACAAAAATCAGTTTCAGAATTAACTTCTATCAATGAACCAAATTTACTATCCTCAGATATATATGAGCTAACTACACCTTCAGCAGCAATTCTCCCTGCCGCTTTACTAGCTTTATTGCCAAAACGAACTCTAAGAATCTCTTCAGCTCTTGCCATATCACCATCTGCTTCTTTTAAAGCTTTCTTACAATCCATCATTGGTGCATCTGTTTTACCTCTTAATGCCATTACCATACTTGCAGTTATTTCAGCCATCGCCTATAAACTCCTATCTGTTCAAATTAAACTAGTTTTTTTCTTCTTCCACCTCTTGATTTTGCTCAATATCTTCCTTTTCATTTGAAACCATTTTAGCTAGATCATTGATAGCTTGATTTTTTCCATCAAGAATTGCATCAGCCATACCTCTGGCATACAATCGAATAGCTCTACTTGAATCATCATTTCCAGGAATAACGTAATTAATATTTTCTATTGAATTATTTGTATCAACAATTCCAATAATAGGAATTCCTAATTTTGCAGCTTCTTCAATAGCGCCATTTTCATAACCTACATCAATAACAAAAATAGCATCAGGTAATGAAGCCATGCTCTTAATACCACCAATAGATCTTTCTAATTTATCAAGCTCTCTTGTTAGATTAAGCCCTTCTTTTTTAGTTAATTTGTCTAGACTCCCATCTTCTTGCATCAACTGAAGTTCATTTAATCTTTTTATTGATTGTTTTACAGTTTTAAAATTCGTTAACATCCCCCCCAACCATCTATAGTTGACGAAAGAACAATCAGCTCTTATAGCTTCCTCTTTGAGTATTTCCCTGGCTTGCCTCTTAGTGCCAACAAATAAAATACGGCCCTTATTCGCAGCAAGTGTTTTTGCATACTTTAATGCATCATTAAACATGGGTAATGTTTTTTCAAGATTTACTATATGAATTTTATTTCTGTCTCCAAAAATATAAGGTGCCATTTTTGGATTCCAATAACGGGTTTGATGTCCAAAATGAACACCCGCCTCTAACATTTGTCTCATAGTTATAGACATTTTGTATCTCCTTGTAAGGGTTAATCACTTCATTAAGTTTAAAATGACTATGTAAATAGCACCCTCAGCTAAACTTAATGGTTTATTTTTTCGTTAAAACGAAAGCTGGCTATGATAACATATTTAATTAACAATTTCTTCTTATCCAAGCTTACTTAAATGACAATTACAATAAAAAATTCAGAAGATATAAAAAAGATGAGAATTGCTGGTAAATTAGCTTCAGAGGTTCTTGATTTCATCACTCCATTTATACAATCAAATATCACTACTGGGGAAATTGATAAACTTTGTCATGATTATATGGTAAACGAACAAAAAACTATCCCAGCCCCACTCAATTATGCACCACCAGGTCATAGTCCATACCCAAAATCAGTTTGCACCTCAGTCAATAATCAAATTTGTCATGGCATACCAAGTTCAAAAGCTTTGAAAAAAGGGGATATCGTTAATATTGATATTACAGTAATAAAAGATGGGTATCACGGCGACACAAGTAGGATGTTTTATGTTGGAGAGCCATCAATACAAGCAAAAAGACTCTGTGAAATCACTTACCAATCAATGTGGTTAGGTATAAGAGAAGTTAGGCCAGGAGCGCATCTAGGTGATATTGGTTATGCAATTCAAAATTTTGCTGAATCAAATGGCTTTAGCGTTGTTAGGGAGTTTTGTGGGCATGGTATTGGTTTAGTTTTTCATGAAGAGCCTCAAGTACTTCATTATGGAGAAATTGGTAAAGGTATTGAACTTAAACCTGGAATGATATTTACAATAGAGCCTATGATTAATGCAGGAAAGAGAGATATTAAGATGCTACCTGATGGTTGGACTGTTGTTACAAAGGATAGGAGTTTGTCAGCACAATGGGAGCACACAATTTTGGTTACAGATTCATCATATGAAGTTTTAACAGTATCCGAAGGCACCCCAGAGCCTTTTAAATAATCAATTAGATAATAAAATATTTCTTAAATGAATAATAAAGAATTAATACAATTAAAAAAATCATATCAAGAAAAATTTAATTATTTTTGTCAAAATTTCCAAAAAAATCATAATAGTCAGACGTACTTAAAAAAACAGACACTTTTAGTCGATCAATTACTAATCTATTTATGGAAAAACTTAACTATCTCTGAGGATATTTTGTTATTGGCAGTTGGTGGCTATGGAAGAAAAGAGTTATTTCCGTTTTCCGATGTTGATATATTAATAGTATTTGAAAAAAAAATATCAGGGCTGGATCAAGATGCTATCAGTCAATTCATAACTCATTGTTGGGATCTGGGACTTAAAATTGGGCATAGCGTTAGAAATATTAATCAAACTAAGCAGGAATTTAAAGCTGATATTGCAACAGCAACTAATCTTATAGAATCTAGATTTCTTATTGGCTCATCATTAGTGTTTACTAAAATGAATAATGCAATAGGCTCTTCATTATCAATAAAAAGCTTTTACAAACTAAAGCTTCAAGAACAAGCAAGTAGACATAGAAAATTTAAAGATTCTGCTTATCAATTAGAGCCTAATATAAAAGAAAGTCCAGGAGGATTAAGAGACTTACATATGGTTAGATGGCTATCAATTAGCCAAGGTAAAGGTAGAACATTTAAAGAAATGTTTAAGAATAATGTGATTAATAAAGTTGAATTTAACAAAATACAGCTTCATGAAAATAAAATAACAAAACGTCGCATACTTTTACACATCTTGGCTGGAAGAATTGAGGATCGATTAGTTTTTGATGTTCAAAATAAACTTGCAGATAATCTTGGTTTTAAAAATAAAAAAAATAAAAAATCTAGTGAAATTATTATGAAAAGTTATTATAAATCAGTAAATTATATAACTTTATTCAATGAGATTATAATAAAAAGATTAGACCCTAATATTCAAAATAAGAGAATATTAAAGCACACACTACCATTTTATATATATAACGATTTAATAGAATTAGATCAAAAAAATATTTCTAAAATAAAGCCTTATATATTAGATATCTTTTTATTATTTCAACAATTTAAAAAAGTTAAGGGTTTTGGACCAAATCTACTGGGAGCATTAGATGCCCAATCTATTCAAATAGATAAAAATTATAGGAGTGATCCAAATAACCAAAAAAAATTCCTTGCTATCTTTAAAAGTCAAAATAAAGTTAGTCGATCATTAAGACTATTAAATAAATGCAATATTTTAGGAAAATTTATTCCAGCATTTGGAAAAATTGTTGCTCAGATGCAGCATGATTTATTTCATATATACACAGTTGATGAGCATACATTAAACGTTATAGAAAATATAAGGCGCTTTACACTAGATAAATGGAAACATGAATTTCCAGAGTGTAATGAAATATTCAAGAGCTTTAAAAAACCATATTTATTGTATCTTGGGGCATTATTTCACGACATCGCAAAGGGTCGTGGAGGAGATCATTCAAAGCTTGGAAGTTCAATTGCTTATAGATTTGGAAAAATAATGGATCTTCAAAGCGAAGATAAAGATTTAATTGTATGGCTTGTTAAGTCTCATTTAAAAATGTCGAGTGTAGCTCAAAAATCTGACTTAGCAGACTCCTTTGTAATAAATGAATTTGCAGGATTCGTTAAAACACAAAATAGACTAGATGCATTATATCTTCTTACGGTTGCTGATATTAGAGGAACAAGTCCTCATGTTTGGAATCAGTGGAAAGCAAGTTTGTTAAGAACACTATATTTAGAAACAAAAAATAATTTAATTAGCGATGAGCTTGATATATCTCAAGTTATAACAGAGAGAAAAGCAGTGGCACATAAAATATTATCTAAATATTCAATCAGTTTACAAAGTTACAAAAAGCTATGGATTAATTTTAACGAAGATTACTTTTCACGTTTTGATGGAAAAGATATAGCCTGGCATACAAGAGTACTTTTGCCTTATTCCAAAAATGAAAAGTCAATAGTAAAAGTTCGTCATAGCTCTGATGGGCAAGGTATAGAGGTATTAATTTTTACCAAAGATGCTGAGGCTCTTTTTGCTAAAATCACAAATTTTTTCTACAATATTAAGTGTGATGTTGTTCAAGCTACGATTTCAACCACTAAAAATAATTATGCATTAGATGTATTTAATCTTATTGATACTCCAAACGAATCTATTAGCTATAAGCACTATTTCCAGCATATTGAAAAAGAACTAACAAGCTACTTATTAGATAAACACTCTAAATTAAATATACCTGTCACTAAAAAAACGGCTCAAGCAACATTTCATAAAATTGAATCCCAAATAACTTGTAAAAAAATTAAATCTAATCGCTTTCAGCTTGGGGTAATATGTGCTTCAAGACCAAATCTTTTAGGGCTAATTGTAAAAGAAATTAACTTATTAGAAATGTCTGTTCATAATGCTAAAATAAATACTCTTGGTCAAAGAGCAGAGGATTTCTTTATTATCTCTTCAAAAATTAAACTAAATTTAGAAAATAGAATCGAAATGCTTATAAAAAATATTAGGTTGAAGGTTGATGAATAGATTAAAGGGAAACAATGGCTAATAAAAAGAAATTTAATGAGTCTGATACTTCCAGAATTATTGAGATGGCATGGGAAGATAGAACATCATTAGATGCGATCCTAAGGGTTTACGGTTTAAATGAAAGTAATTTAAAACTATTAATGAAGAAAGAATTAAAACCAAGAAGTTATACTTTATGGCGCGAAAGAATGAAAAATAGTAATTTAAGACATGAATCTTTAAGGCCTGATGGCATTACAAGAGCTTACTGCCCCCAGCAACATAAACAAAAAAAATAGTTATTATTCAGGGCTAATCATTTTTTTTGGGTTAATAGTAAGATCAAAAGTCTTTTCATCAATTAAACCTGACTTCAATGCCTCTTCTTTTAAGGATGTCCCATTCTTATGCGCTTTCTTGGCTATCAAGGCAGCATGATCATAACCAATTAAAGGGGTCAGAGCTGTAACTAGCATAAGGCTACTATTCATTAATTTATCAATGGTTATTTTATTAGGTGTAAGCCCATCAAGACAATTGTCATTAAATGCCATACAAGCATCTGAAATAAGTTGTAATGATTGTAGAATATTGTAAGCTATCATTGGTTTATAAGTATTTAATTCCAAATGTCCCTGAGAACCAGCAAATCCTATAGCAGCATCGTTTCCAAAAACATGAACGCAGACTTGAGTTAAAGCTTCAATTTGTGTTGGATTTACTTTTCCTGGCATGATTGAACTTCCTGGTTCATTTTCAGGGAGATTTAATTCACCTAAACCGCCCCTTGGTCCAGAACTTAACAATCTAATATCATTTGCTATCTTAAACAAAGATACTGTTGAAGCTTTAATAGCTCCAGATAATTCGACCATTGTATCGTGACTTGCAATAGCTTCAAATTTATTAGGTGCAGGAATAAAGGGTAATTTTGTTAAATTAGCAATATTCTTTATAACCAACTTGTCCCAACCTTTCTGGGTATTAAGTCCTGTACCAACTGCAGTTGCTCCTTGTGCAATTTCATATATTCTTGGAAGTACATTTTTTATTCGTTGAATAGACATTTTAATTTGATGGGAGTAACCAGAAAATTCTTGAGATAATGTTACAGGAGTTGCATCCATCATGTGGGTTCTGCCAATTTTCAAGATTCCATCAAACTCCTTAACTTTCATTTCTAAAGTTTTATAAATATTATTCAAAGCTGGTAAGAATAAATCATTAATGGTTGTCGCACAGGCAATATGGATAGCTGAAGGAAAAGTATCATTTGATGACTGACTCATATTACAATGATCATTCGGATGTATTGGGTCTTTCGAGCCAATAACGCCTCCTAGAATTTCAATTGCTCTATTAGCTATGACTTCATTTGCATTCATATTTGATTGAGTTCCAGAACCAGTTTGCCATACAACTAAAGGAAAATTATCATCAAATTTTCCATCAACAACTTCACTTGCTGCCTGAATTATTGCATTTGCTTTATTAGTATCCAATTTACCAATCTCTTCGTTTGAGATCGCACAAGCTTTTTTAACTAATCCAAGAGCATGAATTATGGAGATTGGTTGTAGCTCCCAACCAATCGGAAAATTAATAATAGCTCTTTGAGTTTGAGCCCCCCAATATTTATCTTTTGGGATTTCTATTGAACCAAATGCATCAACCTCTATTCTTAAATCACTTTTCATTGAATTTTATGCCTTTTTTACTTTCATAGATTGGATAATTTTTAATTAACTTTAGCAAGTATTTTGTATCTTGACTAGAATAGAATTTAAGATTATTTAATAATTTTAATAATTTAAGATCATCATTTTCAAGGAAACTTAAAAAATTCAACTTATCTTTAGTTGTCAATTTTTTTATTGATTCTGTGTAAAATTTATTTAAAAATAAATCTAATTCTAAGTGCCCTCTTCTGCAACGATATTCAATTTTATTATCAATATTCATTAAATTTAACTTTTAATAGAAAAAATTTTTCTTAACTTTTTGAAATTACTTTTATTTTTTTTAATTTGTAATTTTTTTATATTCGAGATTGCTTTAGATGGATTTAAGCCTTTCGGACAAACATCTGCACAATTCATAATATTATGACAACGATATAACTTATCAGGATGATCTAAATCAATTAATCGCTCTTTAGATCCATCGTCTCTTGAGTCTGCTAAAAATCGATATGCTTGTAGTAAACCAGCTGGACCTACAAACTTATCAGGATTCCACCAAAACGATGGGCATGAAGTTGTGCAAGCACCGCACAAAATACACTCATATAAACCGTCTAATTTTTTTCTTTCTTCCGGACTTTGAAGCCTTTCTTTTTTTGGTGGTAATTCTTTATTAATTAAATATGGTTTAACTGAGTTATATTGATCAAAAAATTGAGTCATATCAACCACTAAGTCTCTTATGATTGGTAATCCCGGCATTGGTCTTAAAATAATTGGATGTTTTAAATCTTTTAACTTTGTTACACAAGCTAAACCATTCTTTCCATTTATATTCATCGCATCAGATCCACAAACACCTTCCCTACAAGACATTCTCATTGATAAAGAATCATCTATACCTTTAATTTTAATCAGAGCATCAAGAAGCATGACGTCTGTTTTTTCAGGCTCAAAATCATAACTCTGCATATATGGCTTTTTATCTTGGTCGGGATTAAATCGTAAAATTGAAATTTTCATAATTATTAGTAAACCCTTTCTTTTAGAGGAAAAGATTTAACAGTTAATGGTTTCATATTAACAGGCCTAAACGATATATTTTTTTCAATAGAACTATAAAATGAATGTTTAAGCCAATTTTCATCATCTCGTTTAGGAAAATCATATCTAGAATGTGCACCCCGACTTTCTTTTCGAGTAAATGCTGCGTTGATTGTAGCTTCCGCAACCTCAATTAAATTAGAAATTTCTAATGCTTCTGTTCTAGCAGTATTAAAAACTTTCGACTTATCTTTAATTTCTAGATTATTAGTTTTTTTTCTTAACAACTTAATCTCACTTAAACCTTTCTCTAACAATTCTGGAAAACGAAAAACACCGCAATGATCTTGCATAACCCTCCTTAAATCATCTCCTACCTCTTTAGGATTCTCACCATTATTATTTTGATTTAATTTGTCTAATCGATCTAAAGTAAATTCTGCAGCATTTTTAGGTAGTGTTTTATGTTTTTTATTTTTTGAATTTTTAATAATACTTAATCCTGCAGCTCTGCCAAAAACTACTAAGTCTAATAATGAATTTGAACCTAAACGATTAGCACCATGAACAGATACACAAGCACATTCTCCCACAGCATACAAGCCATCAACAATAGAATTATTAATTATGTCCCTTACTTGCCCATCAAGGTTTGTTGGTATACCTCCCATCATATAATGCGCCGTTGGCACGACTGGAATAGGATCAGTAACTGGATCAACATTAGCAAATTTAATTGCAGTTTCTCGGATACCAGGTAATTTTTCATTAATTAATGCCTCTCCTAAATGAGATAATGTTAAATAAACTCCATTTTTATTTTGACCTATGCCCCTACCCTCAATAACTTCCGTAGCAATTGCTCTTGATATAACATCTCGACTAGCAAGATCTTTAGCTTTAGGAGCATATTTATTCATAAATCTCTCACCGTTTGAATTAATTAAATAACCACCTTCACCTCTAACCCCCTCAGTAATTAAAACACCGACATCCAGAATTCCTGTTGGATGAAACTGCCAGAATTCCATATCTTCTAATGGAATATTTGCTCTTGCAGCCATACCTAATCCATCTCCTGTATTGATATAAGCATTAGTACTAGCATGAAAAATACGACCAGCTCCTCCAGTTGCAAGAATAGTATTTTTAGCATGAAAAATCGCTAAGTCACCTGTATTAAGATCGAGTGCTACAATTCCTAATACCGATCCATCTGCATCTCTGATTAAATCCAAACCAACCCATTCAATATAGAATTTTGTCTCAAGCTCAATATTTTTTTGATATAAAGTATGAAGCATTGCATGGCCAGTTCTGTCAGCAACTGCACAAGTTCTTGATATTGATGATTCACCAAAATTTTTAGTCATTCCGCCAAACGGACGTTGGTAAATTCTTCCATCATTATTTCTATCAAAAGGCATACCCATGTGCTCTAGATCATAGATTGCATCAGCAGCATTTTTACACATATACTCAATAGCATCTTGATCACCAAGATAATCAGAGCCTTTAACAGTATCGTACATATGCCATAGCCATTTATCATCTGATACATTTGCTAATGCTGCAGCTATACCTCCTTGAGCAGCGACTGTGTGAGAGCGAGTTGGAAAAACTTTTGATATCACAGCTACATTCTGATTTTCCCGCGCAAGCTGAATTGCACTTGTTAGACCTGACCCTCCTCCACCAAGTATTACTGAATCAAAAGTAAAATGTTTAAGCATCAAATAACCTCATTTAATTAAATAAAAGCTTAAAATTAGAAGCTGTAA
>TARA_B110000003_G_scaffold25765_2_pt1 | contig 14434 bp, 11 predicted proteins | sample TARA_B110000003 | Tara Oceans TARA_B110000003 (sample SAMEA4396424) | marine metagenome | biome: Westerlies Biome; feature: [SRF] surface water layer (ENVO:00010504); material: water (ENVO:00002006), including particulate matter (ENVO:01000060) such as... | depth 5 m
AATATGTGAGTGATAATTGCCTCTATTGTTTTAGATGGCATTAGGCTTGGTGTTCCACCTCCAAAGAAAACAGTACTGAGAATTTTTTCGGAAGAATGATGGTGATTTTTACTAATCTCTGAAAGGTAAGCCTTAGTCCAAGCTTCATGGTCAATATTTGAAGAAACGTGACTGTTGAAATCGCAGTATGGACATTTAGATTGACAAAAAGGCCAATGTATATAAAGGCCAAAACCGGCTCTTTGCCAATTTTTAAGCATCTAAATAGCGTATAAATTTTTCAAAAGCTTTAGCTCTGTGGCTCATATTGTTTTTTTCCCAGCGATCCATTTCACCAAAAGTTAAGGTTTGACCGTCAGGTTGAAAAATAGGATCATACCCATGCCCGTTTTTTCCACGCATTGGCCAGATAATTTCACCGGGAATTACGCCCGAAAAAATTTTATCGCTTCCGTCTGGCCAAGCCAAACAAAGTGTACAACAAAATCTAGCTGTTCGAGGAAAAGGAGCATTGATCGAGTTTAGTTCATAAAGAACTTTTTCCATAGCTTTATCGAAATCTCTACCTCCATTAACTTCTGCCCAGTCGGCGGTGTAAACACCTGGGAGGTTGTTTAGAGCGTCAACCTCTACGCCACTATCATCAGACAATGCTGGAAGCCCTGTTGACTTAGAGGCTGTGTGCGCTTTTATTCTAGCGTTTCCAACGAATGTATTTTCTGTTTCTGCTGGCTCCATCAAATTATAATCTTTAGCTGAAGATACTTTTATATTATAATCAACTAAAAGTGCAGAAATTTCTTCCAACTTCCCTTTATTGTGAGTTGCAATCAACAGCTCTTCACCTAACAAACTAATCATTTGTTTTAACAGCACTTTTCTGACTCGAGACCAAAGAACTAACGCCACCTTCAGCTAACGTGATTAGGGCATCAAGCTCAAAACGGCTAAAAGTAGCACCTTCAGCAGATGCTTGAACTTCAATAAGATTGCCTGCACCAGTTAGTACAAAATTCGCGTCTGTTCCTGCGTCACTGTCTTCTTGATAATCTAAATCTAATACAGGTTGACCTGCATATATTCCACAGCTGACAGCTGCGACGTGATCTGTTATTGGGTCAGTCTTTAAAACCCCCTTTTCTAATAGTGAATTAATAGCAAGTTTCAAAGCAATCCAACCACCAGTTATACTAGCACAGCGAGTACCACCGTCAGCTTGAATAACGTCACAATCTATAATGATTTGTCTTTCACCCAATGAAACACGGTCTATTCCTGCGCGAAGTGACCTACCTATAAGCCTCTGGATCTCTTGGGTTCGACCTGACTGGCCATTTTTTGATTCTCTCCGCATTCTAGTGTTTGTTGATCTTGGTAACATACCGTACTCAGCAGTAACCCACCCTAAGCCAGAGTTTCTTAAAAACGGGGGTACTTTTTCATCTATGGTGGCAGTACAAATAACATGGGTTTCGCCACACTTTATTAGACATGAACCTTCAGAATGCTTGGTAATGTGTGTTTCGATAGAAACACTTCTAATTTCGTTTAAACTTCTACCAGATGGTCGCATAACGTTTTCTCCTAAATTATTTGTACCAAATACGCTTTCTTTAAAGAAGTTTGCAAGTACGATTGACTAATGAGCTAATAAACTAGTAAACAAGTATGCTTAATTAGGGTTTTTGATGCCGTCTACAAAAAACATTACAAATATAATGAGTGAAAGAAGTCGAGAGGTTTTTCAGCAGATAGTAGAAAACTATTTGTCGACTGGTGAACCAATGGGCTCCGTTGCGTTGACAGAAACGTTGTCAGAAAAAGTGAGCGCAGCAACTGTTCGGAATGTAATGCAGGATTTAGAGATTCTGGGGCTTTTGGATAGCCCTCATATTTCAGCCGGCAGAATACCCACTCAACTTGGGCTGAGAATGTTTGTTGATGGAATACTGGAGGTTGGGCAAGCAAGTCATGAGGATAAGCTTCGTATAGATGACACTATTGGAGAGAGTCAGCCAGCAGTTACATCATTATTAGATAGTATAGGGACAGCACTTTCTGGATTGACACAAAGTGCAAGTCTAGTTTTTTGTCCTAAACAAGAAGCTCCAATTAAGCATATAGAGTTTGTTAGTTTAGCAGACGATCGTACATTGGTGGTATTAGTTTTTGGAGACGGAAGTGTTGAAAACCGAGTTTTTGTTCCACCAAAGGGACAGACACCATCGTCAATGAGAGAGGCAGCTAACTTTTTAAATAACATTGGTATTGGCCATACTTTATCGGAGATACGGTTAAAAATACAAATAGAAATTAAAAAGAACAGACGGGAATTAGATGCTTTAGCTGCTGAACTTGTAAAGTTAGGTTTAGCTGTTTGGGAAAATGCAGATATCGCTAGTGAACGACTGATCGTAAGGGGTAGGTCTAATTTGTTAGATGAGACTCGACACGATTATGAAATAGAGAGAGTAAAAAATCTATTTGATGACTTAGAACGCAAACGAGATATTGCAGAATTTCTACAATTAACAGATGAAGGAGAAGGAGTCAGAATATTTATTGGATCAGAGAACAAACTTTTTTCACTTTCGGGTTCATCTTTGATTATTTCACCCTATATGAATATAGAGAAAAAAATTATTGGTGCTGTTGGTGTTATTGGCCCAACAAGGCTAAATTATGGGAGAATTGTTCCCATTGTTGATTATACCGCTCAGGTGGTTGGAAAATTAATATCTAAAATAGACAAAGGAAGAAAATGACTAAAATAAAAGATGAAGATGACTTTCAAACAGATCATTTAGAAAAGCTAGCAGAAGAAGATGTTGATTTAACAGAACCTGAAGCATCAGACGACATCGAAAGTCTTAAAGAAGAAAAAAACAGCCTTCAAGATAGGTTGCTACGCTCATTTGCAGATTTAGAGAACACACGAAAGCGTGGAGAGCGTGACAGAAGAGAGGCAGAGGAGTACGGAGGGTCCAGGTTGGCCAAAGATATGCTCGCAGTCTATGATAACTTGCGCAGAGCTGTCGACGCAGTTACGGAAGAACAGCGTGAATCCTCTAAGGCTGTTATAGAAGGAGTAGAGCTCACACTTAAGGAACTAATACATGTCTTTGGAAAGCACGGTATTGAACCTATTTTACCAGAGATTGGAGATAAGTTTGACCCTCAAGAGCATCAGGCCATGTTTGAAGCACCTTCCCCAGATGTGAAGGCAGGACATATAATCCAGGTGTTGGCTGAAGGTTTTATATTGAAGGAAAGATTGTTAAGGCCAGCTCAGGTTGGGGTTTCTTCAACACCCTGAAGATCCTTTAGTTCATATAATAATTGTAGAGCATCTTTAGGAGAAAGAGAGTCTGGGTTACTGTTTCTTAATTTAACCCTGAGTGGATCAAGTTTTTTGACATCTTTTGGGTGGTTGATTGGTGAAGAAAAAAGAGGAAGACTATCTGTAATGTTGTTTTTCTTCGAAGAGTTTTCTAGAGAGTTTAGAATAAACTGAGCCCTTTTTATGACAGACGAAGGTAAGCCAGCAAGTTTCGCCACTTGCACTCCGTAAGATCGATCTGCTGAACCGCTTTTTACAGTGTGTAGGAAAATTATCTCTCCTTCCCATTCTTTTACCGCTACAGTTGCATTTTGAACACTTTCGAGTGTTTTACTAGTAGCTGTTAATTCATGATAATGTGTGGCAAACAGAGCCCTGCATTTGTTTTTTGAGTGCAGGTGCTCGAGAGTTGCCCAAGCAATTGACAGGCCATCATAGGTTGAGGTGCCTCGACCTATTTCATCTAAAATAACTAGAGCGCGGTCATCAGCTTGGTTTAAAATTGCTGCTGTTTCAACCATTTCTACCATAAAAGTAGATCTCCCTCGTGCTAGATCATCAGAAGCACCTACTCTACTAAAAACTTGTGAAAACAGACCTATTTTTGCTTCAGCCGCTGGTACATATGACCCTATTTGTGCAAGAATTGCTATCAATGCGTTCTGGCGTAAAAAGGTTGATTTCCCAGACATATTTGGCCCTGTTAGTAGCCATATATTGGCCCCACCCTTAATCGCCGATAAGTTACATGAGTTTGAGACAAATGGGGTGTTTCCTGTTCTGTTAATTGAAGTTTCAACTACTGGATGTCTTCCAGAGACTATTTTAAAATCCCTAGATTGGTCTAGCTTTGGTTCAACCCACTCTGAATCGCTTGCAAGATATCCAAGACTACAAAACACATCAATTTCTGCCAAAGTTGATGCCAAGTATGTGAGAGGAACAATGCGTGATAAAACAGAACCCTTAAGCGTATCAAAAATTTCTTTTTCGAGGCTACTTATTGCGCCTGTAGCGTTTAATAGTTTTGTTTCGAGATTTGAAAGCTCTATTGTTGTGAACCTAACAGAATTAGCTGTGGTTTGACGATGAATAAATAGATCAGAAAAACCTTGAGAAAACATTTTTTCACTATGATTAGTTGTTGTTTCAATAAAATAACCAAGTACGTTATTGTATTTAATTTTTAGAGATGAAATGCCTGTTTTTTCAACATAACTAGCCTGTAGCTGACTTATTATTTTTTTGTTATCATCCTTTAATAATTGATGTTCATCTAAACTTTTTGAAAACCCTTTTTTTATAAAATTTCCATCCTTTATTAGTTGTGGTGGATTTTCGTCTAAAGCATTACTAAGCATTAAAATAGTATCAGAAAACCCTATGAGCACACCGTTTTTTTCTTTTATGAGATCTGGGAGATCAATATTAGAAAACTCTTGATTTAGTTGTTCTGCTTGAACTAGTCCATTTTTAATAGAACTTAAATCACGTGGTCCACTGCGGTCTATTGATAAACGAGTTAGTATACGACCAAGATCAGGAGTTTCTTTAAGAAGATTTTGAACCCTTTCCCGAAGATCTTTATTTTTGTAAAACAAACGAACGCAGTCTAACCTACCCTTTATTAGCGTTAAATCTGTTGAGGGCCCTGACAACCACCTCTCCAAAAGCCTGGCACCAGGAGATGTTTGTGTTTTATCTATTGTGGTCAGTAGGGAACCAGCTTTCTCCCCCTTTAAGTTACGTAAGATTTCTAAATTTCTCCTAGTAGCAGGATCAATTTGTAATATTTTTTCCTTATTTTCTTTTACGGGAGTTTTTAAAAAGGGGAGGTGACCTTTTTGAGTTATATCTAGATAGTCAATAAGAGCACCCATTGCTGATAGCTCAGCCCGAGTAAAACTTCCAAATGAATCAAGTGACGATACACCGTATAGACTTCTTAAACGTCTATCAGAGGACCCACTATCAAAGCTACTTTTACCAAGTGGAGAGAGTACGGTGCCAGCTTCTGAAGCAAGTGGACTAATGTCGCTATATATACTTTCAGATATTATAACTTCGCTCGGCGAAAGCCTGGATAACTCAATAGCTAACTTAGCTCTAGCGCACTGGCTTGTTGTAAGCTCGCCAGTAGACATATCCACCCAAGCGATGGCTCCCTCTGACCTGACCTCAGAAAAAGCTAACAAAAAATTGTTACTAGTGGACTCTAGTAGGCTTTCTTCAGTTAGAGTGCCAGCCGTAACAAGCCTTACTACTTCACGGTTCACTACAGATTTTGGGCCTCTTTTTTTTGCCTCGATAGGGCTTTCCATTTGTTCACATACGGCAACCTTAAAACCTTGTGTTATTAGCTCTAGCAGGTAGCTCTCTGAAGCATGAGCAGGAACACCACACATTGGAATATCTTTTCCACTATGTTGACCTCTTTTTGTAAGTGTAATTCCTAGAGCCTTTGATGCGACGATGGCATCTTCAAAAAACAGCTCGTAAAAATCTCCCATTCTATAAAATAAAAGTGCTTCTTTATACTGTTCTTTGATGTTTAGGAACTGAGCCATCATGGGGGTTATTTTTTTTATTGTGACGTCCATGATGTATCCTAAAAGGTTTTTAAATAACTTTACAAATAAAATATTGAAGGAGAATTTATTAAAATAAACTAAAACTATTTATACTTTTTGACCAGTTGCATTTTTATTTAGATTAGATATTCAGGTAAGATAAAATAACGTGTGTATTAATTTGTTTATTTGTTATGATCAAATAGAGATCGACCACATGTATTAGGCTCTAAGAAAAATAATTTTACTTAGGGTTTTAGGAGAATGTTCGTGACTTTAACTGCCTTTCAATCAGGGTTTTATCTTCATCACCTCTCTTTTGAGAGCCAGCGTCCAGAGCGTTTGGCGTTGTTTTATTCAAACGTTATGGACATGGACCTTAATAAGCAGTCTGATAGTGAGTGGCGGTGTGAAGGGCCAGGAAGACGTATAGTTTTTGTTCCTGGTGAAAACAAGAAACTGGCCTACGCAGGTTTGGCGTGTGGAAACATTGAAGGTCTGAAGGCTTTAAGGTCTAGGGCCTATAGTGAAAATATTAAAATTTTGGAATGTGGCTCTCCATATTTTGAAGATGGAGCATTTTCTTTGAGAGACCCTGATGGAAACCTTATATGCTTTGGGGTTGAAAGTTTTGCTGACAACAAAAGGAAAGCAATTAAGGGGCCCATACAGCACCTTACGTTTGCATCATTTGATGTTGAAAGATTTAGAGACTTTTATCATTATAAACTTGGGTTTAAAGTAACAGACCAAGTTTTGCATGATAACGGTTCATTAGCTACCTGTTTCACAACGTCTAACCATGAACATCATACTATTGCTTGTTTCAAGTCTGACCGCAAAGGTATTGATCATCACTCGTATGAGGCTGGCGATTGGAATTATATTCGAGACTGGTGCGATCATTTTTCGGACCACAATATTCGTTTGATGTGGGGACCCGGTCGCCATGGGCCAGGTAATAACTTATTTGTCTTTATTGAAGATCCTGACGGGAATTGGATAGAGGTCTCTGCGGAGTTAGAGGTTGTTTGTGATCGGGAAGTAATAGATTGGCCACAAACGGAACGAACACTTAATTTATGGGGAAACGCTATTTTGCGTTCTTGAAAGGAGATATTATGAGACTTATTAGCTTTACACGATTAGGAGAGATTGGCTTTGGCGCACTTGTTGACGGCGGGGTTGTAGATTTAACTAACCAACTAGATTATGGTGTTGATACAATTAAAAGTGCTCTGGAATCTGACCTTTTAGAGTTTATAGGGGACTATGTTGAAGATAGGTCACCTAATTTTTCAATGTCAGATGTCACACTTTTACCGGTGATTCCTAACCCAGCAAAAATTATCTGTATAGGTCTGAATTATGAAAATCACCGAAAGGAAACACAGCGCCCAGATGTAGCGTATCCAACAATATTTGTACGATACCCAGACTCACAAGTTGCTCATGGGCAGGCTCTTATTAAACCTAAATCCACTGAGAGATTTGATTATGAGGGAGAAATGGCCGTGATTATTGGACAAGGCGGACGTAATATTTCTGAGGACTCTGCATTAAGCCATGTTGGGGGCTATGCGTGTTATAATGATGGTAGTGTGAGGGATTGGCAGAGGCACACTTCCCAATTCACGCCTGGAAAGACCTTTCCCGGCACTGGAGCATTTGGCCCATATATGGTGACCAAAGAAGAGGTAGGGGATTATACTAAATTACCCATTCAAACCCGATTAAACGGGGAGGTAATGCAAGATGCAACACTTTCTGACCTAATTTTCCCAATCCCACGACTTATAAGCTATGTGTCCCAGTTTACTCCATTAGCACCTGGAGATGTAATAGTGTCTGGAACGCCTGGTGGAGTTGGAGATAAACGAGAGCCACCAGTATATATGGTCCCAGGTGATTTAGTTGAAGTCGAAATCGGTATGCTTGGTATATTGGCTAACCCGGTAATAGGTGAATAAGTACCGCAAGTCTCTGATGTGACAAAAAATGAGATCATAGCAAAGACCGATGTATTAATAGTTGGAGCAGGCCCAACTGGATTACTGTTGGCTAACCTTCTTGGGTCTATGGGTGTTGAAACCATTGTAATTGAACGAAATGAGGGGACAGTTCAAGAGCCTAGAGCTGTTTCCATTGATGACGAATCTATGCGGGCCTTACAGGCGGCAGGTCTTTCGAGCAAAGTAGAAAAAATTGTGACTCGTGGGTATGGCTCCATTTATAAAGGACCCTCAGGGCAGGTTTTTTCTGAGGTAAAGCCGTCCTCTAAAGAGTTTGGGTTTGACAAGCGAAACGCTTTTCAACAACCAAGGTTAGAGTCACTTCTTTTGAACGGACTAAAGCGCTTTGAGTCTGTAAAGTTTTTTTTCAAAACGACGTTGGTTAGTTTTAAGGATAATTCAGAAACAGTTATTTCTTCAGTTAAGCCTCTTGAAGGAGATGAGTATAAGATAGAATCTCGATATATGGTGGCCTGTGATGGAGGGCAGTCAACGACTCGAAAAGCACTTGGAATTAAAATGCTAGGGACTACTTTTGAAGAGCCCTGGTTAATTGTAGATCTTAAAACAACAAAGAATAGCTGTTTTCATACTGAAGTGCTGTGTGACCCAAGCCGCTCTTGTATAACATTACCGGGACCATATGGAGTTCGTAGATATGAATTTAAACTTCGTAAAGGTGAGGATCCTGAGCGTATAGTTAAAGAAAGTAATGTAAGGAAGCTTTTGCGTTCAGTTGGGGGCGACGGAAATGAAGAAATTCAGCGAGTGCGGGTTTATACTTTTCATGCAAGGTTAGCAGAGTTCTGGCGAAAAAAACGGATGTTTTTGGCTGGAGATGCCGCTCACTTAACGCCACCTTTTGCAGGGCAAGGAATGAATAGTGGTTTGCGAGATGCTCACAATCTAGCCTGGAAGTTATCAGAAGCCTTACAGAGCTCAGATGTTTCAGATAGTTTTCTTGATAGCTATGAAACGGAAAGAAAGCCTCATGCAGCTGCAATGATTAACCTGGCTTTACGAATGGGTCAAATTATGATGCCTTCATCTAGAATTCAAGGGGCTTTGATTAGGGGGGGGTTTCGTGTTTTAGGCCTTTACCCTCCAGCAAAAGATTACTTTTCACAAATGCGTTATAAACCAAAACCAAGGTTTAAGGACGGATTAGTCTGGCATAGTATGGATACAGAGAATATCGTCGGTCAAATGTTTCCCCAACCTGTTGTTGAGGGGGTTGATCGGGAGCGGATTCTTTTAGATAAAATATTGAAAGACAACCTTACGATAATAGTATTTTCGGAAAGCCCCGAAAAAAATATTTCAGCTAAAATGGTAGAAAAGGTTTTACAAGAAAATGTTAAGGTTATTGGTTTGACGCCAGAGTGGATGAACCCAAAATCTACGTATTTCCCAATATTTCGAGATTGTGAAAGAGTTTTTTCAAAAAAACCATTCAAGAAACTTATGAACAGAACTTTTTTACTAAGAAGAGATAGATATGTGGCGGCATCAAAAACATTTGAAAAAACAGACGATTTAATACCTATCATGCAGGCTTTAATGGCAAAGGCCTAGAGGATTTTTGGAAAACTAGCTAACAAATGCCCTTTCAACAACAAAAGTTGATGGGCGGCTATTAGAGCCCTCATCCAAGCCTAAACCTTCCAGCAAGGATTTAGTATCGTTTAACATACTCATTGACCCACATATCATTCCACGATCTGTTTCAGGGTTCATTATAGGAAACCCAAGGTCCTTAAAAATCTCTCTTGATTCAAGCAATGTAGTTATTCTACCCATTTTTATATAATTCTCTTGGGTAACTGTTGGATAGTGAATTAGATTTTTTTTAGCAAAATATCCTACTAATGGATCTGATTTCACTTTTTTTATCAACTCAAAGCTATACTTAAGTTCACTAACTTCCCTACATGTATGACAAAGTATAATTTGATCAAATTTTTCATAAGTCTCTGGATCCTGAATGAGGCTTGCAAATGGCGCTATGCCGGTTCCAGTCGAGAACAAATAAAGCCTTTTACCAGGTAACAGTGCGTCGTTAACAAGTGTACCAGTAGACTTTTGTCGCATCAGTACAATATCTCCAATTGAAATTTTTTGGAGATGTTTGGTAAGTGGGCCTCCCTCAACTTTAATTGAGTAGAACTCAATCTCCTCATCCCAAGATGGGCTTGCGATAGAGTAGGCTCTAAAAATAGGCTTTTCAGAGTTAGGTAGGCCAATCATTACAAACTCACCAGATCTAAACCTGAAACTTGAGGGTCGAGTAATTCTAAATTTGAACAAACTTTTAGTATAGTGTGTAACTGATGTAACTTTTTCGGCATAGACACCCGCTGGAATATTTGATTTTATTTCATTCATAATTGAGCCTTATTTATTATACTCAGGTGTGTTTTATTTTTTGTATGGCGCTGTTTGTAACACTTTTATAGTTTGTCCCTTAATGAGAACCATAACATAGCTAAAACTAGTAATGGTTTTTGAAGAGACCCTCCCCCTGGAAATTTGGGAGTTGGCACTGTCGCCATTAAATCAAATTTTTCGGCCTGTCCAGAGATTGCCATGGCGGCTAGTTTTCCACCCATCGTAGCCATCGCAACCCCGTGACCAGAATAGCCACTAGCAGAAATGATATTTTTATCTACTTTTGCAAAATAAGGCATTCGGTTCATTGTAATTCCTAAAGTACCACCCCAGGAGAAATCAATTTTAACACCTTTGAGTTGTGGAAAAATGTTTAACATGGGTTTTCGAACTTTTCCCTCAATATCTTTAGGAAACTTATATCCGTATGATTCTGAGCCACCAAATAGTAAACGTCTATCCTTAGAAAACCGGAAATAATTAACAATAAATTTAGTGTCAGAGACAGCATAATTGTTTTTTATTAAGCGCTCTTGCTCTACTTTTGACATCTGTCGTGTTGCTACTATAAAGTTATTGATTGGCATTACCCAGTTAGAATTCTTATCGTTTATGGCTCCTTGATAGCCATTACATGCAAAAATCACGTAACTAGCAGTCACTTTAGATTGTGGAGTTTTTATTACGGTTGATGCTCCTTGTAATATTTCTAAAGCCCGCGTTTTTTCAAAGATTTTAACCCCTTTTAAATGAGCTTTTTTTGCAAGGCCCAGGACGTAGTTTAAGGGGTCAACATGGCCACTACCAGTATCAAGGTATCCTCCAAAATAAGCTTCTGTATTAACGATATTCCGTAGCTCTTCTTTGTTAAGCTTTTGTATTTTTTTGTAGTTATAAAGCTTCCTAAGATGATCAACGTAATGGTGCTCATCTGAGATTATACTTTTTTTATGAGAGGCGTGGACTATACCAGGTTGAAAAGCACAGCCCTTTATGTCTTTTGTCAATTTTTTTACTAATTCAACAGCCTCTAGTGAAATATCCCAAAGCCTATGGGCATTATCATTTCCAACTAGTTTTTCTAAATCCAATTGATTTACGCGCTGCCCTGTTCCAACTTGGCCGCCATTTCGGCCAGATGCTCCAAACCCTACTCGCTGCGCTTCTAAAACAATTACTTTATAGCCTTCCTCAGCTAAGTGTATTGCCGCTGATAGACCAGTATAGCCTGCGCCCACAATACAAACATCACACTTTAATTCACCCTTTGAAATTTCAAAAGATGGTAAAAACACTGAATTCCAAGCGTAGTATGAATTAGGGTATTCGCCAAACTTATCGTTGGCCGTTAATAAGTCCATGATTTAGACCACCATTTTAGGTGTTTAAAAGTAGATGTTGACGTTCCCATGGAGAAATTTCCTTTTGATACTCCTCTAATTCTGCTCTTTTTAAATCTGAAAAAAGTTTACAGAACCCCAAACCTAAAACATCTTGAACCTCTTTTGCCTCGTCTAATAAGTCCAAGGCGCGGCTTAAACTTACTGGAAGATTGTTTTCTGATTCCGTCACTTCTCCTCTTGCTGGGTCTCGAGGTTTTATTTTATTAACTATTCCTAGGTAACCACAGGCCAGACTTGCCGCGATTGATAGATATGGATTTGTATCACTTCCAGCTATTCTATTCTCCACTCGACGGTTGGTAGGCTTAGAGTTTGGTATGCGGATACCGGTGGACCGATTATCGTAAGACCATTCAAGGGTGTTTGGAGAGCTTTCCTGAGTAGCAAATCTACGGTATGAATTTACATAAGGAGCCAAAAATGGAATTGTACTCATTAAGTACTTTTGCGAGCCACCTATAAAGTTATAGAAAGCTTCAGTTTCACATCCATTTGGTCCTGTAAAAATATTTAAACCTGTCTTAGTGTCTATAACAGACTGATGGATATGCATAGCACTTCCTGGTTGATCTCTCATAGGTTTAGCCATAAATGTTGCAAAGATTTTGTGTTTGAAGGCGGCTTCACGGATTGTACGCTTAAAGTAAAACACTTGATCAGCTAAGTTTAAGGGATCACCATGCATTAAGTTAATCTCTATTTGACCGGCACCACCCTCTTGAATAACAGTATCAATTTTTAAGCCTTGTGCTTCTGCATACTCGTAAATGGTGTCAATTACGGACCCCATTTCATCCACGGCGACCATAGAATAAGCCTGCTGCCTGACACCTTTGCGGCCATTTCTTCCAATAGGAGGCAGGATTTCCTCATTGGGGTCAGTGTTTGGCTGAGTTAGGTAAAACTCTATTTCAGGCGCAATTACAGGCTTTAGATTCTCTTTTTTATAAAGATCTATTACATTTTTTAGAATGTTCCGTGGAGCAATGTTGAGAGGGTTACCGTCACTTAATTCAAGATCATTTATGACTTGGAGAGTTGCATCATCTGCCCAAGGTACAGCTGCTGCTGTTTCCATGTCGGGCCGAAGAACAATATCTTTTTCCATCCATTGATTGGTTATATCCATATCGACGTACTCACCTGATATAGTCTGATAAAATAAGGAGATAGGTAATGAAAAAGTTGTGTCTGGTGTAAATTTGTAAATAGGCATTGATCTTCCACGAGACATGCCTGCTAGATCTGGGATAATGCACTCAACCTCTTCAAGACGTCTGTTTTTTTGAAAACCTAAGAAAGGTTTTGGTAAGGTTTTTTGCCAGTTACTTTCTTGAGATGACACTTTTAATTACTCCAAATACGTTATTATAGATTGATACCATAACATTTTACCCAACCCAATACAGATAATCCCTTTCTTAAAGACTGTCGACAATTAGGTCCCGCGTGGTAAGTAAGGTTTTATTGGAGGTGTATAAATGAGCTTTCGTTGTGAATTTGAAAAATACTGTGAGCAATATGGAAGACCAGACCATATTGAGCTGATGCTATGTGACCTAAACGGAATAGTGCGTGGAAAGTGGCACCCTACCGATCAGATTGAGAAGCTGGATTCAGGAGCCGTTCGCTTGCCAATATCAACATATGTTCCGAATATTTTTGGTGAAGACGTTGCCGAGACTGGCTATGGAATTGTTGTAGGAGATCCAGATGAAAAAATTATTACAATTCCCAATACTCTAAAGCCAGTAACTTGGCAGAAAAATAATGTTGCTCAAGTTTTAGTGGAAATGACTTCCAAAGAAGGCACTGTCTCCTCACTTTCCTCTAGAGGTATACTGGCTTCAACCTGGAAACGTTTAAAGGATTGCGGTTTAAGCCCAGTTATAGCTTGTGAGCTAGAGTTTTATATATTTGATAAGAGGGAGTCTCCAAGCGATCCACCTATGCCTCCACACAGCGGCCCGACAGCACAAAACTATGACCTTGAAGTTTTAAACCGTAACAAAGGTTTTTTAAATGAGGTTCAATCTGCATCAAAATCCCTCGGGTTGCCCGTTGATGCTATCATTGCAGAATTTGGGCCCGGGCAATTTGAGATAAATTTTAGACATACACAAAATGTTTTAGATGCTGCAGATGCCGCAGTTTTTTTTCGCAGACTTGTGAGAGGAGTTGCTGAAAATCATGGTAAAGAAGCAACTTTTGTAGCCAAACCATATGTTGAATTTCCGGGCAACGGAATGCATGTACACGTGTCTATGTTAAATGGAATTGGGGAGAATGTTTTTAAATCTTCTGTGGGGCTACCGGATACCCTTAAGTGGGCAGTCGGTGGGCTGCTGAACACTATGCATCAATTACAAGCTATTTATGCGCCTCATTTAAACTCTTATCGCCGCTTTCGATCAAATAGTTTTGCGCCATGCTCCCCAGATTGGGGTTTAGATAACCGAAACGCAGCAATTCGATTACCTGACTTAAATAGTGACTCAGCAAGGATAGAGCATCGAATTTCTGGTGCTGACGTAAACCCATACCTAGCAATTTCGGGTGTTTTAGGTGGTATATTAGATGGAATACAGAATAAAACCCTTCCGCCACCAGCAATAGATAGTTCGGAAAGAGCACCATTAAATAAATTGACCTCAGATTGGTCTGAGGCAATCAGAAACTTTGAAATATCAGAGCTTGCTGTTGATATTTATGGAAAAGAGT
>TARA_B110000003_G_scaffold126515_1_pt1 | contig 14429 bp, 11 predicted proteins | sample TARA_B110000003 | Tara Oceans TARA_B110000003 (sample SAMEA4396424) | marine metagenome | biome: Westerlies Biome; feature: [SRF] surface water layer (ENVO:00010504); material: water (ENVO:00002006), including particulate matter (ENVO:01000060) such as... | depth 5 m
GCACCGTCAGCGATGCCTTGACCGCCACACACGCCGCACTCGTCAAAGACGTTGCCGTCGCAGTCGCAAGCGCCGTCAGCGATGCCTTCACCGCCGCAAACGCCACACCCGTCTTCCACGTTGCCGTCGCAGTCGCAGTCGCCATCTGGGATGCCGTCGCCACCGCACACGCCACACTCGTCAAGGATGTTTCCGTCGCAATCGCAAGCACCATCAGCGATGCCGTCACCGCCGCACTCGTCGCACTCGTCAAGGACGTTGCCTTCGCAGTCGCAAGCGCCGTCGGCAAGGTCAGCACATCCACATTCGTAAACAGCTCCAGGACCATTGCAGATGTCGCAGGCATCAAGGATCGCATCGCCACCGCAAACCCCGGCGCAATCCAACTCCTCACATGAGCCGTCGTCTTCAGTAGCCTCCAAGTCGTAGTTGCATGCAGTCGAATCCGTACAACCAGGAATGGGGCAGCTGTCAAACTCCAAAACATCTCGCCATTCCTGTTCCTGATCACCATTCATGTAAACAGAAAAATAAACCTGACCTGACAAGGTGCCGGACGTCGTGATTTGAGCAAACATGATTTTCAAATCATCTCCAGCCAAACCGGTTTGGTTCGCTTCCACTCCTTCGAAAGGCTCGTACCAAGCGCCCCCTGTGACATCATTGACCGTGACGTTTTGGCCTGCATCTCCACCAGTAAATTCCAAAGAGGCATCAATGTCTCCCCAAATTGTGGACATGCCCGCAGCTGTGGTTTCAGCATTGTCAGCACCAATGGTCAAGTAGCTGTCGTACACCACCTCTGGGAACGCACCCACGATTACGTCACTGATTGAACTTGCATTCCAGCTGGAGTTGTATGGATTGTTGTACCAATTCCCACTGGTGGATTCGATGATCAGTGGGTTGTTCGCATCCCCCGCACAGCCACCGAGATAGTCCGTCGAGTTCAAACAATTCAGGTACAACCGATAAGTCGTTTGACCGGCAAGTTCTCCAGAATCATGGGAGGTCACTTCCTCGATGGAAACGCAATATCCATCTGGTGCTGGATCAAAATTGCCCGGTGCCAAAAATTGGGCTTGGAATGCCGTCACACAAAGTGTGAGCAACGCAGTGAAAAGTACTCGCATAGCGATAACAGTTTGGTTTGGAATAGAATTCAGTTCAACAGTGCAAAAAAGACGGTTTGAAGTCAATTAAGCAGCGTAAAGAAGCACCAGTTTCAGGTGTAACTCCAAATGATTATATCCATAATTGTTCGTTATTTTTAAGCAGTCGGATTGCGTTACATAATATCCATCCCGTAGAACCAGATATCGCTTATTTCAAGCCTCATTCCAGAGCCTATAATCTTTCGATTGTACGGGTTTGATTTCACTCTCAAAGGGTGCTTTGACCAATATAATTTTGGCCCACAACACCATTGTAGCGCTCTCACACAGCCGCCATGTTCAGCGCGTCCTGTGTGACTTTTCATCCCTCACACAGGCAAGTCTGAGGAAAATATGCAGTATATTCGCCCCTCGTTTGAGGTACCATAGCTCAGTTGGTAGAGCAACGGATTGAAAATCCGTGTGTCCCAGGTTCGAATCCCGGTGGTACCACATTTCAAGAAGCCGCATCCCAGCGGCTTTTTTGTTGCACTTTTGTGCAGCATGAACTCTCTACTTGACATCGGTGCTTTCCCTTCTTGGCCCAACGACATGGATGCACTCTTTTGGATCCACGAAGAAGGTTTGGATGGCCAATGCGTAGACGACTACCGGCAAGCTCTGCAAAAATCGACTTCAGCGCCCATCAAATTGGCCATTGTCGAAGGAGGCGAAACGATGAAGTCTTGGGATCAACTCCCCTCTTTGCTTCAGGTTTTTTCTCGTCACCAGTTGTCCCGACACAGCGTCGTTTTGACGACTGGCGGAGGAGCCATGAGTGATGCTGTAGGCTTTGCTGCATCCATTTGGAAACGTGGAATGCGGGTGGCCCATGTGCCCACCAGTACCCTTGCCATGGTGGATGCTGCATGGGGCGGGAAAACGGCTTTCAACTTCGAAGGAAAGAAAAATCAATTGGGCACCTTCCATGCACCCTTGTTCGTTCACATCGACTCATGTTGGTTGAATACTTTGCCTGAACGCCATCGGCGATCGGGATTGGCTGAGGTGGCCAAACATGCCATGCTCGACCCAAACTTGGGATGGAGCCATCTCAAAGACTGGCCTGACTGGTCGCCAACGGACCAAAGCGTGCTTCGCACTTGGACAGATCGCATGAAGGCTTCCGCGGAAGCCAAACGGCGCATCGTGGAAGAGGACCCCTTCGAAACAGAGCGTCGGGCAACCTTGAATTTGGGACATACCGTAGGTCATGCGGTCGAAGCACACTTCTCCACCACAGATGTCCCTTGGCTCCATGGTGAAGCAGTGGCCCTGGGGCTGAGGTTCGCCATTTTCATGGCCTCAGAATCTTCAACTGAAGATTTCCAACCTTTGAAGGACTGGCTGCGGCGTCAAGTGCCGCTTCCCTCCGTCAAGTGGCCATCGGCGGCTGAACTTTGGCCACTCATGGTGCACGACAAGAAAAACAGTCTAACGGAAGTGCGCGAGGTGCAATGGCAGGGTTGGGGAGAAGTGATTTGGCCAAAAATTTTGGAAAAGGTCACCTTTGAGGCAACTTGGCAAAGCTTTTTGCGTTCTGAAATGGTATCCCCTCACTTGTGAATCTTTTCAATTTTGGAAAAAACAGCATCTGAATTGGCCGTCTTGCTCGATGGAAGCGTCGCTGGCAACCCAGACGCGCGCATCAAACGCCTCGCAAAAATTGAATCCGCAGGTCCCGGTTCGGTGTCGTTCATTGCAAATCCCGAGTACGAGCGCTTCATCTTCACGACGAAGGCTAGTGTCGTGATTGTCAAAAAAGACTTCGTGGCCTCTTCAGCCCTTCCTCCTGAATTGACGCTGCTCCGAGTGGAAGACCCCTACCGCGCATTTGCCCACCTTTTGGAAGCGTATGACTCCCTATTGAAGCGGAAGGAAGGGATCCATCCAACCGCCCATGTGGACAGCGATGCCAAAATCGGAAAGGGATGCTACATCGGCCCAGGGGTAGTTGTTGAGCAAGGGGCTGTGATAGGAGATCGCACCGAGCTTCATGCAAATGTCCACGTGGGCAGGGCCGTGCGCATTGGTTCGGACACTGTCTTGCACAGCAACACCCGTGTGCTCGATCGATGTGTGGTTGGCAACCAATGTGTCTTGCAAAGTGGAGCGGTGATTGGATCTGATGGATTTGGCTTCGCACCCGTTGAAGATGGCTCCTACGCCAAAGTGCCCCAAACAGGCAATGTCATCGTCGAGGACGCTTGCGACATTGGCGCCAACACCACCATTGACAGGGCGACCTTAGGTAGCACAGTGATTCAAAAAGGATGCAAATTGGACAACTTGATTCAGATTGCCCACAATGTGGTCATTGGCGAATCCACTGTCATTGCAGCCCAAACAGGTATCGCTGGGTCCACTGAAATTGGAACGCGGTGCATGATTGGTGGCCAAGTGGGCATCGGAGGGCATTTGAAAATTGCCGATGGGTGCAGAATTGCGGCCAAATCTGGAGTGAGTGCGAGTCTCATTCAGCCCCACCAAACCTACCAAGGGAATCCCGCGGTGCCAGTAAAGCAGTTCCAAGCTTACCACATTGCACTCCGCAGGTTGGTGCGCATCCCATTGAGCGAAAGGCTGGCGGCAATCGAAGAAGCCCTGCACGGCGAACAAACCCCAAACGCACAAGTGCCAAGTGGTTCCGCCCGCTGACGTACGTTTGCACTCATGATTTCGTCCAACCAACAACACACCCTGAAGGGAGAAATTTCCTTTCAGGGCATCGGTTTGCATTCGGGGGTCCACAGCAAAATGACCTTGGCTCCCGGAGCGACCAACTCAGGGTATGTCTTTGTGCGCACCGACATGGAGGGCCAACCCGAAATTCCAGGCCTTGCGGCCAATGTGTGCGAGACGCGTCGAGGGACCACCCTCAAGGTTGGAGAGGCCATGGTCCACACCACAGAGCATGTGCTTGCGGCATTGTATGCCTCCGGCATCGACAACGCCAGGCTATTGATTGACGGTCCTGAGGTCCCCATCCTAGATGGTTCGGCCATGCCTTTCGTCGAAGGAATCGACTCTGTTGGTGGTGTATCGCAAGAGGCGAGACGGAAATTCTTCAAAGTCAGGAAGAACATCAGTCACAAGGATGACTCTGGGGTGGAGATGCTGATTGTCCCCCTTGAAGAGGAGGTGTTCAAAGCCACGGTCATGGTGGATTACAACAGCCCCATCCTTGGAACCCAGCACGCCCGCCTCGAACATTTGGGAGATTTCAAGGAAGAAATTGCCGCGAGCCGCACCTTCGTGTTTCTCAAAGAAATTGCCAGCCTGGCAGAACAAGGGTTGATCAAGGGTGGCGACCTCGACAATGCAGTGGTATTGGCCGAACGGTCCTATACCCGTGAGGAGTTGTCCACCATCGCCGAGGCGCTTGGCAAGGACTCCTTGTCTGGAACGGCAGACCAACCAGGCGTCTTAAACGTCTCTGAAATGCGGTTTCAAAATGAACCAGCACGGCACAAACTCTTGGACATTGTCGGAGATCTCGCATTGACAGGACGATTCATCCATGGCCACGTCATGGCGGCCCGGCCTGGTCACGCGGCCAATGTGGCCTTTGCCAATTTGTTGGCAGCCACCATTAAGGACCAAGAGGACATGCCCGACTTCAGAACTGACCGCCCTTCCTTGATGGACATCAACGACATTTCTGCGATGCTGCCTCATCGGTACCCTTTCCTTTTGGTCGACCGAATCATGGACATCGATGACCAAAGCATCACTGGCGTCAAGAACGTCACATTGAACGAACCCTTTTTCCAAGGCCATTTCCCCAACAACCCCGTGATGCCTGGAGTTCTTCAAGTCGAAGCCATGGCCCAAGTGGGGGGCATTTTTGCCTTGTCCTCGGTGGAGGACCCTGAAAATTACTCGACTTATTTCATGAAAATTGACGGTGTCAAGTTCAAGAAAAAGGTGCTTCCTGGCGACACCCTGGTGTTTTATCTCACGCTCATTTCCCCCATCCGAAGAGGTTTGGTGAACATGAGAGGACGTGCCTATGTCCGAGGTGAGTTGGTGTCTGAAGCCTCCATGCTTGCCCAAGTCGTTAGAGATCGGGGCCCTCAAGACGCGCAATGATGCAACAGGCGACATCCATCTCACCCAAGGCCCACATTGACGCCAGCGCGCGCATTGGTGAAGGTGTGGTGATCGAGGCTTTCGCATTCATTGGCCCCGACGTTCAAATTGGTCCGGGCACTTGGGTGGGGCCGCATGTCACCATTTTGGGCCATACCACCGTAGGCAAGGACTGCAAGCTCTTTCCCGGATGCGTCTTGGGAGCAGACTCCCAAGATTTGAAATACAATGGGGAACTGACAAGAGTGGAAATCGGGGACCGCACCCAGATTCGAGAATGCGTGACGGTTCACCGCGCCACCACCGATCAACTGGTGACGCGGATTGGTTCTGATTGCTTGATCATGGCCTATGTGCATGTCGCGCACGACGTGCAGATTGGCGATTCAGTCATCCTCGCCAATTCGTGCAATGTCGCAGGTCACGTTGTGATTGAAAGCCATGTGATCATTGAAGGAATGGTTGGGGTTCAACAATTCGTGCGCATTGGACAGCATGCATTTGTCGCAGGGGGAGCTTTGGTGCGCAAGAACGTTCCGCCTTTCATCAAAGCGGCACGTGAGCCACTGAGCTACATCGGGATCAACGGCATCGGGTTGCGTCGTCGAGGTTTTGATCTCGACCGCATCCAAGCATTGGAGGACATTTACAGGACCTTGTATGTCCTCAACAACAACATGTCACAGGCGATGAAAGCTGCGGAATTGGAATTGCCACAATCCGAGGACAAAGAGACAGTCCTCGGCTTCATCCGCAAATCGGACAAAGGCATCATTCGCGGCCCGTTCTAAGATCATGGCTGTTCAACTCGCCGCTTTTCAAGCCACTGACCTGACCCTTCATAGAGGCCACCATGTTGTTTGGAAGGATGCCACATGGCGGCTGGACGCCCCAACGGTCATCCTTGGGAAGAATGGTCAAGGAAAAAGTTCAACCCTTGCCATGTTGGCTGGCCAGTTGTCGCCCATCCAAGGTGAATTGTCACTTGTTCATCATGGCAAGGTCATTGCTCCAGATGCATGGATGACCTCAGTTTCACTCGCCGCTCCTTGGGCCTCGACACCTGGGCATCTTAGCTTGTCCCAAACCCTTGCTTTCCACGGCCAATTTAGGACCCCTCGATCTGGGCCACGGCATTGGGAAAGGCTCTTGTTGGAATCGGGATTGAAGGTGGGGGACCATGTTCCCTTGGCTTCATGGAGTTCTGGCCAGCGTCAAAGACTGTCCTTGGCATTGGCTTTGGGCTCCGAAGGCCAGGTGGTGTTGCTCGATGAACCTGCGACCAACCTCGATGCGGACGGAATCCAGTGGCTTCAGGCCCAAATGGACATCATTTCACGTGACACCCTGCTGGTGGTGGCGACCAATGACCAAAAAAAAGAGGGCTTCCAAGGCGCGTCAATCCTGGAAGTTTGAAGAAAAGTGAGGTCTTGATGTAACTGTTTGAGAGGTGGGGGCGTAACAGGAGGAAAATCTTCAACCCTCTCATCTCATCAACGATGAAAAAATTTCTCTTCCCCCTCGCTGCCTTTGCAGCACTTTCTACTGGCAACCTCTTCGCACAGGAAGCCGCTTTGTCCAACTACGACGCACCTGCATCAGCATATGATTGCGTTCAAGAAAACAAAGTCCAGGACCGCAGTCTTGATGTTCAAGGCGCTGTGATGGCAAATTCTTTTACCGCTTGTACAAACGGAACTTTGGCCAACGTGGCCCTTACTTTGAAAGGCGCTACCGACAACACTTGGTTCCTTGCCGAGATCCGCGATGCCTCGGGCAACATCTTGGACGACACCCGTTTCACCTCACGCAACATCCGTCAAAACGTTCTCGTTTTGGACCTCGAAGCAGAAGTGAAGAATGGTGCCAACTACTCATTGCAGATCACTTCTCCTGAAAACGGTCGCATTTCTTACCGTTACGAGCATGGTCCAATGGGCACCCTCGTGAATGACGGTTCACCTGTCCGTGGAAAGTTGACTGCAGCATTTGGCTTCAACGACGACAAATTCGATCAAATCGAAGCGCAATACGAAGGCCGTGGCGGAAACGCCCAGCCCGAGACGCGTGGCTTGGCCAACGAATGCAAGGTGGCAGTGAATGGCCATGACAACCGCATCAGCCTTTCTGAGTCGGGTCAGGGCATCGCCCAGTCTTTTCAAACCTGTGCCACTGGTGAATTGACCCATATCACCATCGCCATCCAGCGTTCGTTCGAGGACTTCTCAGGCCGTGCACTCGTGATGAACGGAAGCGGTGATGTTCTTTATGTCACAGACCTCGATTCTCGTGACATCGTCAAAGGCACATTGTCCATGCCTCTTGACTTGGAGGTCAACGCTGGCGAAGAATTGACTGTTGCTGTCAAGGTGCTTGGTGAGTCTAGGCTCGGAATCTTCAGCAACTCCAATGGCAATGCAGGATCTTGCGCCGTCAATGGAGTGGAAGTTGATGCGAATGTCGAATTCACCGCCTTCATCAGCGAGGTCCGCACTGGCACTCCTCAAGACTTGGAGGCTGCGAGCATCACAACCTTCCCCAACCCCTTCGCAGACCGTATCTCGGTTCACATGAAGCATGCTCCAGAAGGCAAAGTTGTGGTCCAGTTGCTCGACTTCTCAGGAAACGTACTTCGCTCTGACATGTTGTTCGTGGAGGACTCCGAAGGAAACATCACCTTCAACACCCGTGACATTGAGCGCCCAGGCTACTATGCCTTGCGCATCATCCAGGGTGACCAAGTGAAAAACATGACCATCTTGAAGCGGTGATCCTGCCCTACAAAAGACATTGAACCAAAGCGGTCCAGACGAATCATCGTCCGGGCCGCTTTTTTTGCATCAGACCCGACCACACAAATCCATCACCGTCTTTACAGGCTGGAAGCAATCTCCTGGGATTTGGACAAAACGGGTGATCCAACCTGACATGCCGCCATTCCAAAGTCCAGGATGCTCGAGGACCTTGCAGGGTAAGCCATCAATTGTTTTGGACACCACCAAATACCTTGACTCATCCACAAAACGCGACAGCGACTGACCCGGGCTCAACACCGCGACCATCTCCACTGGGTTGAAGTGTGTGGCCTTGGCAAGGATCTCATCTGAGGCCTCTGAAAACTCAGAAGTTTCGACAATTTGCGGACGAACGTGGAGGTTTCCATCCTCGTTCTCGATCTGTACCCAAAACGGTCCCCCTCCTGGTTGGCCTTCATTGGTCACCACCCCAACAATCCGAAGCGGTCTCTGCAACTCCTCCAAAAGGCATTCTGCAATTCCTTTGCACTCTGCCTGTGCATCCTTGAGCCACTCCAAAGCCGTTTGTGTGGCACGGGAGTCGCCCTGCTTGACCGCTTGCACCAAGTGATCCCTCTCCTCTGCCCATTTGCGCGCTTCTGCCACCAAAGCCTGGGTCCAAACGGAACGCAACGCAAGGCGCTTTGGAGAGGGAGCATTGTCAATGTTTCGAATCACCACCAGAGGAGTTGAGATGTCTTCGAGCAGGGGCAAAAGTGCCCCATGTCCCCCCGGGCGCTTCAACACGCGCCCGTCCTTGGCGTTGACCCAATCTCCAGATGCGGAAAGCGCCGGGGTGTCGGTACGTGAATCCTGAAGGTCAAACGACACCTTCGATGCCGTGTGAGCAGCAAGTGGGGCCAAATGGGCCTCGATCTCCTTTTGAAAGGACGATTGAACTGTGAACCACAGATGAGGCTGCTCAAAGAGCTCGGACCAAGCATAAACATGAGCTTGAAACGCCGATTGGGATTCTGCAGCACCTGGTCCGACTTGAAATGGCACCAAACCCTTGGGGAATTCACCTTCACGAAACATCGCGAATAGCGCCCCGACCACCTCTTCCGTGGTTGCCTCATTTGGCGCCAAACCTTCCTTGATGACAGATTCTTCCCACTCCTTGCCAAAGGCGAGCTGCTTGCGATTGGCCCACAAAGACTTTCCCTTTTCTGGATCGCTCCTCAGAACGCTGAACATGCGGGTCGCCGCTCCTGAGGCAGGCACAAACAAGCCACATTCATTCCCTTTTGGCGGATGTGCATGCCACAAGGCTACCTTCTGTTGCAAGGATTCTTCGGACCACAACTCCACACCATCGCCCAAAGTACAGGGCCGAAGGACATGGGGATGGGGCACAGGAGATGTCAACCGTCGCAGGCTCTCCTCGTCAGAGAGCGCGAACAACAAATTCCTGCGGACATCCATGGTCCGAAGGTACATTCATCGAGATGGGATTGTCGGTCAGGCCCTCCGCAAATGCGTGACCTTGGGGGCAACGCTGGAAAAGACCTCTGAGAGGTCTTGTGTCAGAGCGTTGCAGACCAAATCCATCGAGCTGCACAATTCCGAGACCAGCCCGGGCAAGGTGTTCAATTCAAAGGCAAACTTGCTGCAGCGTTCAATGTTGAGCACCATGGGCTCGAGGCCAGAGAGCCCCAACATTTTGACACTCGACTTGAGCTGATGTGCAATGGGGTGCAAGTCCTGGAGCCGAGATTGTCTGACACATTGCATCATGTCCAAACGGGCTGCAGGAGCCTGTTTCAAAAACAACTCAACAATTTGACGCACCATGGCCTCATTGCCATGGAACACTTGGTTCAAATATGTCAGGTCGTAATGACGGTCCATGAGAAGGCATACGTTTTTGTGGGCCAAAAAGTTTCATCCGACCATTCGCAGTAGATTCGCATCATGAGTGAAGGATCTCGTCCACGCATCTTGGTCACAGGAGGAGCTGGATACATCGGGAGTCACACGGCAGTGGCACTCCACGAAGCAGGGTTTTGGCCTGTCCTGTTGGACAATTTGGACAATGCCTCCGTCGAAGCAGTGACAGGCATTCGTGAGATCTGTCAGGCAGACCTTCCCTTCCATCAAATCGATGTGCGGGATGGCGCTTCACTCGACAAGCTCTTCAGCGACTTTGAGTCCCAGGGAAATCCATTGCAAGGCATCCTTCACTTTGCCGCACATAAGGCCGTTGGTGAAAGTGTCGAACAACCTGCCCGTTATGCTTCCAACAACGTCGGTGGACTTGCCGTCCTGCTGGAGGCGGCTTCCAAGCATGGGGTGGACGATGTGGTGTTTTCTTCGAGCTGCACCGTCTATGGAGAACCCCCAAGCGTTCCTGTCTCGGAATCTGCCCCTTTTCAAACCGCAGAATCCCCTTATGGCTGGACAAAACAAGCATGTGAGCGGGTGCTGACCGACCACGCCCAAAGCTTGGCCCAGGCCCGTGTGGCCTTGCTTCGGTACTTCAACCCCATTGGCGCCCACCCTTCCGCCATGATTGGAGAACTGCCCCTCGGCGTACCCAACAACCTCATCCCCTACTTGACCCAAACGGCAGCGGGAATTCGCCAAAGGCTGACCGTCTTTGGAAACGACTACCCCACCCCAGATGGCACCTGCGTCAGGGATTACCTCCATGTGATGGACCTCGCCGAGGCCCACGTAGCTGCCTTGAAGTGGTGCAAGAACCAAACCTCGCCCCAAAGTGTGGTGAGGGCCTTCAACCTTGGCACGGGCCAAGGAGCCTCAGTCCTCGAGGTGATCCAAACCTTTGAAAAGGTCACGGGGCAGCAAGTGGCGCATGAGGTTGGTGACCGCAGGGCTGGCGACGTGGTGGCGATATGGGCTGACCCCTCAAGGGCCCAAAAAGAGCTTGCATGGTCCACCCAACGGGACCTCGCAACCTCGCTGAAAGACGCTTGGAGGTGGCAAGAAAAGTTGAGCCGTTAGAACAAGGTCAATGACACGCTGAGCCATCCCAACACGTAGCCAGCGTAGACCTGTCGAGGAGTGTGTGCCTCGAGCTGAAGGCGGCTCCATCCCACAGCGCCTGCTGCCAAGAGGAGGGCCGTCACCCAATTTAAATTCCATGAACCATCCTGCATGGCCACGTTGACGTAGACGGCAAGGATGCCACCTTGGGCCAACATGTGCATGCTGATTTTGGCCTTCCACGTGACGAGCCAAGCTGCACCAATGGCCACTGCCAAGGCCAGCAACACCTGCCTGTAAAAGAAGGGGACTTCAACGGATGTGCCCCCACAAACCAACACATAGGCCATGCTGTAATGGCCCAAAACAATCAAGAATGGCAAGGGTCGTTCCCGGCGCGAACGGATGTCCCAATCGGAAATAACCCCCCTCTTTTTGAGCACCCAAAGCGAAATGGCGGGCGCCAGTGTGTTGATGAACAAAAGCACAAACAAATACGCAAAGAGGCCCAGACGGTGAATCAGGTAACCGTCCACTTCCAGAAGCAAACCCAGCGTCAAGAGCGGCATGCACAAGGGGTGCAAGGCAGCACTGACCAACTGGGCGGTGAAACGCATCACAATTCCTTGCGCAATCTGGCCACCGAAATGCCCAGCTGCTCGCGGTACTTGGCCACGGTGCGGCGGGCAATGTTGTAGCCCTTGGCATTGAGCAACACCCCCAACTTCTCATCCGACAATGGCTTCTTCTTGCTTTCCTCTGCAATGGCTTCTTCCAAAATCTTCTTGACCTCCCTAGAGCTCACCTCCTCGCCACTGTCGGTACTTAGCCCCTCTGAAAAGAAAGATTTCAGGGAGAGGGTGCCATATGGGGTCTGCACATATTTGCTGTTGGCCACCCGAGACACCGTACTGATGTCCATGCCAATGCGCTCTGCAATGTCCTTCAGAATCATAGGCTTCAAGTCCACCTCGTCCCCACTGAGAAAATAGGCTTGTTGGTGGTCCAAGATGGCACGCATGGTTTTCATCAGGGTGCGCTGCCTTTGGGCGATGGCATCTACAAACCATTTGGCTGCATCCACTTTTTGCTTCACAAAGGTCAAGGCCTCCTTCGTCGCTTTGTCCTGCTTGCCTCCCTGCGCATATGTGTCCATCATCTCTTTGTAGGAGGGACTGATGCGCAAATCAGGCGCATTGCGGCCATTGAGCTGAAGGGCCATGTCCTCCCCTTCCACCGCCAACAAAAAGTCGGGAATAACGTGGTGGATGGTGCGTGATGATTCGCTTCCGGAATTGCCTGGTTTGGGATTGAGTCGTGTCAATTCTTCCATTGCATCCCTCAACTCATCCTCCCCCAAGTCCAATGCCAATTGCATTTTGGAAAAGTGCTTTTTCACAAAGGCATCGTAGTGATCAGTCAAAATCGCCGCAGCACGGGCGAGCGACACCTGCCTCGGGTCATCGCCGTCTTTTTCGTTCTGCTTCCTCGACACCTGCAGCAAAAGACACTCCTTCAGATCACGCGCCCCCACCCCTGCTGGATCGAGGGATTGAACAACATCGAGCGCATCCTCGAGGGCATCTTTCTCCACCTCAATGCCTTGGGTGAAAGCCAAGTCGTTCACAATGCTCTCCAAGTCGCGGCGCAAATAGCCGTCGTCGTCCAAGTGCCCAATCAAATGTTCGGCCAGCGCCCTGGTCGCAGAGGATGATGCCAACATGGCCAGCTGGTCAATGAGCAACTCACGGAAGGTCGTGCCGCTGCCCAAAGGAATGTCTCTGTCCTCGACATCCGCCCCCTGGTTCCTTGCCGTGAGCTGATAGTCAGGGGTCTCATCGTCCAAGTACTCCTCGAAATCAAATTCCTCTAAGGCCTCAGAAGAATCTTCCTGGCTGTTGTCCAAATCCTCCAAATCTTCTCGCTCCGCACCCTCCTCAAGGGCAGGGTTGGCCTCCAATTCTTGCTTGATCCGTGCCTCGAGTTCCAGCGTTGGAACTTGCAGCAACTTCATCAATTGAATTTGCTGAGGCGAGAGCTTTTGGAGAAGTTTTTGTTGGAGACTCTGTTTGAGCATGGGTCAAAATTCGGCGTTCTGCGGGGTTCTTGGAAAGGGAATCACATCTCGGATGTTCGTCATCCCAGTAACGTACATCACCAACCTTTCAAAACCCATGCCAAATCCACAATGTGGGGCTGTCCCAAACTTTCGGGTCTCCAAATACCACCAAACGTGTTCCTCTGGAATGTTGAATTCTCCACACTTTTTCTTCAAGACGTCAAGACGCTCCTCGCGCTGGCTCCCGCCGATGATTTCTCCAATTCCAGGCACCAAGACATCCATGGCTGCGACCGTTTTACCGTCGTCGTTTGAACGCATGTAGAAGGCCTTGATCCCCGCAGGATAATCAGTGACAACGACGGGACCTCCGACGTGTTTTTCCACCAGCCAACGCTCATGCTCACTTTGGAGGTCGACCCCCCATTCCACTGGGAACTTGAATTTCTTTTTCTTGTAGGGCTTGGAGTTCCTGAGGATGTCGATCACTTCAGTGTAGGTAAGGTGGGTGAATGGCGCCTCAACCACGGCCTTCAGCCGTTCACGGAGGGGCGCGTCATGTCGTTCCGCTTGAGGCAGCTGCTTTTCAGCATCCAACTCCCTTTTTTCGAGAAAGGCCAAATCCTCCGCGCCATTCGACAATACGTACCCAAGGACAAACTTCAAGCAGTCCTCCGCCAAAGCCATATCGTCCTTCAAGTCTGCAAATGCGATTTCAGGCTCAATCATCCAAAACTCCGCGAGGTGCCGGGAGGTGTTGCTGTTCTCTGCGCGGAAGGTGGGCCCAAAGGTGTAGACTTGTCCAAGGGCCATGGCGCCCAATTCAGCTTCCAATTGACCGCTGACCGTGAGGTTGGATTCCTTCCCAAAAAAGTCCTTGGATTCATCGATTCCGCCCTTCTCGTTGCGCGGCAAATCCTCCAAATCAAGCGTGGTCACCCGGAACATTTCACCAGCACCTTCAGCATCGCTGCCCGTAATGATGGGGGTGTGCATTTGGTAAAATCCGCGCTCGTGGAAGAAGGTGTGCACGGCATATTGAAGCAAGTGACGCAAGCGAAACACCGAACCAAACGTGTTGGTGCGGAACCTCAAATGAGCCTTTTCCCGAAGAAAATCGAGGCTGTGACGCTTCATCTGAATCGGAAACTCCTCAGGGTCCGCCTCTCCGAGCAACAGCAAGGCATCGACCACAAGTTCTGTGGCCTGTCCGCCGCCCTGGCTCTCCACCAAGGTGCCATGCACCTCCACAGCGGCACCGGTGTTCAGCTTGCGCAGCACCTCGGCATCGAGGGTGTCCTTGTCCACAACGCATTGCAAATTTTTCCCCGTGGACCCATCGTTGAGGGCCAAAAATCGGTCGTTGCGAAACGTCCTCACCCA
>TARA_B110000003_G_scaffold276319_1_pt1 | contig 14407 bp, 12 predicted proteins | sample TARA_B110000003 | Tara Oceans TARA_B110000003 (sample SAMEA4396424) | marine metagenome | biome: Westerlies Biome; feature: [SRF] surface water layer (ENVO:00010504); material: water (ENVO:00002006), including particulate matter (ENVO:01000060) such as... | depth 5 m
GCTGGCCCTGGAGCTGACGGGCGGAGGCGTGGCGAGGGCGGCCATTGTGCGCTGAACAGAAGGCCCACCCCAAATTGGCCTCCTGCTTTTTGAACCTCGTGGAGACATTGTCGGTTACATTCGTGACACCAACGATTCGCCATGCTTGCACCTGCCCTTTGTTCTTTCCGACCTCTTCGCCACATGGCGTTTGCCTTTTTGTTGGTGTTTCTGGCCACCTCCACCAAGGCACAGAATGGAGCAAATACGGTCGGCGTCATGCTGCAATCAGAGGCCTCCTACGATGGTTTCACCCTCTTGCCTGTGACGTCCTCCAACTCCACCTTCCTCATCAACAACTGCGGAGAAGAAGTAAAGTGCTGGACCAGCAACTACAAGGCAGGAATGATGGCCTACCTCCTGCCGGATGGTGACATGATACGGGCGGGACGCACCAACAACCCCGCCTTTCCAGCGGGGGGCAAAGGCGGCATCATTGAGCGGTACAACTGGGGAGGCGAATTGGAATGGTCCATGTTGCTCTCCAACGACTCGATCTGTCAGCACCACGACTTTGCCGTGCTCCCCAACGGAAACGTGTTGGCCCTGCTTTGGAAAGCTTATGGCAGTGACAAATGGATTGCGAGAGGCAGGCAAGCGGAAAACACGGCTGAAACGGTTTGGGGCACATGCATTGTTGAAATCAAGCCCTTGGGAAACAATTTGGGCAATGTCGTGTGGTCGTGGGAAGCCATTGACCATTTGGTCCAAAGCGAAGATCCTTTGAAGCCCAGCTTTGGTGAGCCTGCCAATTTCCCCAGGAAATTGGACGTCAACTTTGCGGCCGAAGCGGACGATCCTGACTGGCTTCACACCAATTCTTTGACCTACAACGAGGAACTCGACCAAATCATGGTGAGCTCAAGGGACTTCAGCGAATTGTGGATCATTGACCACAGCATCTCCATGGCAGAAAGTCCAACGGAGGCAGGCGATTTGATGTACCGGTGGGGCAATCCCAGAGCCTACGGAAGAGGGGGAGATTCCGACCAAGCCTTCTTTCAACAGCACGATGCGCGCTGGGATTTGGAAGGTCAAATCATGGTGTTTTCCAATGGCAACAACCGACCCGATGGAGCGTACAGCACCGTGGAAATCATCCATCCTCCTTTGACACCCGATGGAGACTACACCATTGGCAACGAAACGTCTTGGGGTCCAGCTGCAGTAGATTGGATCTATCCTCCGCAACCCAATCTGTCCTTCTTTTCCCAAAACACATCAGGGGCCCAGCCCTTGCCCAACGGAAACATCCTCATCACGGAGGGTGCAAGCGGAGAACTTCGAGAGGTCACCCAAGACTTTGAGGTGGTTTGGAGTTACATCAACCCCGTCGGTGCTTTTGGCCCCACAACGCAAGGAGCCAGCCCTACAGTCAACGCTGTTTTCAGGGCGGAACGCTATCCAGCGGCGCATCCTGCTTTGGCAGGACGCAACTTGACAGGACAGGGCGTTTTGGAGGTAACGACGAGTCCTCCTGTCTGTCAGCTGTTCCCTGAGCCTTCCTGTGCCGCAGACTTCAACGGGAATTACTTGGTCGAGGTGGGCGACTTGTTGGCGTTGCTTTCCCACTTCGGATGCATCTCCGGCTGTGAAGGAGACTTGAATGGGGACCAAGCCGTGGGCATCAGTGACCTTCTGATTTTGCTCGGTTCGGTGGGAAGTCCCTGCCCCTACTGACCCTTTCTCTCCACCAGACGATTCGTCCAGTGCTGCAAAGCTTGGATCCACCCTTGCATGTCCACCAATTGGAGCGCCTGCCTCTCCCTTCAAGGCAAAAAAAAACCCAGAACAGCGTCTGGGTTTTTTTGCCTTGTGGCGTTGTAGCGGGGGCAGGACTTGAACCTGCGACCTTCGGGTTATGAGCCCGACGAGCTACCAACTGCTCCACCCCGCGATGAGGTTCCGTTGTCTTGGCAATCAAGTCATGACCTTGACCAACAGCGGACCACAAATGTACACAACCTTTTGTCTTGTCCAACCCTTCGACGTCTTTCCCGAGTGGGAGCGTACCTTTGGCCTTCCAACTCCACCCACGGTGCCTGACAATCAACCCCTTCCGTCTTTTGATCCTTCCGTTCCGCCTTCTGACACGCCCGATGGGCACCGGGCAGGGTTCGTGAACATCGTGGGGTCGCCCAACGTGGGGAAGAGCACCCTCATGAACCGACTGGTTGGCGAACGGCTCAGCATCATCAATGCGAAAGCCCAAACCACCCGTCACCGCATCATGGGCATTGTCAACGAACCGGAGTACCAAATTGTCTACAGCGACACGCCAGGCGTGCTCGATCCCGCATACAAATTGCAGGAGGGCATGATGAAGTTCGTGAAGACCGCCCTGCAAGACGCCGACGTGCTTCTCGTGGTCACCGAGGTGCAAGAAGACAGCATGGCACATCCTGAGACCTTGCAGAAAATCGCAGCCATGGAGGTTCCAACGTTTGTTCTGGTCAACAAGATTGACCTTGCAGCAGACCAATCCTTGGTGGAGGCCAAACTCGATGCTTGGGCCGCCCAATTGCCTCGGGCCTCCGTGGTGCCCATCAGCGCCCTCCACAACTTCAATGTCGACACCCTCTTGGACCGCATCGTGGCCCAACTTCCCGTGAGCCCTCCCTTCTTCCCCAAAGATGAACTCACGGACAAGCCCATGCGCTTTTTTGTCTCTGAAATCGTCCGCGAGAAAATCCTGACCCATTTCAAGCAAGAAATCCCCTACAGTTGCGAAGTGGTGGTGGAGGCCTATGAGGACGCCCCAAAAATTGCGCGCATCCGCGCGGAAATTCACGTGGCACGAGAATCCCAGAAACACATTGTCGTCGGCGCCCAAGGCCGCATGATCAAGCGAGTGGGGATGGATGCCAGGAGGGACCTCGAAGGGTTTTTGGGCAAGAAAGTCTTCTTGGATCTGTATGTCAGGGTGGACAAGAATTGGCGCGACGACGAGCGCAAGCTCAAGCGGTTTGGATACATGGATTGAGCCCAAAGCCTATTCCTCACATGGTCCTCTTTCCTCCCGCCAAACTCAATCTCGGTCTCCACATCCTCGGTCGACGTCCCGACGGATTTCATGCACTGGAGAGCATCTTTCTGCCTCTTGCTTGGACGGACATCCTTGAAGTGGTGGTCGACCCTGACGTTCCTCCTGGCCAGCTACAGACCACGTTCACGGGGCTTGACATCCCAGGGACGAACCAAGACAACTTGGTGGTGCGGGCACATGCTTTGCTCGCACAACGGCATGAGCTTCCCGGACTCCACTTGCTGCTGCACAAGGTCCTTCCCATGGGGGGCGGACTGGGGGGTGGAAGTGCGGACGGCACCTTCGCCCTTCGTGCCATCGATGGGGCCTGTGGACTCCGATTGACCGATGACAGCCTTCTCGAATTGGCAGCTCAGCTCGGCAGCGACTGCCCATTCTTTGTGCAGCCCGTCCCCAGCTTGGTCACTGGACGTGGAGAGCACGTCCAACCATTGGACTTCGCCTTGCCCTTGGACGGCTGGTGGGTGGTGGTGGTGAATCCAGGCATCCACATTTCTACGGCAGAGGCCTTTTCAGGCGTCGATCCGAATCCCGAAACGGTGGATTGGACCCGACTTGCCACCCTTCCTGTGGCTTCATGGGCCACCTTCCTGCGCAATGACTTTGAAAAAGGTGCCGTGGAGCGTCACCCCAGCATAGGGACGTGCTTGAAGTCTCTGCGAGCCCACGGAGCGGCATACGCGCAAATGACGGGAAGTGGGTCCACGGTGTTTGGCCTCTACGAAGAAGAATCGATGGCCCGAACGGCCGCACCGAAGCTTGGCGCTCAGTATGTCGGCGCCCTAAATTGAAAGGGACCTCTCACTTGGGTGCGCGCCAGTAAAGCCACCCCCCCAAAAGGGCAAACAAAAGATTGGGCAGCCACGCTGCCATCCATCGGATGGCCGAGGCCTCCAAAGGAAACCAAAGCGGCACCGCCATGGAAGCCGCCCACACAGCAATGACTTTGGAGGAGAACACGTAGGTGAAGCCGACCAGCACGGCGGCAAAGAGGTGAAGGCCCATGCCCCCACGCATCCTTCTGGCGGCAATGGACACACCGATCAACGTCATCACCAAAATCGCTGCAGCATTGGCCGTCCTCCCATACAAGGTAAGTTCCAAGTTGGCCGTGTCTGCGCCACGTCGACGGACCTCTTCTACATGCTGCCGAAGGACGGCCGTGGGCATGGTGGCCACCACTTCGTTGCGCTCCGCAAAGTCGTCCACACGCATGGCCAAGGCGGTGTCCAACCGCGCAGTGAAACGATGGTTTTGTCCGCCATGGGGAGGGAAGTCGCGGATGCTGGCATTGACGAGCCTCCACGTGCTGTCCTTGGGAAGGAACGTCGCCTTGGCGGCGAGGATTCTCTGCCTCAATTCCTGTCCATCCCATTGCTCCATTTGAAGCTTGTAACCCGTTCCACGGCCGTAGTTCACGCTGCGGAAATAGACGATGGTGCCAGGGGCCACCTCTCGGTAGAGGTTTCTGTCCTTCACATGAACAGACGTATTCACGAAGCTCTCCTCAAAGGCAAGCTTCTGTTCATTGGCCCGGGGCACCACCTCATGGCTCAACGCCAAGGCGACCATCATCAGCCCACCAGACGCCAAGAAATAGGGTCTGAACAAGCGCTTGAAAGACATCCCACCCGCCAGCATTGCAATGATTTCGCTGTTTTGGGCCATCCTGCTGGTGAACCATATGATGGTCAAAAACACAATGAAGCCGCTCAACAAGGATGCGAAATGGAAACAAACATTGAGGTAGTACAGGGCAGTGTCTGCCATGGGAGCGTTGTGGTCCATCAACCGACCGATGTGCTCCATCAAATCAAACACGACCACCACCAAGCAAAATGCCCCCAGCATGAACCCGAAGGTGCCAAGGAATTTCCCCACGATGTAGCGGTCCAATCGGGTCATCATTTGAAGGTCAAACGCGTTGAGAAAGTTGGACCACCATCTTGTCTTTCCAGGACCGGAAGGTGCCCGCTTGGATTTGCTTGCGGGCCTCTCGGACCAAGTCCAAGTAAAAGTTCAGGTTGTGCACAGAGCCAATGTACAGGGCCAACAGTTCATTCGCATGGAACAGGTGGCGGACGTATGCCTTGCTGTACATCTGGTCCACAGGCGCCGTGCCCAGAGGATCAAGCGGGGTCATGTCGGTTTTCCACTTGGCGTTTTTCATGTTCATGATGCCGTTCCACGTGTAGAACGTCCCCGTGCGTGCATTTCTTGTAGGCATCACACAGTCGAACATGTCCACCCCCAAGGCAATGTTCTCCAAGATGTTCACAGGGGTGCCCACACCCATCATGTACCTCGGGGCATCTTCAGGCAAAATGGTGCAAACCTCCTCGCACATGGCGTACATGTCCTCATGTGGCTCGCCTACGCTCAAGCCGCCGATGGCGTACCCCACAGCGGGCACCTCGGCCACGGCATGGGCAGAAGCCCGTCGCAAGTCGGGATAGGTCGATCCCTGCACAATGGGGAACAAGGCTTGCTCGTGGCCATACAGTGGTTCTGTCTCCTTCATCCGTTGGACGCACCGGTGCAACCATCGGTGGGTGAGCTCCATGCTGTTCTTTGCATACGCGTGGGTCGAAGGATATGGAGGGCATTCGTCAAAGGCCATCAAAATGTCTGCCCCAATGCTGCGCTGGATGTCCATCACTCGTTCAGGCGAAAACAAATGCTTGCTGCCGTCAATGTGGCTCCTGAAAGTGGCCCCTTCTTCCGTGATCTTTCGGTTCTCTGCCAGGCTAAAGACTTGGTAGCCCCCGCTGTCTGTCAGGATGGGCCGGTCCCAGTTCATGAAACGGTGCAACCCTCCGACGTTCTCCAACACTTCCGTTCCCGGTCGCAAATGAAGGTGGTAGGTGTTGCCCAAAATGATGTCCGCATCAATCACTTCCTTCAACTCCGTTTGTGGCACGGCGCGCACGGAACCGATGGTGCCCACAGGCATGAAGATGGGGGTGTGGATGTCACCATGGTCCGTCTTCAGCACCCCGGCACGGGCCTTGGATGCAGGGTCTTGGGTTTCGAGAGTGAACTTCAACGCGTCTTTGTTGACGACCGCCTCATGGAAGAGGACGACCTGTGGAAGCCCAAAGGTAACTTGGGAGCATGGTCGGGACACTCTTCAATACCATCACAGTGGCCATCGGGGCTTCTGCAGGCCTCGCCATGGGGGCCAGGTGGTCGTCTCAACTCAAAGACAAAACCTTTGCAGTCATTGGGCTATTCACTTTGGCCATCGGCGCCATGATGGCCTTGGAAACCGAGGGCCCCATCGATTTGTTTTTGGCTTTGGTACTCGGAACAGCGATGGGCCATGGCCTCGGTCTACAGGCACGACTAGACCGCTTGACTTCAGAGGCGTCCAAGGGCTTCTCAGAAGCCATGATGCTCTTTTGTTTGGGCTCGATGACCCTCGTTGGCTGCATGGAGGATGCCTTGATGAACAAGCCCAACTTGTTGATCATCAAGGGCACCATGGACTTGATTTCCAGTGCATTTTTGGCTGCGACTCTCGGAAGGGGGGTGCTCTTGTCTTCCCTGGGAGTGCTTGTGTTCCAAGGCTCCTTGACCCTAGGATTTGTGGCGCTAGGGGAAGGTATGGACCCGGCCTTGATCCAAGAACTCAGCGCACTTGGCGGGATCTTGATGTTGGGCATCGCCTTTCAGCTTTGGGGCATACGGGTCCAAGGCCAAACGTCCTGGCCCTTGGTGGATGCCCTTCCCTCGCTGGCGTTGTTGCCCCTCATACGATGGGGCCACGATCTTCTCACCACCTTGCTTTGGACAACGTGAGCCGCCGCAAGCCCATACGAGGTAGGAAAAAGAGAAAGGTGGACGCCAAGCGAATCCAGCACCTCTTGTCTGCCATCATGGTGTTTGCGGGGATCTATGTTGCTTGGATCTATGCCCAATCCCACATTGTGACGCCATGGCATGCCTCCGGGGACCGGGCAGGCAAGGAGGTGGCTGAACAATTCTATGGCGAGGAGGTGTTGGACGCGGCCCGCAAATACGACCTCGATTACAGCTACCTGATGGCCCTTCTGATGCTGGAATGTTCGGGGGAAAAGCCTGCAGGAGCTCGCTTTGAACCCCATGTATTCAACCGGCTTAAGGAGGTCAGAGATGGCAAAAGGTCCAACTATGAAAACGTCAAGGCCCATCACCTGCAAGACGCATCCGACGATGCCTTGCGGAATTTGGCCACGTCTTGGGGACCCTTTCAATTGATGGGGTACAAGTGCATTCTGTTGGGGGTCAAAATTCGGGACATCCGTGGCACAAATGGTGTCGAGCACGGCGCCAAATGGATCCACCTGACATATGGAAACTCCATGCGGAAATCCCACTACCGTGACTGCTTTCACCTCCACAACACTGGACTGCCCTTTCCCAAGTCTGGACTTCCACGCACCCACGACCCGCAGTATGTGCCCCGCGGCTTGGCCATGATGAAACAATTCGTGCCGCCCGGCACAGCCTCCCTCCACTGACATGCCAGCGAACAAATACGCTCTTTTGCGGTACCGCATCATCGACCGCTGCCTTACCAACTCGGGTCACCCCTTTCCCTCAAAAGAAACCTTGCGCCTGGCTTGTGAAGAAGCCCTTTACGGAAGCGACGGCGAACGGATCAGCATCTCCACAATTGAGAAGGACCTGTGGGCCATGCGCAACGAAACCGATTTGGGCTATTACGCTCCCATCGAATACCATCGTGATGAACGCGGTTACCATTACACCGAAGACGGGTACAGCATCAACGATGTCCAACTCAACGAGGACGACCTCGACGCCATCCGATTCGCCACAAATACCTTGATCCAGTTCAGGGACTTGCCCATTTTTCAGCAATTCGACCAAGCCTTGGGGAAAATTGCGGACCGCCTTGCCGTTTCTCCCAACTTGGACACGGAAGGCATGGAGAAGTACATTCAATTTGAGAGCACGCCTCACGCCGACGGGTCGGAACATCTCGCGCCCTTGCTTCACGCCATTCGGACCAAGCATTCCGTGAAATTGAACTACAAGAAGTTTTCTGACGACACCCAGGAGTCGACCTACAACATGGACCCCTACCTCCTCAAAGAATATCGCAACCGTTGGTATTTGCTGGGTTGGGACCGAGACAAGAAGCACATTCGGACCTTGGGGTGCGATCGCATCCAATCCTTGACCACTTCAGACGAACTTCGATTTCACATGCAGCCGTCTTTCCATGCAAAGGACCATTTCGAGCATGCTCTGGGCATCACCGTCTTGGGAGATGCCAAGCCAGAACGTGTGGAGTTCCTTTGCGATCCATTGCTCGGAAAATACCTCACCTCTCAGCCATTGCACCATTCACAGCACATTGCCGAATCTTCTGGCGAGGTCCGGGTGACCCTGGAGGTCATGCCGACCTTTGAACTGTTGCAATGGTTGCAAGCACATGCCAACGAGTTGACACTGATCGCCCCACAGAGCATCAAGCAATCCGTGGTCGAGACCCTGGAAAGTGCGCTTGAGCGGCAAAAAAGAGGCTGAACGTACTTTTTTTGGGGGTCCGTAAATCCATTGCGGAGTGCCTTGTTCCCTTTGATTCAGAAAACAACCCCTCTGAACCCCGGAACCATGTCCCTCCCCCTCAACCCCGCACTTCACTGCACTCCTTCTTCCATCGAAGACCTTCCCCAAGCCCACCGTTGGGTCGAGCGCTTTGCCAGACCACAAGGATTCAGCCCTTATGCTTGGAACACCACCAAACGGATTGCCATGGAGGTATGGAAGTGTCACTTTTCTTCACGGCCATTTCAGCGGACGCTGAATTTCATGCACCCCCTGTTCTACCAAATGATCCGAACACCAGAGGGACTCCCACTGGTTCCTGAAACATGCATGCGCGGATTTGTGTGACTCGTGGCCGCCCTCACTCCATTCAAGCTCTTGACGAACCATTATGTGTGTGAATCATTTGTGAAGAGAATGACAAAAATGACAAGGTGGGCACACCTCTGTCTTGTAGCTTGCATTGTTATTTTCGTGGGACCTTATCGCGGTTTCGTCGAAAACACTGCAAGAACTGATGACCCAAAAATGGCACAACGAATTGCTCCCTCTGCTCCAGCAGAGGCTGCAGCGCCATGAAGCTCATTCCACGGGAAGAACCAGGTACGGCGTCTTGCTTTCCTACACAGGAACCGTCGACACTGACATCGTTCCCCATGTCATCCAATTGGCAGAGCGCAGCATCGCCAACACAGAGACCAGCCGAAAAGAAAGAAAGCGGGTGTTGTTCGTGTGCATCGAATCAGTGCAGAATGTACTTCACCATGGATTCATTGACGATGCAGGTGAAACGCTGCTGTACCTCACCTTGGAACACACCCCCGTTGGTTTCCAAGTTCACTGTGGAAACTTGATGAGGGACCAAGACGCCACAGATTTGGGCGAGCGCATCGCCATGATCAACGGCCTCTCCCATGCACAGCTCCGCAAAGAATACATCGAGGTGTTGTGCGGGGGACATCAGGATTCAGCCCGCGGAAATGCTGGACTTGGCCTGATCAGTATGGCCAAACGAACGCAGGGCGTCGTTGAATTCGAGGCCATTCCTCATTCAGATGGACTGCACATGGTCACCTTGACTTCGACCATACGACGCTGAACCTCACCTGAGCATTAGGTCTTGCGGTCCTTCTTCTTCGCTGCAGGAAACAAAATGTTGTTCAAAATCAAGCGGTACCCGGGTGAGTTGGGGTGCAAATTCAAATCCGTTGGGGGATCGTTCACCAAATGCCGGTAATCCTCTGGGTCGTGCCCTCCGTAATAGGTCCATTGACCCAATCCCAATGTGCCGTGGATGTATTTGGCTGTGGGCAAATTTCTGTTGTCTCCCATGACAGTGACATCGGGACGGATGTACTCCTTGCGGAAAGAAGTGGTTTGTCCCATGAACCCTGCCACCACACGTTCATGGCTTTGGGTCAGCATGGTCGGCACAATGTCCCACTTGGCTGAAAAGTCAAACAGCGTGAAGAAATCGTTGATCGGCTTGATGTTCCCGTGGTCCTTTGTCCCATCGATGCTCGAAAACTCATAAACCAAGGGATCCATTTCCAGTTGGTAATCTTTGAACGCCAATCCCTCGGAAAATGCAAGTTTGGAGGGCGCCGCCGGGTCAGAAGGGTCTCCGTCAAACATCGGACCACAAATGTCAATGCCTTGCGCCGCAAGCGCAATGTCATAACTGTCCGTCCCCGAACACATGGTGAACAGGAAGCCTCCACCCATCACAAAGTCACGGATGTTGGTGGCCACTTTGCGCTTCATTTCACTCACCTTTTGGAAGCCCATGACTTGGGCCGTAGCGCTTTGCCGTCCCACCTCATCTTGGTACCACGTGGCGCTGCGATACGCCTTGTAAAACTTGCCGTATTGTCCTGTGAAGTCCTCGTGGTGGAGGTGAAGCCAATCGTACTTTGGCAATTCCCCTGACAAGATTTCCGTGTCATAGACAATCTCGTAAGGGATTTCAGAATAAGTGAGCACCAAGGTCACTGCATCGTCCCATGGCTGTTTTCCGTCTGGACTGTAGACCGCAATCTTCGGGGTCACCTCCAGCTTGACCCTTTCCATGTTCACCTCGGGATCCGCGATCTCTTGCAAAATTTGAGATGCCTGAACATCCGCAATGATTTGATGAGACACGCCCCTGATAACGCATTCGTTCTCTATTTCAGGAATGTTGGGAAGCATGAAGCTCCCCCCTCTGTAGTTCAGCAACCACTCGACCTCCACACCATTCTCCAACACCCAAAACGCCATTCCGTAGGCCTTCAGATGGTTGGTTTGGCTGTCGTCCATGGGCACCAAAATCCTGGCCGACCATCCGACTTGGAGCACCAAAAAGCAGGCCACCAACCATGTTGCTCTTCGAATTCTTTGCATTGGGTCCAAGATACGGCTGGCTCAGAAGGGAACGTCCCCACCCTTCGCCGCCCCAGAATCGTCATTCATCTTGGAACCGACGGTGATGGTCTTGGGCTCGTTGAACGCGGCATTGGGCTGCATCGCCGTACCAAAACCAGGAGCCTCAGAGAAGGTGTCGTAATTGGTGAATTTGGCCAAACGCTGGACGAATTTCATCTTGATGGTGTCAAGTGCACCGTGTCGGTGCTTCGCCAAAATCAATTCACCAAGTCCATTGGTGTCCACGCCATCGGGATGCTCGGTGATGCCGTAGTACTCCGCGCGGTAAATGAATGCGACGATGTCGGCATCTTGCTCGATGGCCCCAGATTCACGAAGGTCAGACAGCAAAGGACGCTTGTCGCCTCCCCTTGTTTCTACGTTCCGGCTCAATTGCGACAGAGCAATGATGGGGACATCCAGTTCTTTCGCAATGGACTTGATCGAACGCGAGATGCTCGAGATCTCTTGTTCGCGGTTGCCCTTGTCGCTTCCCGCACTCATCAACTGGAGGTAGTCGATGACCACAAGATCGATGCCGTGCTGAGCCTTCAAGCGGCGGCATTTGGCGCGCAACTCAAAGATGTTGAGTCCCGGTGTATCGTCAATGAACAGCGGAGCGTCGCTGAGCTTGCCCACACGAGAATACAGCTGCTGGTATTCATGTTCCTCGAGATTGCCCTTCCTGAATTTGTCGCTGCTGATTTCAGTTTCTGACGAAATGAGACGCTGCACCAACTGCACGGCGGACATCTCCAAGCTAAACACAGCCACCGGGATTTGATGGTCCACCGCCATGTTGCGGGCCATGGACAACACAAAGGCAGTTTTGCCCATGCCAGGACGTGCGGCCAAGACGACCATGTCTGAACGCTGCCAGCCGCCGGTGAGTTTGTCCAACTCGTGAAATCCTGAAGGCACACCACTGACCCCATCTTCATTGTTCCTTGCCGACTCAATGTTTTCCAGAGCTTGCTTCATCACCACCCCCATGCTCTCATAGCTCTTTCGAATGTTGCCCTCGGCCACCTCAAAGAGCTTGGACTCCGCTTCATCGAGCAGATCAAACACATCAGACGTCTCATCGTACGCCTTTTCAATGATGACATTGGACACGCGGATCAACTCTCGCTGGATGTGCTTTTGGGCAATGATCCTGGCATGAAACTCCACGTTGGCACTGCTGGCCACCCTTGTGGTCAATTCCGCGACGCGGTGGCTTCCACCCATCATCTCCAAGCTCCCCTCTTTGCGAAGCTGCTCCGTGACGGTCAACAAATCGATGGGTTCCGACTTGTTGAACAGCGTTTGAATGGCCCTGAACACTTCCCCATGCGCCTCGACGTAGAAGCTCTCTGGCTGCAGCACATCGATCACAGCATTGACCGCCGATTTCTCGACCATCATGGCACCGAGGACCACTTCCTCAAGCTCCTTGGCCTGTGGTTGAATTTTGGCGCCCGGTATCATGGGCGCATTGGCACGGACGAGGTCGCGTGAGCGGCCACTCATTGGGGTGTTGCCAGAAGAAGGGGAATCAAGCATGGGGGTGCAAGGTACGTTGCAGTTCACGAGCGTTGTTCACATGTTTTCACCGCTGTTTTGCACAGACTTCACATTCACCGTTGCCCACGTCAGAAGGCTCTTCTACTTTTGCAACATGGGAGAGATGATCCATTTTCCGCAGGAAGAACCAGACCACAAAGTGGCCCTTTCCACGAGCCTTGTGGTGTTTGGCTTTGATGGGGTCGATTTGAAAATTTTGCTGGCCAAAAGTTCCCGCCCGCCCTTCGAGGGGGCGTTGTTCTTGCCCAGCCGTTACCTCAAAGCCTCGGAGGAATTGCTCCTCTCCGCGAAGAAAATGTTTTTTGATCTGTTCGGCTATGAAAACCCCAGCACGGTGGAACAACTTCGCGCCTTTGGTCAAGTGTTCAGACATCCTGGCGGCCGGGTGGTGAACATTGCACATTACGCCCTTGTCCACACCAGCGATTTCTTGACCGAACAATGGGAGCAGCACGGCATGCATTGGGTGGCCGTGAATGAAGTCCCTGACTTGGCATTCGACCACAACGCCATTGTGGGGTATGCCCTTGAGAGGCTCAAAAGAAGGGTGAGACGACGTCCCGTAGGATTCGACTTGCTCCCCAAGGAATTCACCCTTGGCCAGCTTCAAAATCTCTACGAAAAGGCCATGGACAAAACGTTCGACAAGCGGAATTTTCGAAAAAAGCTCTTCAAGTCCAAACTGCTCATTGACCTTGACAAGAAGTCAGACGGTTCAGGGTACGGACAGCACAAGGGAAGCCTTCTCTTCAGTTTCAATGCAGAGGCTTACAGCATGATGAAGCTCAAAGGCTACGACTTCGTCTTGTAAGCCAGGAATAGAAGGATTCAGGTCAAAGTCCAAAGGCGGCTTTCACCTCCTCGACTTTGTCCAGCTTCTCCCAAGGGAAAAGCTCGACTTCAATTTCCTTCAACTCGCCTCCGGCATGGGTTTGGAAACGTTTGGTCACCACTTCGTGGGGACGGCCCATGTGTCCGTATGCTGAGGTCTCCGAATAAATGGGCGTCCGCAACTTGAACCGCTGTTCAATATGGAAGGGCTGCATAGGGAAAATGTCCGCAATGCGAGATGCAATCTCACCGTCCTTCATGTCCACGTGGGAAGTTCCGTAGGTCGAGACATAGAGGCCCACAGGTTCTGCAACGCCAATGGCGTAGGCCACCTGCACCAGCACTTCGTCGGCCACTCCAGCAGCCACCAAATTCTTGGCGACATGACGCGTGGCATAGGCCGCTGAGCGGTCCACCTTCGAAGGATCCTTGCCACTGAAGGCGCCACCACCATGGGCACCTCGGCCACCGTACGTGTCCACAATGATCTTGCGTCCCGTCAGGCCAGTGTCACCATGCGGTCCGCCAATCACGAATTTCCCAGTGGGGTTCACGTGCAGTTTGTGGTCTCCCTTAAAGAGGGCTTGCACGCGGTCGCTCATGGTCGCTTTGACGCGCGGAATGAGGATGTTTGCAACATCACTCTGGATGGTGCCGAGCATTTCACTGTCGGTCGGGCCAAAATCATCGTGTTGCGTGCTCAACACAATCGCCTCAATCCGGATGGGCGTGCCGTCGTCTGCATGTTCAATGGTGACTTGGCTCTTGGAATCGGGGCGCAAATACGTCATCTCCACGCCTGCCTTTCGGATGTCGGCCAATTCACGGAGCAAACGATGGGACAGCTCAAGTGCCAATGGCATGAAATTGTCTGTTTCCCGACATGCATAACCAAACATCATCCCCTGATCACCAGCGCCTTGCTCTTCTGGGTTGGAACGTTCCACACCTTGGTTGATGTCCTCG
>TARA_B110000003_G_scaffold108642_1_pt1 | contig 14397 bp, 6 predicted proteins | sample TARA_B110000003 | Tara Oceans TARA_B110000003 (sample SAMEA4396424) | marine metagenome | biome: Westerlies Biome; feature: [SRF] surface water layer (ENVO:00010504); material: water (ENVO:00002006), including particulate matter (ENVO:01000060) such as... | depth 5 m
CGCCGCCGCCGTTGTCGGTGTCGCCACCATTGACGCGCACAAAGATGAAACTGGCATAACTCGAGCCTTGTTGGCACGAAGCATTGTCGCTTCGGCTGTGGATGCGCAGCGTGTTGCTGGTCAACTCCACAATGTCGTAGTTCAAGCCTGCATCGTTCGTCCCCATGAAGGGGCAGCTGCAACTCCCGGCCAATGGAGCCAAGGAAAACGCATCCTCCCCTGTGGTGCCTCCTCCGGGAAGGAATGCCAATTCAGCGCCAGGACAATTGTATCCCTGAACGCTGTAATCCAGGAAGGCATCGATGATGCTGCCATTGTAGTCTGTGGAGAACGTCCCATCTTCATGAAAGGTGTAAACGTCGTCGTATTGTGCGGCTTGGAGGCTGTTGGCCGGACTTGAGAACCATGCGGAACTGTAAGGGTCAGGACCAAAGGCCACGGCTCCTGCCGATGTGCTCAATCTCCACGACCCCACCAACAATTCAGGCAAGGCACCCCCTCCGCCGCAAATGCCAAATGCATCGAGATACAAACATTCTTCGCTGGGGTTGGCGTCGTAGTTGCAGGCTTGGACATCCGTACACGAATCCACATTGTCCCAGATGTAGTCTTGGTCCGAGTCCACTTCACCAAACAGTCCCAAAATGCTCAAAATATCAGTCACACCAATGCTCCAATCTGGCTCCACATCGGGTTGGTACCCGCAATCTGACTGGCCTTGGGCAACCACTCCCGCCCCGAAGAACAGGAGAACAAAGCTAAAGTGTTTCATTTCTCTAAGATAAGGACCAGACTTGACATTACCCTGCGACACGCTCTGGAAGCACCTTGCCGGGGTTCAGAATGTCTTGGGGATCAAAGACCGCCTTGATGGCACGCATCACATCAAGCTGCGCTGGGCTACAAGCGAGGTCCATGTAACCGCGTTGCACCCAGCCAATGCCATGTTCTCCGCTCAAGGTGCCGCCCAAGCGAACCACCTCTTCAAACAATTCTCGAATGGCGGAAGGCAACATACGCTCCCATACCTCCTCACTTAAGTCATCTTTTAGAATGTTGACATGGAGGTTGCCGTCTCCTGCATGGCCGTAGCACACGGTTCGGAAACCATGTTTGGCACCCACCGATTTCACCTTCCTTAGAAGGGCGGGAAGTTCCCCGCGTGGCACCACCGTATCTTCTTCTTTGTAGACACTTTCTGACTTGACGGCCTCTCCAACCCTACGGCGAAGAAACCACAACTTCTCTTTTTCAGCAGCGGACTCTGCGAAGAGCACTTCCCCGCAGCGGTGGGCCTCCAACACCGGCAAGATGCGCTCGCATTGAGGCATCAATTCTTCGGCAGAAAAACCGTCGACCTCCACAATCAAATGTGCAGCATCCTCAGGGGAAAGCTCCGGCTCAGCGACGCCTGCAAAGGTTTGGGCCAAAACGATGGCATCGCGCTCCATGAATTCCAATGCACTGGGCATCGCCCCTGACTGAAAAATAGCCGCCACCGCGGCACAGGCGTCCTCTGCAGATAAGAAGGGAACGAGCATGAGCGCTTGATGGCGTGGCAAAGGCAGCAGTTTTAAGGTGGCTTTGGTCACAATGCCGAGCGTCCCCTCGCTGCCCACCATCAACTGGGTCAAGTTGTACCCTGTCGAGTTTTTGAGGGTATTGGCACCCGTTTCAATGACACGGCCATTGGCCAACACCACCTCGAGGTTCAGCACCCAGTCCTTGGTCACGCCGTATTTCACGGCACGCGGGCCACCGCTGTTCTCCGCAATGTTTCCACCAATGGTACAGGTTCCCCTCGATGCGGGATCGACCGCATACATCAATCCATGGGCCTCCGCCGCATTGGACAATTCTTCTGTGATGACCCCTGGGCCGACAATGGCTTGGTGGTTGAGGGTGTCAATGGACCAGATTTTGTTCATGCGGCGCATGGACATGGCCATGCCGCCTTGCACAGGCAGCGCGCCGCCGCTCAGGCCAGTCCTGGCTCCTGCTGCTGTCACAGGAAAGGCATGCCGATTTGCCCAAGCCAGAAGTTGAGACACCTCCTCCGTGGTTTCTGGCTCCACCACAACATCTGGTGGAAACAACAGATCTTCCGTTTCATCAGAGCCATGAAGGACACGCATTTCCTTCGACCAGTGGATCCGCTCAGCACCCAACAGAAGTGGCAGTTCCTTCACAGCAGCTTCCAATACTTCCTTCTTCCGTTCCATTCGCGTTGCGTTATCTTGTGCGCTTGTCAAAAGTAACTTGGCACCCGAACACCCTTTCTCACTTGCACATGGAACTTATGAAATACGGATGGCTCGTCCTGTTGGCATCGGCCACTTTGGTCACTTCAGGCCAAACCGCAGAGGACAGCTTGGCATTCAGCAACGAGTTGATTTGGGCCAGCGGCACCTTTCAATCCGAATATGTGTGGGGCATCCGTTCCATGGCAGACGGCAAACATTACACCACCCAAGAATTTGACCCCAACAAAGGGTCGTGCATTGTCAAGTGGTCGTACAAGTCAGGCAAAGCAGTCGACACACTGCTCACCTCAGCGATGGCGTTTGAAGACCCGCGGGAAAGCTTCAGCGGCTACGAATTCAGCAGCGACGAACGCTTTGTGGTACTTACCACCGCCACAGAAGGGCTTTACCGCCATTCGTTTTATGCACATTTCTATGTCTACGATTTCCAGACCCAAGAGGAGGCGCATCCAATCACCGACTTTGGCCTGGGCAAGCAACGCTTGGCTCAACTCTCCCCTGCTGGCGACAAAGTTGCCTTTGTGAGGGACAACAACATTTTCATCTCCAACTTGGGTTCAGGAGAAGAAGTACAAGTGACCACCGACGGGGAAGTGAACCGGGTCATCAATGGCGCCACCGACTGGGTGTACGAAGAGGAGTTTGGCGACGACAGGGCCCTCTTTTGGTCTGGCGATGGAGAACGTTTGGCCTACCTCCGATTTGACGAGACGGACGTGCGTGAATTCCACATGCCTGTTTACGGATCCCTTTACCCCGACCCCTACACGTTCAAGTACCCCAAAGCAGGGGAGCAAAACAGTACCGTGTCTGTGCACATCTATGACTTGGAGGACCGGCAGAACCATGAAGTGGCCGTCCCCAAAACCGCAGATTACATCCCACGCATCAAGTGGACCAATGACCCAGATGTGTTGTGCATCTTCACGATGAACCGCCACCAAAGCGATTTGAGGTTGCTTCTGACGGAAGGCACCTTCCCCAACAACAGACTCGGCACGCGCGAGGTCTTCAAGGAGTTGAGCTACACCTACATTGACATCAACGACAACTTGACCTTTTTGAACGATGGCAAGTCCTTCGTCATGACCTCGGAGCGCGATGGTTTCAACCACGTGTACAAGTTTGACTTCGAAGGCAACAGCACTCAGTTGACCCAAGGCGAGTGGGACGTGATTGACATCTTGGGGTTTGACAAGAGGCGCGCCCGCGTGTACTTCAGTTCGTCCAAACAGGGGGCCACACAAAAACATGTGGCCCACGTGGACATGAAGGGCAAGACCACCACTTTGGACCTCATCCCCGGCACCCACAGCGATGATTTTTCCAAAAGCTTTGACTACAGCATCCACAGCCACAGCACGGCGAACACCCCTCCGGTGTACACCCTCCGCAACGGATCGGGCAAGGTCATTCGGACGCTGAAGGACAATGCAAGGCTCCAAGAAACCATGCGTGCCTACGGCGCGGTGGAAAAGGAATTCTTCACCTTCACCAACGATGCTGGGGTGGAGTTGAATTGCTGGAAAATGTTGCCCCAAAACCACGACCCATCCAAGAAACATCCTGTGTATGTGGCCATCTATGGAGGCCCTGGGGCCAACACTGTGAACGACAGCTGGGGTGGGTCCACCTTCCTCTGGCACCAATACCTCGCGCAAGAAGGCTACATCGTGGTTTCCTGTGACCCACGGGGAACGCAATTCCGTGGACGGAAATTTGAGCACAGCACCTACAAGGAGCTGGGCAAACTGGAGACCGAGGACTTCATCGATTTGGCCCAACACCTCGGGACATGGGAAGACGTCGATGCAGAACGCATCGGCATCCAAGGATGGAGCTATGGCGGCTTCATGACCCTGCTTTGCATGACCAAGGGTGCGGACGTCTACAGTGCAGGCATTTCTGTTGCACCGGTGACGAACTGGCGCTACTACGACACCATCTACACTGAGCGCTTCATGCAAACGCCTCAAGAAAACGAGAGTGGCTACGACGAGAACAGCCCTGTCAACCATGCAGACCAACTGGAGGGGTCCCTCCTGTTGGTCCACGGATCAGGGGACGACAATGTCCACTACCAAAACTCCATGGAGATGATCCACGCGTTGGTGGACGCCAACAAAGACTTTGACTTCTTTGTCTATCCCGACCGCAACCATGGCATCTACGGAGGCAACACACGGCTGCACCTCTTCGACATGATGATGGACTTCGTCCAAGAGCACTTCTGATTCCGGACCTTCACACAACACACCAACCACCTTCCATACACTCAATCTCATGGCCCTGCTCACACCCAAATCTGGGCATTCGCTAGGCTTGATTTCGAACCCGACAACACCTTACTGACATGTCCACAGCAACCTTAGAATCACACCAAAAAGAACTGTTTGGCCACCCCATCGGCCTTTTCATTTTGTTCTTCACTGAAATGTGGGAGCGTTTCTCCTACTACGGCATGAGGGCCATCTTGGTGCTTTACCTCGTGGCGGAAACCACCGCAGCCAATCCCGGCATGGGCTGGACGAGTGGCGAAGCCCTCGCATTGTATGGCTGGTACACCATGATGGTGTATGTCATGTCGGTGCCCGGCGGATACATTGCGGACAAATTTTTGGGCCAACGAAAATCGGTCACGATTGGGGGCATTCTGCTTCTCATTGGTCACAGCATTTTGGCCATCGAACATTTGACCGCCTTTTACGCAGGCTTGGTTTTCATTGTGTTGGGTGTGGGCATGCTCAAGCCCAACATTTCCACCATGGTGGGAGGACTCTACAAGCAAGGGGATGTGCGCAGGGACAAGGGATTCACCATCTTCTACATCGGCATCAATGTGGGCGCTTTTCTTTCCAGCTTGATCGTGGGCTATGTGGGTGAAACCTACGGGTGGCACTACGGCTTTGGCCTGGCTGGCATTGGCATGGCTCTGGGGGTGACCCAGTACCTCTTGGGACAGAAGTATTTGGCACAAGTGGGCAACTTCTTGGGAGACTCCTCCGAGACGTCCCAAGTCCTAGATGCCCCGTTGACCAAGGTGGAGAAGGACCGAATTGTGGTCCTCTTGATTTCCTTTTTGTTGGTCATCCTCTTTTGGGGTGCCTTTGAACAGGCTGGCGGTCTGATGAACATCTACACGATGGAAAAGACCAACCGCATGATTGGGGACTGGATGGTTCCTGCCTCTTGGTTCCAATCCATCAATGCCATGTTCATCATTTTCTTTGGTTCCTCGGTGGCGGCTTATTGGGCCAGCAGAAAGCTGAAAGGCAAAACGTCGTCGTCCTTGTTCAAGATGATCATTGGATTGATCATCATGGGCACCGGCTTCTTCTTCATGACAGCAGCTACGGCGCAATACGAATCCACAGGTTCTTCTGCCATGTACTGGTTGGTGTTGGCCTACCTCTTCCATACAATTGGCGAACTCTGTTTGTCCCCTGTGGCATTGTCCTACATCACCAAACTCGCTCCTGTGAAGTATGCTTCCATCATGATGGGGGTCTATTTTGCCATGACTGGATTTGGCAGCAAATTGGCCGGTTTGCTCGGGGAGTGGTCGCAGTCTCTCGGTGAGATGACAATCTTCACGGGCATTGCAGCCACGAGCGTTGGCGTTGGATTCTTGGTCTTGCTTGTGCGCAACAAGCTCGAACCGCTGACCCATGGCATTGAAGACCAAGAAGGTTAAACCGCCTAAGACGCTCAAAACATACCGGAGTTTTTTTTCACTCCTTTTCCGCCCCAATGTGCTTTTGGCCATTGGGGCGGTTGCTTTGACATGCACTTGGTTCGACTGACCCATCGACCCGCTCTACAAACCACTATTTCAGCACAAGCAGTGCACGAAATGATGCTGGCTTCGCAGAAGAATGTGAAAGGCGCTTTTGGGCGCCTTTTTCTTTGCGATATTGCAGCATGAGGAATTTCGTCTTGACAGTGATGGCTTTGGCCATGACACACTTGGCCTTTGGACAGGCTGCTGGCATTCAATGGATGTCCATCGAAGAAGCTTTGGAAGCCCAGAAAAAAGAGCCTCGAAAAATCATGATGGACGTCTACACCAAGTGGTGCGGACCGTGCAAGATGATGATGGCCAACACCTTTACCAACGCAGACGTCATTGAGTACCTGAACGCCAACTACTACGCCGTCAAGTTCGACGCAGAGTCTCCAGACCCGGTGTCTTTCAAAGACAAGGTTTACAGCAACCCCACATATGATCCGAGTCGGAGGGGACGAAATGGGGTCCATGAATTGTCTAGGGCGTTGGGCGTAAATGCCTACCCCACCTTGGTGTACATGGATGAAGAGGCCAACATCATCGCACCCATCAGTGGCTACAAGCAGCCCGGACAATTGGAACTCTACCTCAAGTTCTTCCTGGATGCGTACCAACCCAATGTAGATCAAGGCGTTTGGGAGGAGTTCCGCGACAACTTCAGCCCGACCTGGCGATAAGAGCTTTAACTGTGACTTTGCCCCCCCTGCAAGAGGTTTGGGGAGTGGCTTCCCCTATCTTTGACTTCCCTGAACCCACGCCTTCTTCTGACGGCTGAGGCACTGGAACATCGTCGACCATCAATTTTCTCGAACAGCGAAACCATGAGTGAGACCGCACGCATCATTTTGAACGGACAGGAACACGAATTCCCTGTCGTCACTGGATCTGAAAATGAAAAGGCCATTGACATCTCCAAGCTTCGTGGCTCCACGGGATACATCACCCTGGACCCAGGGTTCAAGAACACGGGATCCACACAAAGCGGCATCACCTACTTGGACGGTGAAAACGGGATCCTGCGTTACCGTGGCTACGCCATTGAAGATTTGGCGGAAAAAGCATCGTTCATGGAGGTGGCTTACCTCCTCATCTATGGCGACTTGCCCAACGAGAAAGAACTAAACTATTTCAACGACAGCATCACGCACCATACCCTGGTGCATGAAAACATGAAGCGCTTCTTTGATGCGTTCCCTCTCAGGGCACACCCCATGGGCATGCTGAGCAGCATGGTGGCTTCCTTGTCGACATTTTACCCAGAATCCCAAAACCCAAACCGGGACATCATCGACATTGACCTGACCATTCACCGCTTGGTGGCCAAAATCCCTACCCTTGCCGCGCAGGCCTACAAGCACAACATGGGTCTGCCTACGATGTACCCCAAGAACAACTTGAGTTACGTAGGAAACTTCATGCACATGATGTGGGGTGTTCCAGCAGAGGACTATGTGGTGGACCCCATCATCGAGTCAGCCCTGAACAAGTTGTTCATCCTGCACGCGGACCACGAGCAAAACTGCTCCACTTCCACGGTTCGGATTGTAGGCTCTTCTCAGGCGAACTTGTACAGTTCCATCTCGGCAGGTGTCTCCGCACTTTGGGGGCCGCTTCATGGTGGAGCGAACCAAGCGGTCATTGAAATGCTCGAGACCATTCGAGCAGAAGGCACCCCTCTTCAGTCATGGATCGACCGAGCCAAGGACAAGACCGACAGCTTCCGCCTCATGGGCTTCGGACACCGCGTCTACAAGAACTTTGATCCACGGGCACGCATCATCAAAAAGGCAGCGGACGATGTCTTGGCTCAGTTGGGGGTCGATGACCCAGTGCTTGACATTGCCAAGCAATTGGAAGAGGTTGCACTGAATGACGAATACTTCGTTCAGCGCGGATTGTACCCCAACGTTGATTTCTACAGTGGCATCATCTACCGTGCCCTTGGCATCCCAACCGACATGTTCACGGTCATGTTTGCCCTCGGGAGACTGCCCGGTTGGATTGGCCAGTGGAAAGAAATGAGCGAAAATCGGGAACCCATTGGACGTCCACGTCAGGTGTTCACTGGGTCGCCCGCACGCGATTACGCGGACATCTCAGCGCGCTAAATCTTGGCACCTGAGATGGAAGCTTTCGTTCAATCCCAAGTCGATGTCCATGGCATTGCCACTTTGACCTTTTTTCATCCTGCCTCCAACAGTCTGCCCGCCTCCCTCCTGGCTGAGCTGGCGCAACACATCGATGAAGCTGGAAAGGATGATATCGTCAAAGTGATCGTCCTGAAGTCGGCCGGCAACCGAGCCTTTTGCGCTGGCGCCAGTTTTGACGAATTGATGGCCATCGAAACCCCCGAAGAGGGCCTCTCCTTCTTCAATGGATTCGCCCTTGTCATCAATGCCATACGCACTTGCCCCAAGTTTGTGGTGGGCAGGGTTCAAGGAAAAGCGGTCGGGGGCGGTGTGGGACTTGCGGCAGCCGTGGACCATTGTCTGGCCACCAAGCATGCCTCCGTCAAGTTGTCTGAACTTGCTGTCGGCATTGGGCCCTTCGTTGTTGGACCAGCCGTAGAACGAAAGATCGGAGCCTCTGGAATGGGAACGTTGGCCATTGATGCCACCAGCTGGAAGACCGCCACATGGGCGGCGGAACAAGGACTTTATGCGGAAGTCTTTGACGACGCCGAAGCCCTTGATGCCGCAGTCGAAGCCTTGGCCCGTCAATTGGCCCAGAGCAATCCAGAGGCCATGGCGCATTTGAAGCGGGTCCTTTGGGAAGGAACCGAGCACTGGGGTCAGTTGCTTTCTGAGCGCGCTGCCATTTCAGGAAAGCTGGTCTTGAGCGACTTTACCAGAAAAGCCATTGCCGCGTTCAAGCGGTGATTTAAGGCAAGTCCCTTCAAATCAAAACCCCCGACTTCTTGCGAAGCCAGGGGTTTCTTTTTGGGGTTTTGGTTGGTCTTTTTGATCAGTGTTGCACCATGAATTGCGCGTGTGCGACACGGCTAGAGGTAGACACCTGGACGTGGTAAGAACCACTTGCCCAACTCGACACATCTACGCTGAAACGTCCTGTCCAATGGTCGCTCGTCCGGCTCCAGATCACTCTTCCGGAAGGGTCAAACACTTGCATCACGGCATCCATCACCGTCTCACTCAATTCCAAATGCATTTGTTGCGATGCCGGATTTGGATACAGGGCAAAGACCCACTCGCCCAACTCATCCACACCATAGACATCGTCAATGACGTAAGGGCCACTCTGAACTTCACACCCTCTGTCATCCGTCACCAACACCGTGTATTCTGCAGGGGCCTCCAATCCTTCGATGTCTTCTTGTTCCGAGGTGAAGTTGATCGAACTGGACCAAGAGAAGTTGTAGGGCGGTGTGCCACCTGCCACGACCAGATCAATGGCTCCTTGGCCTGACACCGCCGCATCCGTGATGTTCGCTCCAACCACCAATTCAGTGGGCTGTGCAATGTTCAACTCATACACGGTCTGACAACTCAGCCCATCGGTGACCAATAGCAAATAGTTGCCAGGGGGCAAGTCGTCGTATTGACCTGTGTTGTTTTCCTCTGAAACTGGACCGCTGAGTTCGTAGGTGATGGGCAAGGTCCCAGACAACGCCACAGCAGAGATCACACCATTTTCGTCGCCAAAGCAACTGACGTCCGTGGTTTGGATATTCAGCTCCAAACTTTGACCTTCTTCGATGTCAAAATTGACCAGTGCCTCACAAGTTGCCCCTTGATTGACCACCACAGTGTATGATCCAGCAGCCAAACCTTCAAAGAGGGTGCTGTCCTGAAGGACACCATTGAGGGAAATGACAATGCTGTCTGGGAAGACCACGCCTGTCATGCTCAAGGAAGCGACCGCAGTGCTGTCCCCAGCACAAATCAGTCCCTGCCCAATGGCAATGGAAAGTTCAAGGTCACAGTATTGGCAATTTCCACCAGCTTCGGTGGCCAAATCGTTGTAATTGGACGCCAATGGATCGGTGCAGCCCACGATTTCTAGCCCATCACATACACCGTCACCATCCGTGTCTGTCAAGCAATTCCCCAAACAATCATAGAATTCTACAGGGTAATCACAAGAGCCGTTTTCCAAAGTCGCTGCCGAATCAAAGTTGCAAGCCGCTTCATCCGTGCATCCAGGCTGAACGCACTCCAATCCGATCTCGAAGCTTCCAGCCTCACCAAACACACCTTGCACGAGCACATGATAAATCACGCCAAGTTGTGTGTTCACGTTGACCGTACTGGCGGTGAATGATGTAGGACATAGGTCATCGTAGTCTGGTTCACTTTGGTCGTCGTTGCCTCCGACGCAGACCAATCCGTTGCAGCCCCCTTCGAATACACTCATGTAGGTGTCGATCAAAGTTCCAGGGTAACAGGTTGTCACATCAATCGGATACCCCGTCCCTGCAAACGTGAACCAAAGCCCAGCCGTCGCATTCGAGGCCAAATCTCCTGCACACCCATCGATGTCATCGCCGTTGGCACAGTCTGAATTGTCCGCCATGAGTGTCATGCCACAGGAAATCTGAAGTGCACCTTCGCAGGTGTCATTGACCTGATCATCCTCGCCACACGACCCATCGTCCTCGGTGGCTTCAGGATTGAAGTTGCAGAAAGAGTCCTCCGTGCAACCCAAGACTTCCAATTCATCACATGTGCCATCACCGTCGATGTCGTTGAGGCAGACACCTTCGCAATCAAAGAACTCCTCGGCATAGTAACAATTGCCTGCATCGTCCGTGTAAATGGGGTCATAGTTGCATGCCATCGGATCCGTGCATCCAGGGAATTCCAAACAGTCACAAACACCATCCATATCATTGTCTGCCAGGCAGTTGCCATCACAATCTACGCAAAGTACTTCAGGGTAGGTGCAGCTGCCATCTTCCACAGTGGCTTGGGCGTTGAAGTTGCAGGCATCAGAGTCGGTACAACCCAGGCAAGACTCAAATTCACAAGAGCCATCGTCGTTGCTCGCTTCTGCGTTGAAGTTGCATGCTGCAGCGTCCATGCATCCGCATACAATGTCGCTTGACCCTTGCACCCAGCCCACTCCATTGAACGGAATGGACGGTTTCTTGGCATTGTTTTGGTCCCCCTCACTGAACATCTGAATGTTCACCTCACCTGACATCACCCCATCTGTGGTGAATTGTCCAATGAGGATTCTCTGGTCCAGTCCAGACACAATGTTGGGGGCGCCATCATTGACCACATAAACGGCACCACCCACGGCGTCGTCAATGACAATACTTTGTCCCGCTTCAAAATTGGTCAACCATGGATTTTCGATATTTTCGATCACCGAAGGCGCCTGCTCACCGAATTGTGCGGGAGCATCCAAGCCGATGGTCATCCAACTGTCGAATGCCAACTCGGGGAAAGTCGGGAACAACAAAGGGCTGATGTTGGACCCCAGTGAAGAGCCAAGTGGGTTTTGATAGAAGTCGGTGGTAGAGGCAATGACCAAGGTCGTATCCGAATCTCCAAAAATGGCACTGATGACATCTGTGCTTGTAGGAGTCGTCACATACATCCTATATGTCGTCATGCCTGCAAGTTCACCTTCATCATGCACGGCATGCGTTTCCAGAAGCAAACCATATCCGTCGAATTCATCCTCCTGACAAGAACAGTATTCGCATGTGCCATCATCTTCCGTGGCCAATGCCAAGAAATTGCAAGCGAACTCATCGGTGCAACCCACCACCTCAGGATCGCAAAATCCGTCACCATCCTCATCGGAAAGGCAGTTTCCTTCGCAATCTTCTCCATCGACTGGAAACAAACAAGTGCCATTTTCCAAATTTGCAGCGGGGTCAAAGTTGCACGCATCTTCATCAAGACACCCTTCAAAGGCTTGGATGACTGTCAAGATTTGGACGAATTCAGAAGTGTTTCCGCAGGCATCTGAAGCGTTGAAGGTCCGCTGCATCATCAACACACCTCCTTCGTTCTCAATGGTGTCCGATTGTGCAGTGTACTCGGCATTGATGTCACAGTTGTCGATGACAAAAGCCTCAAGCACGGGCACTGCTTCTCCTTGGATTTCATTGATGATCAACGTTGCTTCTGTGGGATACAAGAAATTGGGCGCAACGGTATCAAGGACGGCGATCTGCAGTGTGTCCACAAGAACATTTCCTGCAGCATCCGTGGCTTGGTAGATCCTGGGACACAAATAGCTCTGTGAGCAGCCAAACGGGTACTCAAAAGGTCCATCGCTCAACCAAATCACCTCCACAGGCCCGCAATCGTCCTGGGCGATGGGCATGGTTTGTTCCACAGATGGCATGATTTCAGAACAAGAAATGGTGTCGTTCACGGGGAAGTAAAACCAGGTTGGAGCCTCCAAATCCACGCAATCGTCTGCATCGTCGCAGATGCCATCCGAGTCCAAATCGAGGATGCAATTCCCTTCACAATCATAAAACTCCGAAAGTGCATTGCCATCACAGTCGCAATCCCCTTCTGGGATGTCAGAGCAGCCGCAGGCATACACTGCACCAGGGCCATTGCAAACACCACAGGCGTCAAGCTCTCCTACGCACTCGTCTACGTCGTCGCAAATGCCATCGGCATCCGCATCCACAGCACAAACACCACCACACACGCCCAAGGCATCAAGTTGGTTGCCATCACAGTCGCAATCACCGACCGCAATCTCAGAACAGCCGCAGGCATAGACTGCACCAGGGCCATTGCAGACGCCACAAGCGTCAAGTGCACCAACACATTCGTCCACGTCGTCGCAAATGTTATCGGCATCGGCGTCTGTAGCACAGGCCCCACCACACACGCCCAAAGCGTCGAGCTGGTTGCCGTCGCAATCGCAGTCATTCGAAGGGAGATCTGCACATCCGCATTCATAAATCTCACCTGGACCGTTGCAAACGCCACAATCGTCAAGTGCGCCTACACATTCGTCCACGTCGTCGCAAATGCCATCGACATCAGCGTCCCCAGCACAGTCACCACCGCAAACGCCCAAGGCATCTAATTGGTTGCCATTGCAATCGCAATCACCAACGGAAATATCAGAACATCCACACTCGTAAATTTCACCTAAGCCGTTGCAAACGCCACAGGCGTCAAGTTCTCCAACACAATCGTCCACGTTGTCGCAAATGTTGTCGGCATCAACGTCGGAAGCACAGGCACCACCACACACGCCCAAGGCATCAAGTTGGTTGCCGTCACAGTCGCAATCCCCTTCTGAGATGTCAGAACAGCCGCAGGCATAGACTGCACCAGGGCCGTTGCAAACGCCACAGGCGTCAAGCTCTCCTATGCACTCGTCCACGTCGTCGCAAATGCCATCGACATCAGCATCCCCAGCACAGTCACCACCGCAAACGCCCAAGGCGTCTAATTGGTTGCCGTCACAGTCGCAATCACCGACCGCAATCTCAGAACAGCCGCATTCGTAGATGTCTCCCGGACCGTTGCAGATGTCACAGACGTCAAGTTCTCCGACACACTCGTCTACGTCGTCGCAAATGCCATCAGCATCCGCATCAGTAGCACAAGCACCCCCACACACGCCCAAGGCATCGAGCTGGTTGCCATCGCAATCGCAATCCCCTTCTGGGATGTCAGAACAACCGCACTCATAGATCTCACCTGGACCGTTGCAAAAACCACAGGCGTCCAACTGATTGCCATCACAATCACAATTCCCAGGGAGAATGTCACCGCAACCACAATTGTCCACTGCACCTGGACCGTTGCAAACGCCGCATTCGTCGAGTACGCCGACGCACTCGTCCACGTCGTCGCAAATGCCATCGGCATCGGCGTCCGCAGCACAGGCACCCCCACACTCGTCCAAGGCATCAAGCTGGTTTCCGTCGCAGTCGCAGTCTCCCTCAGGCACGTCCGCGCATCCACACTCGAAGATCTCTCCTGGACCATTGCAAATGCCACAGGCATCAAGTTCGCCAACACAATCGTCCACGTTGTCGCAAATGCCATCGACATCAGCGTCGGCAGTACAAGCACCCCCACACACGCCCAAGGCATCAAGTTGGTTGCTGTCGCAGTCGCAGTCTCCATCAGGGATATCCGCGCATCCACACTCGAAGATATTGCCTGGTCCGTTGCATATGCCACAGGCGTCGAGTTCACCCACACAGTCGTCTACGTCGTCGCAGATGCCGTCGGCATCAGCATCAGCGGCACAAGTACCACCACACACGCCCAAAGCGTCGAGCTGGTTGCTGTCGCAATCGCAATCCCCTTCTGGGATCGCAGCACAACCGCAGGTGTATACTGCACCGGGGCCGTTGCAAACACCGCAGGCGTCAAGTGCGCCTAC
>TARA_B110000003_G_scaffold177965_1_pt1 | contig 14382 bp, 9 predicted proteins | sample TARA_B110000003 | Tara Oceans TARA_B110000003 (sample SAMEA4396424) | marine metagenome | biome: Westerlies Biome; feature: [SRF] surface water layer (ENVO:00010504); material: water (ENVO:00002006), including particulate matter (ENVO:01000060) such as... | depth 5 m
GCTGAGCGTCGATGGGAACGCCCTGAGCGACTGGAGTGAGATCGAAGAGCTTGGACGACAGTTACCTTGGCTTGAGAAACTGCACGCGTCGCAGAATGCGCTGGCGGAAATCCGACCGTCGCGCGCGTTTTCGGCGCTCAAGACGTTGCTCCTCGGCGACAACGCGCTGAGCGCGTGGTCATCCGTCGACGCGCTGAATGCGTTCCCCAAGCTCGAGGACGTGCGACTGAGCGGCAACCCGTTCGCGAGCGCTTCGTCATCGCGGCACGAAATAATCGCCCGCGTGGACAAGCTCGTCGCGCTGAACGGGTCCACGGTTTCCACCGCCGAGCGCAAAGACTCCGAGATTCGATATTTGCGTCGCGTGCTTCAACAGCTCAAGGAAGTATCAATCGAGGGCGACAGCGCCCGGGTACGCGTGACTGAGGAGAATCCTCGAGTCGACGCGCTTGTGGCGAAGCATGGTGATTTGGTCACACACGCCGCGCGCGCGCCCGGCTCGGGCACGCTCGCGAGCGCCTCCGTCGACCTCGTCCTTTGCCTCGAATCCACCGGCCAAACGATGACTAAAAAGCTCCCCAAGACCACGGCGATCGCAAAGCTCAAGCTATTCTGCGCCAAGCTGTTCAAGTTCGACGTCTCCCAAGCCGAGATCTTCCTCGTCGCTCCGGACGCCTCGCGCGTCTCCCTCGAGCCCGACTTCGAACCTCTCGCCGCGTTCGCCCCGATCGACGGGCAGCGTCTCGCCATCGTCCTGACGTGATTCATCATTCATTATCACCGCATTGTATTCATCCCAGCGGCATCCCTCGATTCGCGCGCGCGCGTCCGAAGCGTCGCGCTTCGCGAACGCGCCACGTGTCGCGTTCAGTTCTTACCCCTAGTTCGACACCTGTCCCAATCCTTCGCGACATCGCGACGCTCGTCGACCGCGATCGACGCCAGTCGTCGCGAACGCGAGTCACGCACGAACGAACGCATTATGTCGCTCAACGCGCGCGCGTCGATGCGCTCGAGCGGCGCGCGCGAGCACACGCTCGGCGCCGGTCTCGTCCCGCTCGTCAACCGTTTACAAGACATCTTCGCGAGCGCGGGCGTTCGCGGCTCGAAACTGGTCGATTTGCCCTGCATCGCCGTCGTCGGCTCGCAGTCGAGTGGGAAATCGAGCGTGTTGGAGGCGCTGGTGCGTGCGACGCGCGACGCGGGGCGAGGGTGACGGAAGATGCGAACGCGCGCGCGGGGGGAAGATACGAACGGACGCGCCGCGGAAAAGGAAGACTGACGATGGTGATGACGATGATGCGCGCGCAGGTTGGACGAGATTTCTTGCCGCGTGGACCGGATATTTGCACGCGACGACCGCTTTTGCTGCAGCTCGTGCACACGCCGGCGGTTCGCGGCGAACCAGAGGAATGGGGCGAGTTTTTGCACCAGCCCGGGCGAACGTACACGGATTTTGAGGAAATTCGAGAGGAGATTCAGGCTGAGACTGACAGAACGACGGGAAACAACAAAGGCGTGAGTAACAAGCAAATCCGGCTGAAGATTTGCTCGCCGAACGTGCTGACGATGACGTTGGTCGATCTTCCTGGAATTACGCGCGTCGCCGTGGGCGACCAGCCGGAGGACATTGAGACGCAGATTCGCAACATGATTTTGAGCTACATCAAGAAGGAAACGTGCTTGATTTTGGCGGTGACGCCCGCGAACTCGGATCTCGCGAACAGTGATGCGTTGACGCTGTCGAAGCAAGTGGATCCGGAGGGTAAGCGAACGCTCGGCGTCATCACCAAGCTCGACATCATGGACCGAGGCACGAACGCCGTCAAGTATTTGAAAGGCGAAGTCGTACCTTTGCGTTTGGGATACGTCGGTGTCGTGAACCGATGTCAGGCAGACATCGCGGAGCGTCGCACGATTCACCACGCTCGAAAGCTGGAGGCCGAGTTCTTCGCGTCAAAGCCCGAATACAAGGAGGTCATCAAAAACTGTGGCGTTCATTCGTTGAGTAAAAACGTAAGCAGCTTGCTGGCCGACCACATCGCCGCTTTGTTGCCGGATTTACAAGTTCGCATCATGCGCGAAAGATCGGAGGCTGAAAAGGAGTTAGAACTGCTTGGACCAGACGCGCCCGAAAGTGAATCGGAACGCGCAGCTCTCGTGCTTGCGAAACTCGAAAAGTACGCCGCCGGCTTACAAGCCGCCGTCGAGGGGCGTAGCGCAAAGCTGAGCATCGACGTGTTAGAGGGTGGTGCGCGCATTCACTACGTTTTGCAAGAGATTTTCGTAAAGGGTTTACTTGAACTCAACCCTACGGCATCCATGACGGATGAGCACATTCGTACCAAGATTCAGAACACTGCCGGCACGAAGGCCGTACTCCTCGTCCCGGAGGAACCGTTTGAACAACTCGCGAGACAGTGCATCGAGAAGATGTTGGAACCATGCAAGCAGTGTGCGTCATTGGTTCACGACGAACTGTGCAGCATGGCATTGGCAAACTTGACGAAGGATGTGACCAGCGTGTACCCGCGTCTCGGACAAGCGTTGGAGCAATCGTGCAAGGAGTATTTGAGACAAGGCTTGCGACCTGCGCTGGACATGATCGTAAATCTCGTGGAGTGCCAGTTGGCGCACATCAACACATCTCACCCAGATTTTATCGGTGGACCAGATGCGTTGATTCTCGCGCAAAAGGCTTTGAAGAGACGCGCCGGCGAAGAAGAGGAAGACGAAGAGGCGCCAGACGTTCCCGGAAAGGACAAGAACAAGAAGAAGGGCGCCGACAAGGAAAACGTCGGCGCGAAACCTACGACGATGGAAAAGACCGGACAGTGGATTAGTGGCATGTTGAGCCCATCAAAGCGACATTATAGCATCGAAAACGGTACGGTCAAGCTTCAATCTCCGCCGAAAAAGCTCAACGCGCACCAATGCGAGACTCCGGAAGAGTTTTTACAAGTTATGGTGACGCGGACGTTGCTCGAGAGCTACTTTAGCATCTCTCGTGGCATCCTCGCGGACATGGTGCCCAAGGCTGTGATGCACTTCTTGGTGAACTCTATCAGTCGAGGATTGAGACAGCACTTGATCGGCAAGTTGTATCAGCCTGGTATCATGCGGAACCTACTCGCTGAGGATCCTGAAATAGCTGCGATGCGCCAGCAGACGCGCAAGCGCGTCGAGGCGCTCAACGCGGCCGCGCTCACGATGTCGGAGTTCAAGTCGCATCTCACAGTGGCTTAGAACTGTTGTAACTTCAATGAATTTCTCGCCGTATCTTTACAGTTCGTTCTATTCCCATTCTATTTCTAATATAATACCATCATTACGTGCGTTGTCCGTAAGAATCATAGCCATCGTCGTATGATGTGTAATCGGCGAATCGACTGGATTCGCGTTTCGCTCTCTTCTTGATGTTCTCGAGAAATTCAAAAAGTGGTCTAGAATACGATTCCAGCATTGCGGCGCCGTAAGCAATGCGTGCATACGTGTCAGATGTGGACATGGCCTCTTGCCAGATGGCGCGCTCTTGATTTGTGCGCCACAGCCGTTTTCCCGCCTTCTTCTCATCCGACGGAATGATAAGCTCCCACCACTCGTGGCTCGCCATGAGACGCTCGTTCGATGCGTTGATCGCCGAACCGTTCGCATCCTTCGCGGTAACGTCTCTAGGGAGATCGCACATTTCGACCATTGCCTCCTCGATTTGCATCAAGTATCGTATCATCTCAGTAAGCTCTGTGGTTTTCTCCAACTCTCTGCCCCAGATTCTCCATCCAGACATGGTGCCGTCGGGCGCGGATACCTCGCAATTTACCACATCAGCCATTAACAGTTGGATGATCCTCTTCGCACCTTCCATCGAAAGTGTCTCTCGCGCAGCGATTTCGTTCCATCTCTCAATTTTCGTTCGCTGACTCGACTTTGGGAAGGCGTTCATGGCTTCCAATTCAGCCTGCCTAAACGCGGCGACGAGTTCGGCGCGAATCTCAGCTACGTTCTTGTGTAGTCGATGCTCACGAATACCTTTTGTGTTCAAGGATTTGCTCCATTCACGTAGCTGCTGCTCTGTAGTAAGTTTTGACCAGGTACCATCGACATGGATAGCAAGCAATGCGCCCGAGCTATACGATAGATTCCAGTAATACTTGGTGCCGTTGCGGTCTTGACCCAAACAATTCGATCGAATGCGTTCTTCTTGAAACTGTCGACGACGTTTAGCAGCCTGGGCCGCTATTTCATTCTTTTTCGCCTCCGTCTCTTTGAGAAGCGATCGCGCCTCAAGGAATGCGCGAACATCAGATTGCAACTCGGTTGGCACTTCGACGTCAGACTGCGGTAGAGTTATCAAAGCTTCGTGAGCCTGAACTTTTTGGGTGAGCTCGTCGGATGCATTTTTGACGAGCGCGTTCGCATCGCGTAATTGTGGCGCAAGTTTCTTGTACTCTTTCTCGAATGCATTTTCGATCGCCTTATCACTCTCTTTTTCCTTCGACAAATCTTCAAGCGCCTTTACGCGTCGATTGACTTCTTTGTTGACTTCCGGCGCCTCAAAACATTCACCACACAACCAATCGAGCACGCGCGTGTGCTCCTCAGGCGTGAACATGCCTATTCGCTTCTCTGTGAGCGCGTTAATCGTACTCAGCGTAACGGCATCGATCTGTCCAACCCGGCTCTTTTCCTTGGCAAATTGCTTCATGATTTCAGGGAAAGTACCACTAAACTCCAAAGCGCCCGACCACGTCTTCACGAGGGCCTCGATTCCGTACGTCGTCGTCGTCACGGCCACTCGAAGCAAGGATACGTACAACTTCGAAAGTTTTGTCAAGTCGGAATCATCCAGAATAGTGTTCAGGTACTCTACCCCGAATTCGTCCACGCTCGGTGTTAGAATACGTCCAAATGTGCTAAAGAATTCGCAAATTTGCATCTGCGAGACATCTACCGCGGATGGCTTCCACGCCGTCCCGTTCGCGACGGCGGGCCAAGGGTCGCGATTTTGTTCTTTCGCTTGCGCCGCGTCGTATGCGACGAGCTCGTTATCATCCATAGGGTAGCGAGCCGCCTCTGCTCTCACTTTGGCTCGCTGCTCCGCCTCTTTGAGTTTGCGTTCGGCGTCTTGTAACTTCTGAGCTTCGCGTTCGAGCTGAATCTTTGACTTTTTCGCCGCTCGTTCCTGCTGCTGCTGCGCACGGTAGGCTTCAGCTTCTCTCTTTCTGCTCGCCAGCTCGGCTTCATGCTGCTGTGCTGCAGTTGCTCTCGAACGAAGGCGCTCTAACTTTTTCGCGTGAGAAGTCGCCACGGAAAATGTTTGCTGCACTGCCTTTTTCGCCTGCGCGATTTCTCCTCTGAGAGCACTCAGCTTCACGTTCCTCGTCGCATTCGCTTGTACTTTCGCCGCCTGCTTCGCCTCCTTCCTTCTACCCGCGATCCATTTTTCTTTGGCGACCGCCAAACGGTCGCTTTCCTTCTCAATTCGCTTCCTATGCGCTAAAATTTCTCGTCTGTCGTCGGGATCTCCCTTGTATTCCCTCGCCTCAGCGTCCAGTTCGAAGCTCGGCATGTCAGAAAAGTCGAGCTTTACCTGTGGAACCTTTGTCGCGGCCAACTCGCTCTGTAACTTCTGTTCTTTCGCCAACAGTGCTTCTAGTTTTGACTGCGCTTCTTCTGCGAGCAAAGCGCTATCCATCGTCTCCTGAAGCGCCAACTCGAGCTTTTCCATGTGCGGCGAAATCGTGGCGCCGCTCGTCGCCGTGGCGCGCGGCGCCGTCACCGCCCCAGACGGCGCCGGCGCCGCACTCCGATCCCCACCGTCCGTCGACGCCCCACTCGCGGATGCCGAAGGCCCTCGATCAACTTTCACGCGACCATTATCTCCCTCAAACTTGCTCGCCGGCGGCTTCTTCGTCGTCGGCGCCGCGCGCTTCAACGGCGTCAAATCGTACATCATCACAAACCCCGGACGCGCGCAAAACACATCCTCCTCGCTCTGCCTCGGAAACATCACCATATTCAAGTAAGCCACGACCTCTTTCACGCTCATCACGTCCTCATCGCGCGCGAGCCCCTTCGCCGCGCGCGCCGCCGCGTCTCGCCCCGCCGCCGCCGCCGCCGCCATCCCTCCCTTGAACCCGTGCACCGCGCGCACGACCGCCTCGTGCATCGCCCCTCGCGCGTTCGCGTGCACCATGGTCTCGCGCGCGCGCCCTCGCGTTCGTTCGCGCGCGCGTCGCTCGCGCGACCGCGTTCGATCGCGTCCAATCAGTCAATCCGCGCCCCGCACCGAACGCGCGCCCCGCGTCCGACGTCCTCGAGCGCGCGCGCGCCGCGCGAGGCCGGCGCGCGCGAACCGACGATCGCGCGTCGCGCGTCGCGCGTCGCGCGCGCGCGAGGCCGCGTCGCGCGCGAACCGGACGCGCGCGCGTCGTGATGTGTCGCGCCCCGTATTCGGCGCACCTCGAGCCCCGTGTACCGCGCGACGAACCGCGCGCGACGTAAACCCAGCGCGTCGCGATCGTTCGCGCGCGCGCGCGACGCCGCACAGTCGCGCGCACGACCGCACGCCGCGCGCGAACGATCGCGCGCACGATGTCCACGAATGCGATGCGTCGAAACGCCGCGCTCGCGGTGCGATGCGCCATGCGCGAGGGCGCGCGAGGGACGATGATGACGCCGAAATCGACGACGGCGCCGCGCGCGGGGACGATGGTCAACGCGAGCGAAGGGTGCGCGCGAGCGACGCGATGCGCGCGAGCGAACGCGAGATGGCGGGGGATATATGTGCGCGCGCGATGATGGGCGCGGACGCGCGAAAACGCGATCGGGACGCGACGAGGGACGGACCTTTGAAGTTGGCGCGATCGGGGTCTGGGACCTGGAGGTCGGCGCGAAGGACGACGACTGACGGTGGTGCGCGGATGCGCGAAACGAACGTAGGGTGCCGGCGAACGTGAGGACCATCTCTTTGCAAGCGGTGGCGATTCGAATGCGATCGGTCGGGAATATTCAAAAGATTACGAAGGCGATGAAGATGGTCGCCGCGTCTCGCCTCAAGGGGGCGCAAACGAAGTGCGAGAAGTCGCGCGCGCTCGTGAATCCGTTCGTGCGTTTGCTCGGGGATACCCCGGGGACTGAAACGGAGAGCACGCTCGTCGTACCGATCTCGTCCGATAAGGGTTTGTGTGGTGGTATTAACACCGCCGTGGTTAAGTACTCGACCGTTTTGAACGCGATGAGTCCGGGGGCGAGAATCAACGTCGTCGGCGACAAGGCGCGAGCGCAGCTCAACAGGCTTTACCCGGATCGAATCAACAACGTCGTTGTGGACACGACGAAGCAGCCGTTAACTTTTGGAACCGCTTCCGCGATCGCTGACGAGATTATGGCGCAAAACGCGCCGAAGACACAGCTGGTGTTCAACCGCTTCGCCTCTGCGATTTCCTTCAAGCCTACGGTTGCGACTGTCTTGTCCAGCGAAGAGCTCGAGAAGGCGGCGGAAGAGGGTGTGAATGAGTTTGATTCTTATGAAATCGAAGGACCCGACCGATCGGAGTTCCTCCTCGATCTCTCCGAGTTCAAGATGGGCGCGTTGTTGTACAACGCCATGTTGGAGAACAACACGTCTGAGTTGGGCTCGCGCATGCAATCGATGGAGAACTCGAGTAAGAATGCGAGTGACATGCTTCAAAAGCTCACTTTGCTTTACAACCGTACGCGTCAAGCCGCGATTACGACCGAGTTGATCGAGATTATCTCGGGTGCGAGTTCTCTTGAATCCAAGGAGTAAGCGGTTCGGAAAGAAGATTTCCGACGCGGACGCGCGAGCGTTGTCTCGCGAGCGCCGATGCGGTGTAGACCTAGCTTTTGAAAATGTAAACATAATTGGAGTGGGAGTGGGAGTCGTCGTCATCTTCTTGCGTTCATTAAAAATTGAATGTATCACTAAAGTTCGGAGTGTTTGTGTTCGTCGCAAAAATTGAGCTACCCTTAGTCGTACAAATCGTCGTCCGCAGCCGCGGCCGCGGGCGTACCGGCGCTCGCGCCACCACCCTGGGCATCTGGAAATTGGAAGTCGCTCGCACCGAATCCACGCGCTTGGTGAAGCGTTTGGCTAAAGGTTTGGTACTTGCGAATGTCCGCATCGGTGACAGATTTTCTCGCGTGCTTCATCGCTTCTTCGAAGTGCGCCTTGGTAATTTCAGGCACCGGGTCCTCGGCGTTCTCGTCTTGCATCGCATCCGGGTTCACAGCAGCGGCACGTTCGGCCTCGATATCACGTTGAATGCTCTCACGAATGGCGTACTTGCACGCGCGCTGGCATATCTCGGTAATGTCCGCGCCGGAGAAACCATTCGTGAACTTGGCCAAGACTTCGAGATCAACGTCGGCAGCGATCGGAGACTTTCGCAAGTTTGCCTTGAAGATGCTCAAGCGAGAAGGTTCGTCTGGAAGCGGAATGTACACGAGTTGATCGAGGCGACCCGGACGCATGAGAGCAGAGTCGATGATGTCCGGTCTGTTCGTGGCGCCGATGATAAACACAGTCTTCTTCGAGCCCATGCCGTCCATCTCCGTGAGAAGCTGATTCAACACGCGATCACCGGCTCCACCAGCGTCACCAGCACTGTTACCGCGCTGGTTGGCGATGGAGTCGAGCTCGTCGAAGAAGAGCACGCACGGAGCACTTTGACGTGCCTTGTCGAAAATCTCGCGCACGTTGGCTTCAGATTCACCAAACCACATGGTCAAAAGCTCCGGACCCTTGATACTGATAAAGTTCGCTTGGCACTCGTTCGCGATCGCCTTGGCGAGGAGCGTCTTACCACAACCCGGCGGACCGTAGAAGAGCACACCCTTGGAAGGCGCCATGCCAAACTTTTCAAACTTTTCCGGGTGCTCGACGGGGTATTGCACAGTCTCTTGAAGCTCTTGCTTGACGCCTTCAAGACCACCAATGTCGTCCCAAGAAACATTTGGCACTTCGACGACAGTCTCGCGCAGTGCAGACGGGTTCGACGTGGTCAACGCCGTGGCGAAGTGCTCATTGGTGATGGCCATAGAATCTAAGACAGCGGCGTCAATGTTCTCATCCTCAAGATCGATGAGATCCATCTTTTCACGGATGCACTGAAGCGCGGCTTCGGTAGAAAGCGCGGCCAAATCGGCGCCGACGTAGCCATGCGTCTCCTTGGAAATCTTTTCCAAGTCAACGGCTTCGTCGAGCTTCATATTCTTGGTGTGAATGCGCAACACTTCGAGACGACCGACTTCATCCGGAACACCAATATCGATCTCGCGATCGAAGCGGCCGAATCGACGAAGAGCTGGGTCGATAGAATTCGGTCGGTTCGTCGCGCCCATGACGATGATGTGCGATCGTGACTTCATGCCATCCATCAAAGTCAAAAGCTGCGAAACGATGCGACGTTCGACTTCGCCGTTGGTCTTTTCGCGCTTCGGGGCAATGGAGTCAATCTCATCGATGAAAATGATCGCCGGAGCGTTCTTTTCGGCTTCTTCGAACGCCTTACGCAAGTTCGATTCGGATTCACCGGCGAGCTTGGACATGATTTCGGGGCCGTTGATCAAGAAGAAAAAGGCGCCGGTTTCGTTGGCCACAGCGCGAGCAATCAAAGTCTTTCCGCTACCGGGAGGGCCGTAAAGTAAGATACCTTTCGGCGGCTTGACCCCAATCGTCTTAAATAACGCCGGGTGTCGAAGCGGTAACTCAACAAGTTCGCGGATTTGCGCCATTTGCTTGCGAACCCCGCCGACGTCGTCGTAGCCGACGTCGTCGAGGCGCTCCTCGTCCTCACGGTTGATGGGCTCTCCTTCGCAAAAGATCTCCGTATCCGGGGCGACAATGCAATACTCCGCGGGATCGGTTTCGACGACTTTGAACTCCACCGCCCGCATACCACCGCGAGCCAAGAACGTATCGCCCTTTCTCACCGGTCGGTACGCCTCCAAAAAGTACGGCTTCAAGTACACGTCGAACAAGTTCCCAGTCACGCCTTCGATCGAATCACCGAACGGCAACACGTGCACGCGCTTACCATACTTCACATCCGTACACTAGTTTTCACGCGAAAATCGCACCCAACGTTCGTTCGTCAGTCACTTTGTCCCAACTCTTTCCGAGATCGCCAATCGACCTCGTTTCTTCAACCTTCTCTTCTCTCCGCGTCGCGTCGCGTCGCTCGAACGTCTCCCTCCCAGTCGATTCACGAAACGCACCTGATGCACGCTCACGACGTCCCCAAGTCGCACCCGCAAGTTTTTCCGCACCACCTTATTCATGCGAATCTTCCCCTCCTCGCAACTCTCGTCCGCGAGCACGATGCACACCGTGTCCTTTCGCTTTTTGCCCTTGAGCAGCACGGTGTCCCCTCGGAACAACTGCAGCTCGTCCATCTTTTGCAGGTTCAGCGCCACGACGGAGTTATCGTCGTTGATCGCCTCATCTGCGCGCGTCGCGCGTCGGCGCAGGGCGTCAGTCGCTCGCTCGTCGCGTCGAACGACGCGGATTTCTCGCGTCGCGTCGACAAATCGTGATCGCGACGCGCGCGCACGCACCGACGACGAGCCTGTTCGGCGCCTTCTTGCGCTCGAGGATGGCCAGCGATGGATCGGCGGGTTTGGTTTCTTTCTTGACCTCGTCCTTGGATTCGGTCATGGTGCGAGGGCGAACGCGCGCGCGTGAGTGACGCCGATGGAGAAATCATCAGATCTGAACGACGCGGGCGCGGGCAACTGTCGCGACGGCGAGGCGAGCGCGAGACGGGAAAAGACGAGAACGAGGACGAGGACGAGGACGCGGAGCGAATGATGTTAAAAAATGATTCAGCGCGCGCGCGCGGCGGGATCGACGATCACGCGCCGACGAGGGCGCGCCAGGAACGCTCGTCGTCGCGCTTGGCGAGCGAGACGCAGACCTCGTCGACGCCCATCGTCCACGTGCACTCGTCGGGACGAATCGGGGCGTGAAGACCGCTCAAGTCGCACACCACCTCGTCGTTAACTTTGACGATGAATTGAGAGGGTTTGAATAGGACGCGGACGGATTTAGAAACCGTGCCCGGGGCGACGTCGACGGAGACTTCGACTTCGTCTTCGGTTTGCGACCAGCGGTAGTTTACTCCCTTACCGCTCGGCATGCCGTTTCCGGTCGACGCCACGTCGGACGCGTCGCCAGTCATGTTAATCTTCTCCAATCCACCGTTTTTACCCATCGCCGCCTCTAACTCTTTCAATCCTTTGCTATATTCAACGTTTTCCATCGTCGCCATGCGCATCCACTGCGCGCTCGAGTCCAAATCGCTCAAAGGAAAATCAACGCTTCGCATGGGCTCGGGCTTCGTTTGCACGCGACCGATGAACATATCGCCGTGGAAGTTCACCCCATCGAATCCGCACTCCTGCGCCAATCGTCCCGCTCTTCGATTGATCGGCAATCCCTTCAACATTCCGACCTCGTCCAGGTACAGGTACACGCCGCGCCACCCGTTCGCCTCGCTCGGCCGCACCAACGCGAACGTCTCCGTCGACCCACCCGCGGTCTCCCGCGCGATCGCCTCGCTCGATATCCCCATCCCTCGCGCACCGAGCGCTCGCACCGCCTCCGCTTTCGCTTTCTCCGCGTCCACCTCGCCGCCGCCCGCGAACGCCGTCCGCAGCGCCGCCGGCAGCGCGTCCCCGGGTTGCCCCTCCCCGATCGTCAGCGTCCGCTCCTCGAGCGCCTCGTCGTCGTCGCACGGGATCTTCACGTACGTAAAACTCCGCGTCGGCCCGTCGCGCTCGATCGCCGCGCCGTCGCCGCGCCGCGCCGCCGCGCGCGCGGCTTCGCGGTCCTCGCGCGTTTCGATGACGACGCCCTTCGAGCGAAGCCACGCCGTGCGCGCGTCCGCGTCGAGCGGTTCGTCGTCCGACATCGCGCGCGCGAGGCGTTCGCGCGGTTCGAGCGAGGCGTCGCGGCGCGCGGTCGAGCGCGCGTCGAGCGATGCCGTCGAGACGCGCGCGAGAGAGATTCGTCATCATTCATCGACGCTCGAACGCGCGATGTCGACGGCGCTCGCGACGCGCGCGACGGCGTCGTCGCGCGCGACGGCGCGCGTGGATCGACGCGCGTCGGTGACGCGATCGAGACGTCGCGAAGGCGATGCGTCGCGAAGGATTCGCGCGACGGTGAACGACGAGAGCGGCGCGCCGCGCATGCGCGCGGCGGAGATGAAACGCGCGCTCGTGGACGCGGGCGTGGACGTGTCCGATTGCTTCGAGCGGGCGGATTTAGAGGTGAAGTACGCGGCGATGAAGGCGAACGGCGCGGGGTCGACGCGGGCGACGGCGGACGACGCGAAGGATTCCGGATCGACGCGTGAGACGAAATCTGCGAAAGAGAAGACGGCGGATTCGATGGCGTTCACGAACGCGCGACGGTTCTTTAAGGAATCGATCGATGCGATCAAGGAACGGATGAGCTTGAACTCGATTTGGTCGAGCGTTCGAGAGAAGGCGAATCGAGTGAACGCAAAGTACGGTACCGGGAACAAGGCGAAGTCCATGCTCGAGGACGCGCGCCGAAAGGTGAAGAGTGCAGATGATAAGATGGGCGTCACGAAGTGGTTTAAGACGAACGTGCCGAAGGCGATGGATCAATACGCCAAGGTGCGAAACACCCCGGTCGGTCAGTTCGCGAATTTCATGTTTTGGATCTGGCTCTTCACGAGCGGGATCTTTTGGAACTTGTTGTACTTTGGTCTCACGGCGACATTTTTGGTGAACATGTTCATGCCGTCGTTGATTACGGATCAAGTCGAAAACATGCAGCGACGTGCGCAGGAACAGATGAACGCTCGAGGCGGCATGGGCGGCATGGGCGGCATGGGCGGTATGGGCGGTATGGGCGGCATGGGCGACATGGGCGGCATGGGCGGCGCTCAGCAGGGTGGTCAGCAGGGTGGTGGTCGTAAAAGCTACGGGGGTGGCTCAGCGGGAGATACTATCGACGTCGACGCGCAAGTTTCTGATCGAGATTGAATTTAATATACATAGAGCGCGCGTTACATCGACACCGATTTCTTACGTTTACGGTAAATTCCTATCGTGCTCGTGTGTGACAGCACGTTACTCGCACGACCTTTTGCAAGGGGCGCGATTTCGCTGCGCAAGAACGCGCCGCCGAGGGGCGTCCCCGGAACGCGTTCGCGAAAATTGCTGGCGTGCATTCGGTTGCCGTTGCCACACGCGAATATCATGGCACCTGTCGAGTTCTCTGACCCCAACTCCTCACTACTCACTTTTTTCGCACTATCGGCACACTTTTCAATCACGCGATTCGCGTGCTCTTTCGCCCAGTTCCCGTCGCGCACGTGTAATTGTACGACGTCGCCCTCTTGCAAAGCCATCGACGCGACTTCCACGCCCCCGGTCTCGCCCACGGATAAAATATCGCGGCACACGAACGGACCTTTAGAGCCACTCACCCCGAGTCCGAGCATGACGGGCAGCGATTTAGAGTTCTCTGGCAACTGCTCGAGGGTTTCCAACAGCAGCGGATGTGCGGGCGAATCGTCGAGCTCCAACACCGCGTTGTCGTGCGCGTGAGTCAACGACATCACGGGTCCCACCGGTCGCGCGCCGTGCGCGACGTGCGTGTCCAATTCGAACTCACCACGAATGAGCAAAGCGACAGCTCCTCGTCGCACGACGTCATCGTTCAAAAACATGAGACTCCCCTCGTCCACGACCCCTCCTAGCGCGACGCTGTTCGGCATCGCCACGTGCAAGCGCGTCAGCAGCTCGCCCACGTGCTCGAACGACGCATCCGCGAACACCGTCACCCCCACGGTCTCGCCCTCGTTCTCGCAACTCTTCGCCAAATCAACCCACGAGCACGCGCTCCCGTCGTCGATCGCCGGAAGCGCCGATTTCGTCGCTCGAAACGTCGCCGTCGTCGTCCCCGGCATCGCCGCCGCCGTCAACGCCACGCCCGACTCCGTCATCCCCTCCGCGCCCACCCCTCCTCGCACCACCGCTCCCACGAGCGACACCGACGTTCCACCGAGCAATTCACGCGTCAGCTTGCCCGCGCGCGCGACCGCGTCCTCGTCGTAGTCACCGCAGACGAACAACTGCGCCCACGTCGCGTCCCGACCTCGACCGAGCCCTCGCGCGACGTCTCGCGCGCACGCTCGCACCGCGTCCTCGAGCGACGTCGCGCGCGACATCGCCGACGCGAACGCGTACGACGGCGTTCCCGTCGTCCGCGCCGTCGTCGCCCGCGCCCGGTCGTCGTCGTCGCCGTCGTCTCGCGCCGCCGTCGCGAAGCGTCGACCGGTCGTCGTCGCGCGCGGCGACGCGCGCGCGCGCGGCGACGGC
>TARA_B110000003_G_scaffold103871_1_pt1 | contig 14260 bp, 11 predicted proteins | sample TARA_B110000003 | Tara Oceans TARA_B110000003 (sample SAMEA4396424) | marine metagenome | biome: Westerlies Biome; feature: [SRF] surface water layer (ENVO:00010504); material: water (ENVO:00002006), including particulate matter (ENVO:01000060) such as... | depth 5 m
AGGATCTCCAAGTGGTGCTCGATAACCTTGAGGCTCGAGGTATGCGGGACGATGTAGCGGTAGACCTTTCAATCGTGCGTGGATTGGCCTACTACACTGGAATAGTTTTCGAGATTTTTGATGCTCAGAAGAAGAAACGCGCAGTCGCTGGTGGCGGTCGCTACGACACACTCGTGGCCGCGCTTTCCGACGGCAAGGTGGATCTTCCTGCCGTCGGTTTCGCCATTGGTGATGTTGTGATCCGTAACTTGATCGAAGATACACCAAGTGCACTGGAGAAAATGCAGGCCGCCCTAGATTCCGAAACCACTTGCGACGTTTTCATCGTGGTAGCTGATCCCGAGCAACAACGAGCGGCCCTCAGTCTAGCGACCAAACTTCGCTCCAACGGAATCGCTGTTTCCTATTCCTTAACCTCCGCGAAATTCAACAAACAATTCAAGGCTGCCCAGCAATCCAAAGCACCTTTAGCGATCGTCATCGGGAATGAATTCCCTGAAATTTCGCTGAAAGTCTTGGCCACTCGCGAGGAAGTTAAGCTAAGCGCTGACGATTCAATCTTCGAAACTATTTCCCAATATCTGAATCAATGAGAACACACCACTGCAACGAAATCCGTCCGGGCCATATCGGAAAAACCGTCACCCTCATCGGGTGGGTTAATACCGTCCGAGACCAAGGTGGCGTGATCTTTATCGACCTTCGTGATCGTGAAGGCATTACCCAGTGCGTCTTCCGCTCCGAAGTCTCACCAGAAGCAGCTGAGCTTTCGCACAAACTCCGTTCCGAAGACGTCGTCCAAGTCACAGGAAATGTTGAGGAGCGCCTCAAGACTGATGAGGTCGACACCAAGAACGACAACCTTGAAACAGGTGAAGTGGAAATTGCAGCGGCCCAGTTGACCATCGTAAATAAGGCCGAGGTGCTACCCTTCCAGCTTGACAAGGAATTATCTAACGAAGATCTCCGCCTCAAGCATCGCTACCTCGACCTCCGTCGTCCTCGTCTCACACGTAATCTTCGTCAGCGTCATATCATTACCAAGGCGGCTCGCGATTACCTCTCTGACGATGGTTTCATCGAGGTTGAGACACCTATCCTTTCCAAGGCAACTCCTGAGGGCGCGAGAGACTTTCTTGTCCCAAGCCGCATTAATCCGAGCAAATTTTATGCGCTTCCTCAAGCCCCCCAGCAATACAAGCAAATGCTGATGGTGGCCGGTGTCGAAAAATATTTCCAGGTTGCTCGATGCTTTCGAGATGAAGATCTTCGCGCAGATCGTCAACCAGAGTTTTCGCAGATTGATATCGAAGCATCATTTGTGAACCAAGACGACATCATTGGGCTGATTGAGGGAATGCTTTCCTCGATGTTCGAGCAAGCGCGTGGTGTCGAAGTGCCGACTCCTTTCGAACGCTTGACCTGGCACGATGCAATGAACCGCTATGGATCGGACAAGCCCGAGCGAAGAATCGGAATGGAGATGGTTGACCTCACAGATGAGCTCAAAGATTGCGAGTTCCGAGTCTTCTCAGGCACCGTTGCAAACGGCGGCGTGGTAAAAGCAATCAACGCGAAAGGCTTCGCTAACATTTCGGTGGGCCAGGTTGACAAGCTTACCAAGCTCGCCCAAGAAGCGGGAGCGAAGGGACTGGCTTATATCCAGGCTCGTGACACCGATCGCTCGACCTGGCGCTCACCCTTCGTGAAGCGTATGACCGATGACGAAGTCGAGGCTCTCCGTAACAAGCTTAATATCGAGCCGGGTGATTTAATTCTTTTCGCCGCCGATAAATGGGAACCTGCTTGTGATGTCCTCGGTAGAATCCGCCTTGAAGTCGCCGAGTATCAAAACCTTCTCGAAGGAAATACCGCACTCGATTTCCTTTGGGTTACCGAATTCCCTCTCCTTGCTTTCGATGAAGAAGAGGGTCGCTACGTTGCAGTTCACCACCCCTTTACCCGCCCCCTCAAAGAGGACGAGGAAAAGCTTCGCAACGGAGAACTCGATAACCTGAGAGCCCAAGCTTATGATGTCGTTCTGAATGGATACGAACTCGGCGGCGGATCGATCCGGATTCACGAGTCAGATCTCCAAAGCTCGATGTTCAAAGCTCTTGGTATCACCGAAGAAGAGGCGAACACGGAATTTGCTCATATCCTTGAGGCCTTTAAGTTTGGGGCTCCCCCACACGGAGGCATCGCTTTAGGACTCGACCGGGTCGTAATGCTCGCATGTCAGGAAGACTCAATTCGGGAGGTCATTGCTTTCCCAAAAAACAATAAGGGAGCTGAAATCATGACCTCGAGCCCGGGCACCGCAACACCGGTCGCTCTGCGTGACCTCCGAATCAAAACGACCTATGTTGAAAAACCAAAGGAAGAGTAAAGTTTGACCTCCTCCAGGCAATCCAGCACATTCTGACCATGAAACACTTGGGAATTCTTGGCGGGATTTTTTGTGCCTGCAGTTCCATGGCCTTTGCCGAAGTCGATTCTGAGATTCCACTCGGAATCGAGGCAGTGACAGGCCTGCGGACCGATTACGTTCACCGCGGCTTCCAACTTGCCGAGTCGGCACTCGACTTTCAATTGGAAGCGGGAATCACACTCTCGGATAATAATTCGCTGTCCCTCGGGTTTGCCCACCTTTCCGAGAGTGATGGAGACTTCAATGAAACATGGAGTTATCTTGAATTAGCACACTCGTTTAACAAAAATTTTACCGGCGGAGCATCATTCACTTATCGCGACCGAGACGAGAGCATCCTCCAAGGCGGCTTCGATTTGGGCCTTTTTACGTCTTATTCGATAAGCGACGTCTGGCGTTGGCGAAACGAATTAAACTTCGATAGAGGAGTAGATGGGATTTACCTCAACAGCGAACTGGAATGGAGCCAAATCATTTCCGAAAAATCATTCATTACTATAAAGGCGGGGCTTAGCTGGGTCTCCGGATACCTCGAACGGGACGGTCTCAATGATTTTCACACGAGGGTAACCTATACCTACGCAATCTCTGACCAAGTTTCCTTCACCCCTTTTATCGGATCGAGCATCCAAATCGAAGACAAGGATTACGGCGATCTTTTATACGGAGGGCTTTGGTTCGAAGTTATTTTTTAGGGGTCGGACGTCGCGGTTTTCTTTCCGACCACTTCTCGAAATGTTTTCTCACCTCATTAGCCGAAAGCTTTCCATTCCCATCCCCATCCATCCTTTCAAAACGCTGACGACGCTCTTGCTCAGGAAGAAGCTGGTGTCCAGGGTGCTTTTGAAACTCTTCGCTTGTCACGGCACCATCCTGATTCAGATCTAATTTTGAAAATTCCATTCGTGGAGACCGCTTGTCACCCGGGGCCCGCTTCCGCCCTCCACTTGGGCCCTGATCTTTCCGGTCCAAAAAACCATCTGAGTTCCGATCCATTCGATCAAACATCTTCTTCAACCTTTCCAGATCAGCCTGTGAAGAAGGAGGAGTTGCCAAGAACTCATCATAACTGACCCTACCACTCTTGTCTTTATCTGCTCTCGTTAAGTATCGTTTAGGCCAGTCACCTGAAGCACCCTTAAATTCCCGAGCGGTAATAACACCATCATTATTTTTATCTAGACGGTCAAAAATCTTAATGCGCGCTTCTGCGGGAAGCTGGGAGGCACGCTTTCCTTTGGCAAACTCCTCACGAGAGACCTTTGCATCGGAATCCAAATCAAGTTCTTTGAAGAAATCAGCAGCACGACCCTGCTCTGGTCGCTTTTTCTTCTGCTTGGGCCCACCTTCGATCTTCTCTTCCGCAATCGCGACGGAAAATAGGAAAATGAGCAAGATAATGGTCGTTTGAATCATCAGAGGTTGTCTTCAATTAACATAAACCACAAAAACGAAATAAAGTTGCAGAAAAATTGTCGGTTTTACGTCGACCTGATTCATTAAAAATCTAGCATTTGGCTGATGGCAATTCTCTCGTCTCTGCGTGCGTCCCGCCCTACCCTTTCCTTTGAATTTTTCCCACCGAAAAATGACAGCGGATCCGAAGACTTGTTGAAGACCGTCACCGAGTTGAGTATATTAGATCCAGCTTTTGTTAGCGTGACATACGGAGCAGGTGGAACCACTCGCGAAAGGACTCGGGAGGTGGTCCAGCGAATTATCCAAGATACAAATGTCCCAACGATCCCTCACCTTACCTGTATTGGGCACACCAAGAGTGAAATGTCAGAAATTCTTTCCCAATATAGCGCAGATCAAGTCGGAACAATCCTGGCACTTCGAGGTGACCCCCCCCGCGATCAACCAGATTATGACCGGCAGACAGACGATTTTAAATTTGCCGGTGATTTGGTCGCTTTTATCAAAGAATATTCTAGTGAATTTGAAATAGGGGTGGCCGGCTTCCCAGAGGGGCATCCGGGAACGCAAAACCGGCTCACCGAAATGGATTATTTTAAATCCAAGATAGACCAAGGTGCCGACTACATTTGCACGCAACTGTTTTTTGATAATCACGATTTCTTTGACTACCGTGAGAGATGTAAATTGGCAGGGATTAATCTCCCAATCGTAGCCGGAATCATGCCCATCACGACCATTTCTAGCATGAAGCGGATGGCTGACTTAGCAGCAGGCAGTCGTTTCCCTGCAAGACTCTTAAAACGGCTTTCCGATGCAGAAGGTGATCCAGTAGCGATCCGGCAGGCTGGTATTGACCATGCAATTGAGCAATGTCAGGAACTTATCGAACAAAACGTTTCGGGATTGCACCTTTACACATTGAACCAAAGCAGCGCGACCCGTGAAATCGCAAATGCTCTGACCATCTAATCCCCTTCCACTGGCCCACTCACCCGCTGTCGGGCCTGTTTCAGTAAGAGTTCATTGGTCTTATCGCCTATGTTCATAAAGTTGGCATCACGAATCTCAATAGGGATCCATCGCCAACCCAGTTCGTCTTTGGGATAGATTTTAAGCAAGGCTTCATTACTACTGAAACCGGAGGCCGGGACCGCCAGTTTGAGATCTCCCGTGATCCGATGGAGTTCCATTTCCTGCCTCATTCTAAGTGCCTCGAGTTCCTTAAAACTCAACTGACCTTCAGGCACATCAAGCTCTCCTTCTCCTATTGATCGCTCAATATCAACACCGAAGGCAAGTTCGTCATCACGCGAGTCAATCCTCATTCGGTCATTCTCGAGTTCTTGAGCAGCCGAAGAATCAGTGTAATCACGTGAAAAATTATTTGTTAACTTCATGTCAAGAGCATCCGCTGCTTCCGCCTGTGTGGGTAGACGGGTCTTAAATCCGCCCAATAGACGAGCCTTATTCCCAGCATTGAGATCAATTTCACTGACCTCCATCCCTCCACCCCCGGTGGAAAAAGCAAAGCCACCTTGATTAAAATCAATCCGCAAGTAAGTGCGTTCATTGTCCAAAATCGATAGAGCCCGGAGAAGTGACCAACTCTCCCGAATCGTCACAATGTCATTTTCATCCAACTTAACTCGGCCTGAAAGCTCGACTCTTCGATTACTTGACCCGCCAATCACCAAACCACCAGAGATCCGACCCTCCATATACTCTCGTGTGCTAACTCCGTTAATTTTAATTAGCTTCTCAATCGGAAGGGAGCTGAAGCTCCCCGCTAAATCAAAAGTTGGCATGTTGACAGGCCCAGAAATTGAACCTTCTAGATCCGCAGCTCCACCGTCCGCCTCCAAGCTTAAAGACTCAACCATAATCCCACCCACACCAATCTTCAAGTCGGCCGACTTAATCGCCAAGGGACCTAACCAATTTTGCTGGAAAGACCCACCGGACAACTCCACTTCCCAGACGCCCTCGTGTAAAACGGCCCGAAAATTCGAATTCCGAACCATCCCAAAAGTCAGCTTGGAGTAGCCCCAACTAAAAGAGCAATCGTCAATCTTAATTTGGGAGATTCCCTGACCTTTAAGACTCTCTATAATTGAAGTGAAACCAAGCTTCATATCGTCTTCGCTTCCCCCTGCCTTTAGCTTCAAATCAGCTTTTTTGATGCTAATCGCAGAAGGGCGCCAAGAGTCAGTTACTCCTGTCAGAAAAGAAAACTCGCCCCTAAGCTTCTCGAATTTAGCCTCATAGAAAAAACTCTCCTCACCTCCTTTTAGCTCTAAAAACTGGAAATCACCTTTTCCAAAATTCCGAGAAAAGCCAGCAACCTCAACCTCTCCAGCTCCCAACGCATTCGCGACTTGGCCCGCTACCTTCTCCCCATATTCAGGACTATTAAAATGCCGCTTTAGCACGAAAAACCCGAAAACTCCGACAACAATTAAGAAAAGAACTAATTTGAGAGTAAGGCTACTTAAATGCCTCCCAAGAGTCATAGTTCCAACCGTTCGGGCATAGCGAAACTGAAACAAAACACCTTGGCGGCCAATCCAATCGGTTACCTTGCTTTGATATTCATTGAGCCGCTGTTGGTCGACAGGATCTTCCACTGACGGATGCTACATCCAGCAGCTGTAATTTGCCACTGTAAATAATCACCAATTGGCGTGGTATTTCCCTCGCAGAACTCATCTTTAAACGATATTCACCATCCCCGTGGAATCGACAGATTACAAGGTCAGTCTAGAGATCTTTGAGGGCCCTCTTGATCTCCTTCTTTATCTCATCAAAAAAGATGAGGTAGACATTTACGATATTTCACTCGAGCGAGTCACCACGCAATACCTCGATTACATCGAGACCTTTAAGCTTCTCAATATTGACCTGGCTTCTGAATTCATCTCAATGGCGGCGAATCTGATGTATATAAAAAGTCGGACTCTTCTTCCAAAAAGAGAGCAACCTCCGGAAGAAGATGCTGAAGAGGACGATCCGCGCTGGGAATTAATCCGTCAGTTGATCGAATATAAAAAATTCAAAGATGCCGCAGGTTTTCTTCATCGACGCGAAATTGAACAAGAACAGATTTTTGCACATACTCCGCTAAAGGACCCCAGACCGGATGATGAGGAACCAGTTCCCCTCGCCGAAGCCTCGATTTTCGACCTAATACGCGCTTTCCAAAACGTCCTTAAGCGCTTTGACGAAGCGAGGGCTTTTGGAGACATCGTAGACGATCGTTTCACAGTCAGCGACAAGATTGAATTCCTCATCAATAAGATCGAGCCGGGCGAATCTCTCTCCCTACAGAGCCTCTTCGAAAAAGCGACATCGAAAGTCGAAGTCATTGTAACTTTTCTCGCCCTCCTTGAACTCATGAAAATGAATCAGTTTTGTGCAAGGCAGTCCGGGCTTCTCGGACAGATTAACATTGAGCGGACTACCCCTGAATGATGTCTCAATTCATAAAATGACCCTAGGCCCGAAAATCGCTTTCTTCGGAGGGACTTTTGATCCTTTTCACCAAGGCCATCTAGAAATCGCTCAAAAGGCAGTCGACCAACTTGGCCTCGAACGCGTCATCTTTTTTCCATGCCGGCGCTCACCCCATAAGCCAGATGCTCCTCAAGCGAAAGATATCGATCGCCTTGAAATGCTTAAGCTGGCCATCGAGAATTCCCCGTGGGCGGAAGTGAGTGACTGCGAACTACAGAGGGACCCACCGTCTTTCACTTGGGATACAATTGAGTATTTTAAGCGGAAAATCGACAAATCTGCGGCTCTGTTCCTCATCATTGGCTTTGATCAATGGGAAAGACTCTCAAGTTGGAAAAATATCGAAATGCTAGCACGCGATCTTCAATTTATTGTAGTTGGACGATCCCAACAACCAATGCCTCGTAAAGGTTTCAAGGCGCACTTTATTGAAGGAAACCATCCTGCATCTGCCAGCGAGATCCGGAAAAGAATACGGGAAGGCCTCACAAATCTATGGCTCTCGGACAAGGTTGCCGCATATATCGGCGAAAAAGATCTCTATTCCCCGGTTAGCTGACTTGCCCTAACCGATTTCATTTCCTATCCTGACTCCCAGCCACCTTATCTCATGAGAATATTTATCACTTCACTCCTCGCAACTGCCCTACTGGTCTCTGCCCAAGATGAGCCTGCTGCTGAAACCAAAAATCCAAAAAAGGGGGAGAAACCACAATATGTGATCGATCTCGAGGCCTTGTCCAAAGATGACACAGTTGCCTACTCAAATGCTTTTCGACGGGCCAACTCACTTTTTCAGCAAAAACGAATCTTCGAATCCCTTGAAGCGCTCGAAGAAGTGGATGCAATTTATGCGAAAAATCCAGCTTCACTAACTCTCCGTGGAGCGTGCTACGTCGAATTTCGTGCCTTCGATAAAGCCCGCATGGTCTTCGCCAAATCCCTAAAGCTTAGCCCAGGGAACTTTAACGTCCGTTTTAACGTAGCAGAAATTGAATTCGTGACGAAAAACTACGCAAAGGCCCTTGCAATTTTAGAGCCGCTAGTTCTTGAAGCCAATAAAAACAAAGCAACAGAGACAATGACTCCTTTGATTAAGTTCAAAATTGCCCTCTGCAAAATCAAAACAGGCGATCTAGCTGGAGCCGAAGCGATCGTAGCCGGGACCGATTTTCTCGATGACTCGCCTCTCTTCTACTTTGGCAAGGCCGCCCTCCATTATGCAAAAGATGACGGAGTAGGGGCAGAGCAGTGGCTGGCGCGGGCCACTCGGATCTTCCGATCCGTCAATGGAGGCCTTCTCGCACCTTGGCAAGACACCATGATTGAATTTGGTTACATCAAAAGCTTTTACGGGGGAGATCTTGAGGTCGAGAGTGGGATCTCAACTGGCAGTGAAGGAAACTAGGCTTTACCCCCTAAGGCGCTGGAATCTGCTCAAGTTTGACTCCGTAGAGCTTGGCTATCGCGGGGGCATCCGACTCCTTGTAGATTTCTCGGAAGTATATCTCCTTGATACCATAGGCGCAGAGCGTCTGCATGCAGGAGGTGCAAGGCATCGTAGTGGTCGCAACTAGTTTCGCTTCTCCCCGCTTAAAAAGACTGCATAAATTCACCTCAGCATGCAGCATGAACTTTTGGCGACCTTCTCGATCATCCCAGAAACCCGATGGAGCATCAAAACCAGGAGCTAGACCATTATAGGCAGTAGCAATCACCCGGTTATCGGCATCCAGAGCCGACGCCCCCACTTTACGAAAAGGATCCTCCGACCGCAAACTCGCAACCTCTGCCAAAGCCATGGCATACTCAGGGATAGACAATCTAGAATCACTCACTCGCTCTACCTTACAAAATCCCCTATTCAATGTCGAGTAACAGTCCCAAATTCAACCTTCAAAAAATGACACGACGTTCGTTGATTGGCCTCGCTGGCATCGGGGTTCCCAGCGTAATCTGGGCGTCAAAAATCGAGCCCAATTTGCTGTCGATTACCCGAAAAAAACTCTTCCTTCCTCGGTGGCCAAAATCGCTCGATGGATTTCGAATCGCCCAGATTACGGATGTTCACTATCGGCCCGACACTGACGAAGAATTGGTCGCTAAACTTCGAAAAGCGGTGGAGGCAGAAAAACCTGACTGCATAGCCATAACTGGAGATTTCGTGATCAATGATCCGGCTTCCCTTCCTGAGTTCACAAGGGCATTTAAAGGAATATCAGCTCCACACGGTATCTTTGCCAGCCCTGGAAATCACGATCGCTGGCACTGCACTGTCAGTAACCTTAAAAAAGAGCTCGAAAGCATCGGCATTTCCTATCTCCAAAACACCGGAACTAATATCAATATCAAGGGAGAAAAAATTTTCATTAACGGGCTCGACTCCGTTTGGGGTGGACTCCCTGCACCGAACCGGGCCTGGAATGGCCACCAAAAAGACACGCCGGTTATCTCAATGGTACATGAACCCGACTTTTTCGATGAACTCCGTTCTGCCAAACCACTCGACCTCCAACTCTCCGGCCACACCCACGGCGGCCAATGCCGTCTTCCTCTAGTCCAATATACGCCAGCCAAGGTTAAATTCGGACGGAATTACGTCTATGGCCATTTTAAAAACAACGACTCACAACTTTTTGTGGGTCGCGGGATTGGCACTGTTGGGATTCGGGTCCGTTTTGCATGCCAGCCCGAGCTAGTCATTTTGACTCTTCGCTCAACCTAACCAACATCGCAGAAAGTTCCTCCGCCTCAACCACCGGCAGCTGGCAGGTCTGACCCACACAGTAAAATGCTGTTGCCAAGCCTTCGGTTGATTTTAAGCCCGACGTAAATTCACTTACCGGCCCTTCGTTACCCAAAGTAATTCGGTTAGGATCAAAAGTTTTAGTGGCAGCTTTTAGCAATTCCTCACGCCCTTTTTCCCCGGCAATCACCAATCGCCCGGGCTTCTCAAGCGAGAAGCACAGACTCATCAACATCTCGCCCATCCCCGCAGGGGATTCTTTGATCAGCCCTAAATAGGACCGAATTGTAGCTTCCGAAACTCTTGAAAAATCGTTACGGCTAGTGATCTGAGACAATATCCCAAATTCTCTTGCCGCGATTGAACTCTCGACTGGAATGGCCCCATCAAACTGCCCCTTTAGACGAAGAACCAAATCGTCCCGTTTTTCGCCCTGATAAAACCCTCCATTTTTTTCATCGTAGAAGAGCTCCACTGCGCTTTCAGCGAGCACAATCGCCAACTCTAAATCTTCCTTCCGCAGGCTAGCCTCATAAAGTTTTCTCGTGCCTCCCAAAAACAAAAGATAGCTCTGAGCTTGAGCCGAATCGTCTCGATCTCCTTCGCGCCAGCGATGCGCCAAACGCTTCGACTTTGCATCCCAAAATTTACCCTTGATAAAATCGTGCGACTTTCGGGCGGCTTTTAAATATTTAGGCTCATGTAAAACCCTTCCCGTCCGAGCCATCGCCCCGATCATAAGGCCATTCCAAGACGCAAGAATTTTATCATCGATTGCTGGTGGCACTCTTTTCCCACGAACTACGGCAAGCTTCTCAAAGATCCCAGCAACTAAATTTTTATCGCTTGCGCTCAGATCTTTCCGGGATTTTTTGAACGAGAGAATATTCTGATTGGGTAAAGGTTCAGGATCACTCTGGTCGATAAAATTCCCCTTTTCGCTGACCCCTAGGATCTCACGCGCCACCTTCATCTCTTCGGAAGTCAGGAGTGCTATCAACTCCTTTTCCGTCCAACAAAAACATTTACCCTCTTTTCCTTCACTCTGCGCATCCTGTGCGCAGTAAAAACCACCTTCGGGGTGCGTCAATTCCCGTAGCACGTAATCGGCAATACCCACTACAACCTCACGGAATTTCTCCTCCCCAGTCACCTGCCAAGCATCAAGATACAGCTCCATGAGCTGGGCCTGATCATAAAGCATCTTTTCAAAGTGAGGCACTAACCATTCTCGATCCACCGCATAACGGTGAAAACCACCCATCACCTGATCATAAATTCCACCATCCATCATATGACGGCAGGTCTTAAGAACAGCTGCAATCGCTTTCGGGTCACCCGATTGAAGAAGAAAGCGAAACACACTCACCTGAGGAAACTTCATTCCTGTTCCCAGCCCGCCCCAAACCGGGTCAAGCTGTGCCAAGATCTTCGGAATCGACTGATCAACAACTGAGCGACTCGGCTTCAACTTGCCTCCACCCTGGGATTGCAACTTCTCAAAATACGCCTTCATTTGTCCGTGCATTTCGACTGATTGTTTTAAAACCTGTTCCTGATTCTTGTCCCAAACATTGTGAATCTGTTTCAGAACTGTTGGGAAACCGGGCTGACCATCCCTATCTTTCGGGGGGAAATAAGTTCCTCCCGTTAAGGGTTTTAGATCGGGAGTCAAAAACATGTTAAGCGGCCATCCTCCAGATTGCTCTGTCATTGCTTGGTATGCGGTCATATAAACTTGGTCCACATCCGGACGTTCTTCTCGGTCCAGCTTGATCGAGACAAAATTTTCGTTCAGAAACGCCGCGACATCCTTATTTTCAAAGGATTCACGCTCCATTACATGACACCAATGGCAGGTTGAGTACCCGACACTGAGGAGGATTAGCTTCTTCTCTTTCCGAGCCTTCTCAAAGGCCTCTTCACCCCATGGATACCAGTCGACAGGGTTATAGGCATGCTGAAGTAAATAGGGAGATTTTTCCTTGGCCAAACGATTAGGTTTCCCGCTCTTTTCTGCACCTAAAGCTGCTGCTCCCAACAAGGCTAGAAATAAGCACAACCAACGTAATCCCAAAGTCATGGTGCAAATAGTAGCTTCTCCTTATAAAAACGAAACCCGAAACTCTATCTCCCCGACTCTTTCATCTCGGTCTTCCCCGTGGTAATCAGGGTTTTCGTCCTAAAAAACTTGTGCGGAATTCCATCCATCAGGCTTGCCCCAAGGCAGGATTCCACCTTAACTTCCCAGCCCTGCGGGAGGGATTTCTTTTCCGCTTTCTGAAACCTCTCAGCCATGATTGAAAATATCCGCAAATACACCGGCCTTATGGTCGTCGTTCTAGTTCTTCTCTTCGTAGGCCTTGTCTTCCTCGACGGAGGAATCTCCAAAGCCTTTAACGGCAAGCCCGTGATGGAGGTTGGCGATCAATCCATTTCAGAAAAAGAATTTAGACGCCAGCTCGCCTTAATGCAGCTCCCGGATATCCTCCCCGCGGCGATTGAAATCCCAGATAATTCGCGATCCCTCGCAACCCATTATCTCGGAGAAACTTTCATGGAGAGTCAAATACCCAAAACCCCCTCTCTTATTATTAGGATCATGGCGGGTTACCTCCAGCCTTCTATCGGAGAACCAGAGCGCTTCATCGCAAACCGTATCAATATCCAAAAGGGTGGCATCGAATTTGGAGTGACTCCCAGCAATGACGAAGTAGAGAACTTCGTCGAAACCGTTATCTTTACTGATACGGATGGGAACTTTGACCTTGAAGCCTACGATAAATTCACAAAATCTCGACTCGGTAATATCGGGGGCATTCCTGGTTTTAACAATTACATTCGTGACCTCCTAACTGCACAGAACCTTTCCAAAGTCCTTGGTGGAGGCATTTCGACCGAAAAGAATACCGAGCGTGAACTCTTCGATGTTCAAAAGCAGGAAATTTCCGGCTCAAAAATCACCCTCGAATCAGGAGTCTACGAAGGACTCGTCAAGCCGACAGAAGAAGAAATTAGGGAGTATTACGAGGAAAACAGTCAGAACTATAATTCTGATGAGCTTCGTAAAATCACCTACGTTTCAATCGAGCCAGATTGGGATGAAGCTCTAGAAAAATCAAAAAAAGCGAAGGCAAAGGCCGATGCGGAAGAAGCTGAGCGGCTAAAAAAAGCTGACGAGGCCAAGAAAAAGGCTGAAGACGCTGCCCGCAAGGCAAATGACGCTGCCGAAACGACCGAAGAGCCAAAACCTGCCGAAGGAAAAGAAGGGCCCCAGACCGAAACAATTACTCCAAAAGAAGGATCCACCGTTGAAACGAACGGCAGCGCCGAAGAAAAAACTGAAACAGAGACCTCTAGCCCTCCGGCGGCCGAAGGATCACAGGGTGACCCCGGCGAATCAGGTGAACCTGCCCCAAAACCAGTTTCCTCTGACCCAGCTAATCCCGTCCTAGAATCAGATACAACTCAGAAGGACCCTGCCACTGGAGAAATCGGTCAAGCCCTTGAAGACGCACTTTCCAAAGAAACAAGCGTAGACACACTGAATCCTACTCCTGCCCCACTCACGCCTGTCACGGAAGAAGCAGCTGCAAAACCTCAGACTGCCAAGGAGCAACTCAACAGCGTGGAAAAACAGGAAGCTGTCGAAGCGCTCGGCAGCAGCTTCGAGGAGTTCTATCAAAAGCTGGTCGACAACGAGGGTGAGGACTTCGAAGCGATCGCAAAAGACTCAGGCTACGAAATCAAAAAGTCTGAATTCTTCTCAAAGGCTGATCCACCGAAAGAGCTTTCAGGTGTGATTGACAGCCTCCAAATTGGGAAAATTTCTGATGCCGCTTTTGAACTTCCCGAAGACGGAGACTCTGATGAAAAACTCAGCGACCCCTACCGCACCTCTGATGGTTGGTTCCTGATTCGCCTCGACGAGGTGAAAGAATCCTTACCCCTTACCTTCGAGCAAGCAAAGGTCCAAGTCACAGTTGATCTCAAGAAAAAGATGGCTCGGGAGCAAATTATCAAAGAAGCAAACGAACTCTTTGAACAGCTCACTGAGAAAACCAAAGCAGGAAAGTCCTTCGCGGACGCAGCCAAAGAGTTAGAAAAAGAGGTCGCAGAAGTCACCGGGCTTACAGAAGGCCAAACTTTCA
>TARA_B110000003_G_scaffold239747_1_pt1 | contig 14233 bp, 11 predicted proteins | sample TARA_B110000003 | Tara Oceans TARA_B110000003 (sample SAMEA4396424) | marine metagenome | biome: Westerlies Biome; feature: [SRF] surface water layer (ENVO:00010504); material: water (ENVO:00002006), including particulate matter (ENVO:01000060) such as... | depth 5 m
GAGAGGGTGCTAATGGAAATTTTTACAGTATATTACAACAGGTAATTATTTGGGCCGATTCAGAAGAAGCTCCCTCAAGAGTTGAGGTGTTTAGTAATTCTGCTGGTATACTGTCAGGAACAACAGATCCATATGATGGATATTATGTGCTCTTGGTTAAAGAATAATTAAAAATTAAATTTTAGAAGTTTACATCAAAAGATAAAAATTCACCTTTTCTTTTTATTTTTCTATCTATCTGATAGAACCCAGCGCTATATAAAAGAACCTTATTCGTTATTACATATTAAATACACGTGCTTATATTTGCTAAAAAATTAATCTTTGTCTAAGAAATTACTTTTTTTGTTTACACTATTTTTGAGCTTATTTGATTCATTGGGTCAAACCATGGTTTTTAAAAATGATTCGATTGAAAACAATCTTGATGAAGTAATAATTTCCGGAACTAAAACAATCAGAGTAGTTTCTTCTCTCCCATTGAATGCCTCGGTAATAAATAAAGTTGAAATAGAAAAAACTAATGCAACCAGGTTATCTGATGTTATCAATGAAGAACTAGGGTTAATAACAGTTTCAGATTTTGGTGGTGCAGAAGGGATTCAGATGCAAGGACTTGACTCAGAATATACTTTAGTGTTAATTGACAATCAACCCCTGGTTGGTAGACTAGCTGGAACTTTAGACTTAAATAGGGTTTCTGTAGGAAATATAAAGCAAATAGAGATTGTTCGCGGACCTTCATCCAGTCTTTACGGAAATAATGCATTTGCTGGAGTTATAAATATAATAACCGACGAACCGAAGGAAGGCTTTAATGGAAATGTAAGTAGTTCTTACGAAACCCATAATACAACTGATAGTAATATATCATTAAGCTATAAAAATAAAGACTTTAACGGTTCAGTGTTTTTTAACAAATACTCTAGTGATGGATATGATCTTATAGAAGATGATGGGTTAAATACAGTGAATGAATTTAACAACAACACCCTTCAGATCAAGCTTGGCTATGATATAAGTAAAAAGTTTAAGGTTAGAATTAATACCAGGCACTTTACTCAGATGATTGATAACATCGCACCTAATAACTTAAGCGGGGAAACATTTACAGCCGAGGATAATATAAATTTTATAATAAGTCATAAATCAGATAAATTTAATACTGATTTTGAAATATATTTTACATCTTATTTTGGAGATGAATTTTTAGATGATGAACTAGGAAATAGATTCAGCGAAAGTTTTTATGATCATATATTATTAAAACCTGAAATTAAGACGGTTTATAAGATTGATAATCAAAAAGAATTTGTCTTTGGTTTAGGAAATGAATATGAAACTTTAAACAGAACATATTTTGAAATAGAACCAAAACAAAACTCACCATTTATTTATTTTCAATATGATTATAAGCCGAATGAAAAGATTAATTTAATATTAGGTGGAAGATTTGACAAGTACAAAGAATATAAATCTCAAATTAGCCCTAAATTTTCTGGCATCTACAAAATACAAAACAACGAATCTATAAAGATTTCTACTGGATATGGCTATAAAACACCTGACTTTAGACAATTATATTTCAATTTTTCTAATTCAACAGTTGGCTATTCCGTAATCGGATATAACGTAGTAGAAGATGTCATAAATCAGCTAATTGATGAGGGTCAAATTGCAAATATTATTATTCCGATCGAGGAATTTGAAGATCCTTTAAGTCCTGAGAGTTCTTTTGGAGTAAATATCGGATATAGCAGAGAAATAAATGAGAAAATTAGTTTATCCTCTAATATTTTTAGTAATTCAGCCAAAAACCTAATTGATTATCGTGTAATCGCAAATAAAATAAACGGTCAAAATGTTTTTTCATACTATAATGTAAATAATGTTTCCACTTTTGGTTTTGATATTAACACAAAATATAAAGCTGATAATTATTTGAACTTTTCTATTGGCTATCAGCTCTTGTATGCATATGATTTAGATGCTAGAAAAGCATTTGAAAATGGAGATGTATATGCTCGCCTTACTGTTGATTCACCAGCTTTCAGATTAAAAAAGTCTGATTATTTTGGTTTATATAACAGATCAAGACATATGGGTGTTTTAAAGATAAATTACAACAATCTTGAAAATAATTTCAGCTGTAACCTAAGATTGAGATATAGAAGTAAGTATGGGATTTATGACAGTAATTCTAATAACTATTTAGATAAGTATGATGACTTTGTGAATGGCCATATCACTACAAATATTAGTATGAATAAAATAATTAATTCAAGTTTAACAGTCTCTGGTGGTGTGGAAAATATTTTTAACTACTTAGATAGACAAAATATTTCAAATCTAAGTGGGAGAATTTACTTTTTACGTGCCAAGTATAATTTAAAATAACAATTATGAAAACTATCAAATTTTTAACAATCGCTATTATTTTAATATTCACTTTTAGCTGTGAAGATGATAATAATATTGGAGTAGATACAATTAGTACTACAGTTGAAGATCTACATGCTCCCCTAGAAGGCGGTCAAGGTCAATCTGCCTCAGGGTCATTTACAAAATTTAATTTTGAAGATGGTATACAAACCAATAGTGAAACAAACTGGGACATAGCTTTTAGAGGAACATCTATTATTGTTAACGGAGGGATATCTATGGGTACAGAGGATGAGCCAGAAAGAAATGGTAACGGTGCTGCCTATATTTTTGAGGGCACCATGAATGAAATGGAAATAGTGGAAACATCTTTACTGGTTTCAGATTCTCAAAATAGTTATGCCATCCCTACAGGAAGTGGAAACGGATGGTATACCTATTCAGGACCTCCTAATCACCTTATAAATCCAACTCCTGGGAAAATATTAGTGTTTAGAACACACAATAATAAATTTGCAAAAGTTGAAATTTTGAGCTATTATCTGGGTGCTCCTGAAAACCCTGATGTATTAAGTGATCAGAGCAGATACTATACTTTCAATTATGTTTATCAACCTAATGAGGGAGCAACAACATTTGACTAAAACAGGATATTTTTTTTACTGATATCGTTTGGAATTGAACAAACATCTAGTTTTCCAAATAATTTATATCTGTTATTTGCTATAATTCGATAAAATATATCCAATAGAAAGTTAGGAGAAAAAAGAAAAATAAATTTTATTATTGGGTTGATATTAAGTTGTTTTACGCAGTGTTTTATGGCTGCTGATTTTTTTAGAATTTTATTTTCTTGAGTTATCACAAAAATCGTATCACCCAGAGTAATTTCGGGGTGATTAGTTTTTATAAAGGTGCTTTGAAAATTTGTAAAAAAAATATTTTTTGATGGATTTCTTTCAGATGTCCAAGTAACATAATTATTACAAAGAACACAAAAACCATCAAAAACAACAATTATTTTTTTCATTCTAAAATTTATATTGCAAAGTAAAATAATAATTTCTTGGTGGTGAAGGAATAATTCCTGGGCCAGGATAACCCGTCGCTCTCCTAGTGAAATAATAATTATTCAAAAGATTGTTAACTCCTGATTCAAATTTGAATCTACCCAGCTTATAATTTAGTGAGATGTCTAAAATATTGTAAGCAGGTATCTCACCAATCACTCCACTTAAATTTGACTCTATAGAGTTTGATGAATCTGAAAATTGTCTAGATAAGTAAGAATATTGCAAATAAGAGGTAAAGTTTTTATAACCAAATTTAAGTCCATATTTGAAGTTGTATTTAGGAACAAATTCAACTTCGTTACCTTCTACTCCAGGCTCATTTGAGCTCGTATATTCAGATTGTATGAAAGAAAAATTAAAAAATGAGTTAAATATGTATTTTGAATTCATACCAACTATTTTTTTCAGGTTAAGATCTATTAAACTCTCTAATCCATAAATTTTAGCATCTCCAGTGTTGGTTCTATAGGCTTTAATATTTCCATCTTCAAAAAGTTTTTGCACAAAGCCTATTCTATTGTTATATGCCAAATGGAAAAAACTTGCATCAAAATTCACATTATTTTCAAAGTTACCACGCAATCCGAAATCAAAAGTATAACCGTTTTCATCAGAAATTTCAGGATCAATAGCATAAGCAGGATTTACTGTGCTGATATCAGCAAAAGTCACCGATCTGTAATTTTGAGAAAAATTAGAATAAGCCTCAATTTCTTTATTAATATCATATGTCAAGCCTAGACCTGTTAACATAAATAATCTTTCATTTTTTCGATTCTCGTATATTGTATCATGCTGTATAACATTTAAAGCAGCATCCTGAATAATCCTTTCAAAATTACCCTTAGCTTTTGTGTTGATATACTCTAACCTAAAGCCAGGTGTAACAGATATTTTATTAGAAATTTTGATGATGTTTTCACCAAAAAGTGAAATGTTTTGATTTGGGTATTTATAAGATGATTGATTATTGTAATTTGGAAACTCATCATTGTAGAAATGAAAATCTGCATCTGACATATCACTGCCTGGACCCTGCTGACTTTCATTATTTGCGAAGTATAATTTTGATCCCAAAACAAAGATTGATTCTTTTTGAAAAAGCTTATAATTATTTAAAAATTTAGTTTCCAATCCCATATTTTTAAAATCTCCATAGATTAAATCTCTGGGCCCATTACTATCAATTTGATCAACTCTATTTACCCTAAAACCTAATGCATACCTCTTAGCATTCAAACCAAATAAATTAATTGAAAATGATTTGTTTGGACGAAAATTATGATTAAACGTAAGATTATATAATAACCAATCTACACTGAACCAATTTCTTTTTCTGTTAGATTGAAATGGGTCTGAAGCGAACATCGTATCATTTAAACCCCCAGCTTGTTGCGTTAAATAAGTAAAGTAAGTTAAATCAAAAGATAATTTTGATTTTTTACTAAAATCATAAATGGTTTTTATAAATAAATTCTTTGAGTTAAAAAAGGAATTTTTTCTGAAACCATCTCCTTGTTTGAAATTGAAATAGCTATAGTACCTAAATTTACCAGATGATCCCTTGAAACTGGTAAAATTTGTGAAAAGATTATTGCTTCCTAATGAGTTTCTAATAACAACCTCCTGTTTTTGATTTACTTTTGGTTCTTTCATAACAAAATTAACCAATCCCCCAAATTGTGTTCCGTATTGAAGTGAAGCAGCACCTCTGACAATTTGTATATTTTTGATAGCTTCTGCAGGAGGTGTATAATAGCTTTCAGGATACCCTAATACATCTGCACTAATATCATAACCATTTTGTCTTGTATTAAAGTTAGAAGTTCTGTTAGGGTCCAGCCCCCTACCTCCAATATTTAATTGCAATCCGGCATCATCGTTTTGATAAATATTAAGACCTGCGACTTGAGAAAATATTTGTCTGGAATTGTTACTAGCAAGATTAGCCATACTCTGATCTACCAGTATTACTTCACTTTTTTTGCCTTCAAAAATACTAGTACCGTCTACAGCACTGAGTCTCTCTAACGAAAAAACCTTTTCATTTCTTACTATTATTTCAATTTCGTCTAGATTCTCAACCAATGGTTTCAAATAAATTAAATCTGAAGATTTTAGTTGATTAACATCCAGTTCATAAACAAAATAATTTTCAGAGTAGAATGTTAAAATAGAATCATTATTTCTTGTAAAACTGAAGTAACCCCTATCATCTGTAATTGTCAAAAGACCTCTACTGTCAGAATAAATTTTAACATTGGAAATAGCACTTCCGGTAATATCTTCTAAAACATAACCAGAAAAATCTACTTGGCTAAATAATGAATTCGAAAAAATCGAAATGCAAAATAATATTCTATAAAAAACTTTTAATCTCATCTTTAAATGGTAAAATCCACTTTTTATTTTTAAAATTTATTTTTTCATTATATAAGTCTACCTCAGGATCAATAAATCTTTGACTTGGTCTTCCGTTAAGAGTTACATAACTTTCTGCGTAAACAGAAACGTCTTTAAATCCTTTCTTTTTGTAAGTATCACCTAGGTAATGTGCATATTCTATTATCATATCAGGTTGAAAACTCATCTGCTTTTCTTGAAATTTCGTCAAATATAAGCTGTTATCAACTAATTCTGAATTACCAGATGAATTATCAACAATTTTAAATGTTGTGTATCCAGCTTTTTCAATTAGCATAACTCTCCAAGAAAAACGATAACCTTGTTCAGTCCAAAACAACTCACCAGGATACGAAATACTTCTTAATGGAATTAAAACTTGCCAGAGAAAAAAAACAGAAACAAATAGCGGTATTAATTTTCTATTGTATTTATGGATATAAGGTGTAAAAACTTCCTTTAATCCATCATCTCGGTTAAATATTCCCTTTAATAAATCCAAGATTTTTTTGTGTGTGGAGTTATCAAAAAATATAATACAACTAAAAATCATAATCACAGGAAACATACCTATTGCTGGGAATAAAATTCTTGTAAGGACATGAAAGACAATAACCATAATAAAAGCAAAGAACCTTGTTCTCCTGTACAAAAGAAGAAAAGGGATAAAAATATCATATAACATTCCGCCCCAGCTAAACAAATAGTATGTGTAATTATTCTGAAGTAATGTTTCACCAATAATAGGAATTGTGTACTTTGTTTTTAACCAAATTTTTAGAGGTTGAGCATTAATCAACCAATCTGAGTTTATTTTAGCTAAACCTGCATACAAATAGACTATTAAGAGCATTAACTTAAGTGAGTCAATCGTCCATTTGGGAACTTTTGTCTTATTTTTTGAGTCTAAAGCAAAATATGAAGCACAGGGTAAAAAAATCATTAAAAAGGATAATGAACTAACTAAATAATAATGATTTAAATAGGTAGTTTTATCCATTAATTCAATGTAAGTGAAACTTAAAAAAAGAGTAATTATAGCTGTTCTATACTTATATCCAAGCATAACAAATAATGCGGAAGTAAAACATATTATAAATATAAAATATGTGTAAATACCCAATGGCTTTACCCATGAAAAACCTAGAAATGAAAAATGAAAACCAGGCTCTAAATATAAAGATTCAATCCATCCATTATACCAAAATCTAATGATACTAAACATGACTAATAACCCAAAACCTATACGATAAACAGCCAAAGGATATGGGTTAGATTCTTTATTTATATATTTAGATATTCTTTGTATCATATTATTAAATTAGACTAGTCACAATCAAATATTATACAATCGCTACTGCAAATACCCTGTGTATAATCAGAAATACCATAAAAATTTAATGCAATGCATGAGTTTTCATAGGTGACATCATTACATCCACATACAGGATCAAAAATTGTTGGGCAGTCCAAATCAGTATTTATAAGATCTTCGTTCATGCAAAAATCTTCAATTGAATCAGATTCGTCTTTTTCACAAGAGATTATCAGAAAAGAAAAAAAAATCATTGTGATTCTAATCCCCATCGGCATCGTAATAATCTACTGAAATACCTAAAATTGAAAGCATATTAGTCTTTAATCTTACTACACCCTGTTGAATTACATCAAAAGCCTCAAGCATTTTTATATTCTCCGTTAAAATTTGAGTAGAAAAATTGTCATTTAAAGAATTGACTTTTTCAACAGAATTATCAAAAGAAGAAGTTATGTCATCTTGTAATCCGATAAACATGGAAGAATCAGAATAATTAGTGTCATCTAAATAAGCTAAATAATCATATAAACCCTCACCATCAGTCTGACCGTTAAAATGAATTCCTCTAAAAAATTTATCACATGCCTCTAATGCCTCAAGAGTCAATAATTTGGAAATATCGCCCTTAAAATAAGCTTCAACTTTATCTGGATATTCACCAGACCACACTCCGGCAGGAATACCAATTTTGTTTGCTCTAAGACCTTTTTCGTAATAATAAACAAAGTCATTAGCTAACATATTTAGACTAGAACTAGACGTGTTTCCAGATGAATTGATAAAGTCATCTTTGTTTTGTTCCCAATAATCAATTACTGAGTCAGTATTTGTAATCATTTTTTGAGTCAATATTGTTAAATAATTCAGTGTGAGATTGTTTTGTTGATCCTGGGTATATATCGATAATATCGTTTCGTTAGTATCACCTGCAATTCCAAATAGTAAATAATCAATGGCAGGAAAACCTTGAGCAGAAAACTGATTTGGATTATTGTCTAAATCTATATTATTTGAATTTATATTTTCGTTGATTCGTGATACATTGGCTGGGTAAATATTCATTTTAGAGGCATAATAAATCTCCTCTGCATAACCGATATTGAACATTTCAATATGCTGCCAAGCTTTATAAGTTTCAACAAATTGCATTTGTAGTTCTTCTAGATTAAATAAACTTCTATCATCTGTAAATGCATTCAAAGAATTTTCAAATAAACCTAATTCATCATCAAAATTTTGATGAGATGGGATTATAATATTATTAACAAGATTAGAAAGAAGATCTACACGATTGTAATTATCGGATGAGTCTGGAGTTGAATTATCCTCTGAACATGAGAATAAAACAACAAAGAAAACCGATAACATAAAATATTTATTTTTCAACATAAAATTAATTTTTTAAAATAGGAAACAGCGATAAAATTATCATCGCTGCTCCCATTCAAAATTTAGAAAACAAAAAAATAAATTGGTATGATAATACCGATTTATATATTTTAACTAATGTTCAATGTTACACCATTAGCTTCAAATGCTTGAAGAACTAGTGCAATCATTCCAGGGTACTGTGCAGTTGCAGGGGCAGTTAAAACTCCTGGGTTTACAGAATGAAAATCTCCTAAATAATTATCTAAGAAATACTCAACAGTAGCTCTGTCCATAAAAGGCTCATCATTTCCGTTATTGGTAAACGATAAACTTAACAGAAAGCCCCAAGCTTCAGAAAGCGAATGGTGAGCTTTAGCTACATTACCTGCCTCAAGCTTTGCTACATAATCATTCATGTAATGAATCGCATAGTATCCAATTACTTTGGAAAGCTCAACCTTAATTATTGCTGCTTGCTGATCTCTCAACTCGTAATCTTTATTTACAATTGCAGTTCTTCCCATGATAAAAGCATCATAAACAACTTGACCGATTCCAGGCTCATAACCACCCTCTTCATCAACTTTTTTGAAATACTTCATCAAAAGACTTCCATTTCCTGATGGACTTGCGCCAGCATTTGCTAAGTTATCTCCTTCCAATCCATATAGGTATCCAAAACCTTCATCCCATTTGTGTTCCATGTCTGTGTAATTATTATCACCAGAAAGAACATCGTTATCATTGTCATCAATTCTACTTCCAGAATCTAATTGATTTGGATGAATATAATTGTTAACAATTTGATCAAGAGTAAAAGCTCCAATCAATCCTTTAAAAAATAATTGATCGAGTTCTTGACCAGCTGCATTTAAATGGTATGTTGAACCACCGTCTGGAGTAGAAATAGCACCAGGGACACCAGCTGAAGCATCTTGATTCCAATTTGGAACTACATTAGCAGCATAATCAGAAATCATATCGTCAAATCTTTGCTTTGTAGCTGCACTACCAGCAAGGGTTGAAGCAGATGTTTTACTACCGATAATTTTAGATGTACCGTTTAATGATTCATCAGCAAAACCAGCAGATCCGTTACCATCACCGTTAAACATCAAATCAAGACCAGAAGCTGTAGATTCGTTAGAGTTTAACGCTGAGTAAAGCTCTTCAGCTTGATTCAATCTAGTGGTTTGACCTCCAAAACTTACAGTTGAAGCACCATTTCTTGTAAATTCATATGAGGATGGAGCAACTATGGTATTACCACCTTGGTTGTCATTATCATCATCCGAGTCACAAGAAAAAACAAATATTGCCAATGATAATAACATTGACTTATAAATTAAATTTTTCATAATAATTGTATATATTTTAAATTTTCAAATGCAAATATAAGTATTAGTTTAGATTCAGTCTAAATAAAAATAAAAAAAATTTAAATAAATTATTAATAAAAACACTTTATATCTGTAAGCGTTATATTATTTAGAATGAAAATCAATTAACAGATTGAACCCTAAGCAAAACTATTGAACTTATAGCGTTACTTTAATAACAAAATTAGATTTTATATTTGCAACTTATTAGCAAATAAATGATAGGATTAATAAGCTTGAATTACAAAATTGCACCTGTTCAAATCCGTGAACTTTTTTATCTATATCCCGATCAATATTTAAACATATATAAAAGTTTAATCAGTAAATCTAAGATCAAAGGATTATTTATAATCTCTACTTGCAATAGAACAGAAATATATTTTGAAACAAGCACTAGTGAATCATCAAGCAAAAGTTTTCACTCTGTCATTATGACCCTAAGCAAACTCAAAAAATTTAATGACGGATTAAGACCTTATATCAAGAAAAAAGATGGGGTAAATGCAATTTCAAAGCATTTATTTAGATTGGCTAGTGGACTAGAGTCAATGATTGTTGGTGAATATCAAATAGTTGACCAAATTAAATCTGCCTACAAAGTTTGTAAGACAAATAAAATGTTAAGCCCCACTTTAGAAAGGATGATACAAAAATCGTTAGAAGCTAGTAAATACATAAGAACAAATTCAGAAATTGACAAAGGAGGTATTTCTGTAAGCTCAGCTGCAATTGATCAATTGGGTAACATATCGAATTCGAAAAATCTTTCAATATTATGTGTTGGTGCTGGAAGAACATCTAAGCTATCTATAAAGCAACTTGTTTCAAAAAAATTTAAAAATATATTCGTAACGAATAGAACTGAATCCAATGTTACCCCGATTTTAGAAAAATTTAATCTAAAGCTGGTAAAGTTCAATTCGTGGAAAAAAATGTTAAATTCTGTAGATATAATTATATTCAGTACATCATCAAAAAAACCTCTATTATCTGATATTGACTTGAAAAATATTGATAACCTAAGAAAAAATAAAATTGTATTAGTTGATCTTTCTGTGCCAAGAAATATAGTCATTAAAAAAACATATAAGAACGTTGAACTTGTTGATCTTGATAATCTAAAAGATAGAGTAAACGAAAATTATAATAAAAGAATTTCTGAAATAAATAAGGCAGAATTGATGATTGAAAGCTTTATTAATGATTTTACCGGATGGGTAAATAAAAGAGAACTTAGACCTACGATTATTTCGATAAAAAAAGAAATAAAAAATTTAATTTCAGACTCTTCTGTAAAAAATGATGAAAACAAACAGGTAGAAGAAATTTACGATAAGCTTTCTGACAAACTTGTAAAAAAAATTATATCGGTCAGTGATAACGGCAAAAATACTGATGCTCTAAAAATCATAAATAAAATTTTTGTTAGCAATGAATAAATTAATCATTGGAACAAGATCTAGTAATCTGGCCCTAACCCAAACCAAATTTGTTATTAAAAAACTTAAGGAAATTGACCCTACAATAGATTTTGTTATTAAAAAAATTAAAACTAAAGGAGATATTTTATTAGATAAGGATTTAAATAATATTTTGGACAAAGGTTTTTTTGTCTCTGAAATTCAAAATGAATTAATAAATAAATCTATCGACTTTGCTGTTCATAGCCTTAAAGACTTACCTACTGATACAAACAAAGATCTAATTTCATTCACTGTGACCGAAAGAGAAAACCCTATGGATGTTCTTGTATTAAGTAAAAGTTCAGAGAAAAAAGATTTAAAAGAATTAAAGATAATAGGAACATCATCTTTGAGAAGAAAACAACAGCTACAATCAATTTCAGACAAAATATCTATAAAAAGTATTCGTGGAAATATTGAAACGAGAATACAAAAGCTTGACCAAGGTCAATATGACGGAATTATATTAGCTGCAGCTGGATTAAACAGATTAGGACTGCAAAACAGAATTTCAAGGTTTTTTAAATTGTCTGAAATTACCCCCTCAGCTGGACAAGGAGCGCTTGCGGTTGAATGCCGAACGAATGATACCAAAACCATTTCGATCCTAAAAAAAATACAGCACAAACAAACCGAGATTTGCGTTAACGAAGAAAGAAAATTTTTAAATACGGTTGGTGGAGGTTGTTCATCACCAGACGCAGTTTTATGTGTATTCAACGATGAAGAAATAGAAATAAGGGGAAGAATTTTCAATAAACAAACGAGTGAATATGTTGAACAAAAGATAATAGACAAGTATAAGAATCATAATAATATCGGAGTCAAGCTTGCTAAATCAATGATGTTAAAAATTAAAGATAATATCATAAGAAATATAATTTTAACTAACGAAGGCGATGTTTCAGGATTTAATAAATTGAAGGAGAATAATTTAATCACTCATCATTTCCCTATGATTAAAATTAAACCACTTGAGTTTAAACTTGACAGCTCAGAAAATTATGATTTTATCATTTTTACTTCTAAAAATGGAGTTAGAAATTTTATTAATAAAACTGAAATAAAACATAAAACTAAATTTATATGTCTTGGTAAAAAAACAGAATTAGCTCTAAATGAATTAGGTTATAAATCATACTACACAGCTAAAAAAAATTACAGCAAAATTATGTCTGATGAATTGAAAAAAAATAATTTAATAAAGAATTGCAAAACTCTTCTTGTTCAGGGTAAAATAGCAAAAAATGAGCTTCTCAATGGTCTTCAGGAAATTTGTGATGTTAAAAGATTAAATGTCTACAATACAGTGCCTAAAAAGGAAATTTATAAAGATTTAGAAAAACTTTTAAACACTCCAACTATGACAGTTTTTTCAAGCCCATCTTCTTTCGATTCATTTAAAAAATTTTACAACCCAAATAAGACCAATATAATTAGTATAGGAAATACAACAACAGAACACATTATAAGCAAAGGATACAAATGTATTACAACCTCTAAAATGCAATCATTTGAAGGAGTTTCTGAATCAATTTTAAAATATTTAAATAAACTATGAATTTTCCAACAACAAGAATGAGAAGGCTTAGATATAATAAGATTCTAAGAAATATGATTGAAGACACATACATTCATTCATCTGATCTAATATATCCAATTTTTGTTACTGAAGGAACTAATATTAAAGAACCAATTGAATCAATGCCTGGTCAATTTAGGCATTCAATTGATCGTACAATTTTATTATGTGAAGAACTTTTAAGTAATAACATAAAATCAATTATTTTATTTGGAATAGTGAAAGAAAAGGATGATACAGGAAAAATATCTTGTAGCTCTAAAAGTATTGTTCCAAAAACAATAACCTCGTTAAAAAACAAGTTTAAGCGTGAGTTATATATTATAGCTGATGTATGTAATTGTGAATACACAAAACACGGTCACTGCGGCACTATAATTGAAAATGACGTAGATAATGACTCAACGCTATTAACCTTGGTAGAACAATCTCTAATTTTAGCTAAAAGTGGTGCTGACGCACTGGCTCCTTCTGATATGATGGACGGAAGAGTTGGTTCGATTAGAGAAATTCTAGATAAAAATAAATTTGAAAAAATTCCAATTTTCCCATATTCCGTGAAATACAGTTCAGCATTTTATGGGCCATTTCGTGATGCTGCGAACAGTTCACCATCATTTGGCAACAGGAAAACATACCAGATGAATTTTAAAAATTCTGATGAAGCTATTAATGAAGTAAGATTAGATTTAAATGAAGGTGCTGATGTTATAATCATCAAGCCAGCAATGGCATATCTGGATATCATCTATAAAATTAAAGAAAAATTTAATATTCCTATAATAGCCTATAATGTAAGTGGTGAATATTCAATGGTCAAAAGTGCATCTGAAAATAATTTCATTAATGAAATGGAAATTGTTTTGGAAATACTTCACTCAATAAAAAGAGCTGGTGCTAATGCAATAATTAGCTACCACGCACTAGAAGTTGCTAAATTTTTAAAAAAAAATAATGTATAATAAAAGTAAAATTGCTTTTGAGCAATCAAAAAAACTTATTCCAGGTGGTGTTAATTCACCTGTTAGAGCGTTTAAGAGCGTAAAATGCAACCCAGTATTTTTTGATCACGGAAAAGGAAGTAAACTTTACGACGTAGATGGAAACGAATTTATTGACTGTATTTCATCATGGGGGCCTCTAATTTTTGGTCATGCAGATAAAATAACGCAAGAAAAGCTGAATGAATATCTTTTAAAAGGGACAACATATGGAGCTCCAACTATAATTGAATCAAAAATGGCTAAAAAAATCATAGA